>Ga0207756_100084_pt1 | contig 100099 bp, 87 predicted proteins | sample A23M1SouthBayCA_FD_187748 | JGI IMG/M metagenome (GOLD analysis project Ga0207756, IMG submission 187748) | Aerobic enrichment media microbial communities from Eden Landing Ponds, California, USA - A23 M1 (3) (SPAdes) | ecosystem: Environmental > Aquatic > Marine > Unclassified | place...
CACCCGCCGATCTCCTCGAAAGCGACGACGCTCGCCCGAGTTTCGGTGGGTTCGCCGTCGGCCCGGACTCGGTGTACGTCCTGATCGAGACACGGGGTGGTGACTACTGCGTCTCGCTGTCGACAACCGACGGTTCGGTTCAGTGGTCACGCTCCGTTTCGGCAGCGCCGTGGCTCGTCGCAACAGATACGTCGGTCTATCTCAGCGGCGGGAGCGTTGCGTGTCTCGACAGCGCGACCGGTGAGGAACGCTGGACGTGGTCGCCACCCGACGACTACATACCCGGCGGTCCGATCGTGATCGCGAACGATCGATTGCTCGTCCCGATCGATGGTCGAGCCCTGTACGCCCTGGAGGAACGGTGACCGAAACAGAGACACCCACGACTGATCGTGTAACCGACGAAACTGCTGCCGAGAACTCACTTTTCAGGAGCATTGCCGAGTGGGCTGCTCGGAGTGCGTTCGCGTTCGCAGGCGTGCTCGCGTTGGCCGTCATCGTCGCGATTCGCCGCTTGTCGGTTCCACTGGCGGAGACCACCTACCAACTCGAATTCCCGTACCTCTCGTTTCCCGTCTCGCTGGTCCCCACCTGGGTCGCGCCCGTCTCGCTCCGCCCGGAGGCCATCTGGGGGATGAAGCCGTCGTATCTCGTGGTGACGGTCGGACTCTGGCTACTCGCCGTTCTCACAGTCGTGACGGCGGCCGGACTGTTCTGGTGGAGTCTCGATCGTGAATCCGGCGCCGTCCCGCCGCTATCCAGCATGGGATGGCTCGTCGGCTACGGTGTCGGGGCGGTCGTGCTGACCGTCTTCGGGGGCGATCTGGCCGTCGACTCGCTCCCGGCCAACTTGGCGGGGCTCGAATGGGCCTGGACGCTCGTACTCGCGCTGATCGCCGGACGGCTGTTCGTCGCGCCCGTCTCGATCGTCCTCGATGGACGCCGACCGCTGGACGCGATCCACTGGAGCGTTCGCTCGCTCGGCGGTCTCCGGTGGACAGTCAGGACAACGGGGCTGGTGCTCGTGCTGGCGTACGCGAGGCGGGTCGTGACTGCTCCCTTCGGTGTGTTCGGTGGCGGGCTAGTCGGGCTCGGAGCGACCGTCGTCGTCGGAACTGCGCTCGTCGGTTCGGTTCACGCTTACGCGATGCTGTTCGTCTACAATCTGGTGGGCGACGGCCGGACGGTCGATTCCTGACAGGGAAAATACTTCGTGACCCCGTCGAGAGTCGTCGCTACCATCGCTACCGCCCGACTGGGAACGTTACCTTCTCGGGATGGTCGGGACCCGGCCGCGGCAGTTACCCCCAGGACGGCCGAGCGCGGGCCGACGTGTCTGGCCACATCCCGGGGGCGAAGTGAGGGGCCTAAAACGATTTACACGCCGTCTTCCGGAACTTTCTTTACAGATAGATATGAGGTTGATCTATGAGTCGTCTGTCGCGACGGTCCCTCCTGGTCGGGGCCGGCGGGATACTTGGGTCGGGCGCGGGGTGTCTGTCTCTTCCCGACCGCTCGACGTTCGAGCCGGCCGACTGGCCACAGGTGCAGGCCGACGCCGGGAAGACGAACTACTCGTCAACTCCCGGTCCCGTCGCGGACGCCGAAGTCGCCTGGAGACAGCCGTTCGACGCGCTCGATACTGGATTTTACGCGTCGCTATTTCTCGTCGACGGGACAGTGTACGTCGGCTCGAACGCGGTCAGACGGTCGTATTTCTCGCCAGCGGGATTTACGGGTGACATCGGCGCATTGTACGGCGTCGACGCCACGAGCGGCGACATCCAGTTTCGTGTGCCGAACGTCGACGCCGTCTATGGTGTCGCCGGGACCCGGACGTACACTGACGGCGTCGTCCTCGCTGGCCAAACTGAGGGTGGCGCACCACGCCGACACGACGAAGACCGAACGCTCGGCCTCAATCCGTCGGGTGGCGTCGCCGCCCAGCGCTGGAACGTACAGCGACCTGCGCCGCATGGTTGGCGCGGGGCGAGGCCGGGGGATTCGATCACGGTCGCCGACGGGACGTGGTTTTACTGTCCGTCCGGCGAGCCGGCGACGGTCCGGGCGGTCGACGTCGACGACGGCCGAAAGCGATGGACGCGACGGCTCGACGCCACCGGACGACCGACACTCCTGGCGGACTCGGAGCGAGTCGTCGTCGCCGTCGACGGGGACGACGAAGGAGCGACGCTGCACGTATTCGACCACGACGGGACCACGGTCGAACGGATCGACGTCCAGGATTCGACCGACGCACCGGCACAGTTGGCGCTTCGAGACGGCTCAATCACCCGGGTGTCCGTCGCCGAGCAGGTTCGCGTCACGTCGCACGACGCCCAGACGCTCGGTCAAACCTGGCAAGAGACGCTCAACGTCGACGGACGTTCGAACGCCCATCTCGCCGTCAGTCCCGAATACGTCGTCGCCGTCGTAGGGCAACGTCGCGACGAGACACTGGGGAATGAGTGGGAGTACCCGACGATACTCCTCGGACTCGATCGAGAGAGCGGCGAGCTACGGTGGCGAACAGACATGGAAATCGGAGAGACACGGATCGTTCGAACGCTGGCGATCGGTAACCGAACGGTCTACGTCGGCACCGAGCGCGGATCGGTCCTCGCGTTCGCGCTGGCGGACGGAACCGAGCGCTGGCGAATCGAATCGGAGCGAACAGTGTCGGACGACTTCGAACCGATCGGGGAGCTGGTCGAATCGCTCGTCGTCGGTGATGGACGAGTGTATCTCTGGGACGGCTCGTCGCTGATCGCCCTGGAGGAACCATGACGAGTGAAGGGACAGCACAGACTGACGCTGCCGGCGCGCAATCGGCTGATTCCACAGTTGGAAGCGCGATTCAGGAAGACGATTCGTCCGAGGCACTGTTCGACAGCGTCGTTTCTGGGTACTGGGACGTGCTCTCGGGACATCCGGCGCTGTTCGTGGTCTTCGCGCTGTTCGGCGCTGTCCGTGCGGGGGTATACGTCGTCAGGAGTGCAGTCGAGATACCGCAACACGACGTGAGTGTTCCCCTGCAGGGCACGTTCTCCGTCGATCTGGCCCTACTTCCGACTGGACCGAGCCTCGCACACCCACTTCCCGGGACGTTCAGGGGGCTCGTTCCCGAACTGCTGGCTGTCTACGCCCTGACCACGGTCGCGTGGCTGCTGGCGCTGACGCTCGCAGTGGGCGTCGTCGCCTGGCGTACTGCACCCGGGACGGATGGCTGGCTCCCACCACGACGGCGACTCGCGCATCTCGGTGGGTTCGTGGTCGTCGCCCAGATCCTCACGATACCGTTGCTCGACGGATTCCTTTCGGGGTTCGTTCTCACGACAATCCTGACACTCGTCGCTGTCTATCTAATCACGCGGCTATTCATCGCGCCAGTCACGATCGTACGAGACGGTCGGGGACTGAGATCGGGGATCGCCTGGAGCTGGCGGGCGACTCGCCAGACGTGGCCGCTGTTCGTCGTGTTCGTGCTGGCGTTCGGGCTCGTGCGGTACTGGATCACTGGGATCCCCCTGTCGCTGGTAGTCGATGCAACAGTTCCCGTCCGTGCCTCCGTCGGCACGGCGCTCGTCGGCAGTGCGTATGCAGTGCTACTGTGTGTGGCCTACGACATCGTAGCGACGAACTACGACGAGCCGTCGCGATGAGTAGCACTCGAAAAAGCCGCGCTACTGGTTCCAGTAGTCTGGTTCGTTGCCCGCTTTCCACTTGATCGAACAACCACGGGAGGGTTTGTCCTCGGCCTCGATGTCTTCGCCCGCCAGCACCGTCTCGACGTACTCGCGCATCTCGTATTCGGTGGGGTCGTCGTCAGGGTTGAGCGCGTCGTCGATCCGGCCATGGTAGGCCAACCGGAAGTCGCCATCCTCGTTGGCGAACAGGAACGGATCGGGCGTACAGACCGCGCCGTAGGCCGCCGCCACAGTTTGTGACTCGTCGTAGAGGTAGGCGTCGTAGTCGATTGTCCCCTCCTCGACGAGTTCTTGCATGCGTTCGAAAGAATCGTCTGGGTACTCCGCGGCGTCGTTGGCGCTGATCCCGACGACTGCGAGGTCGTCGTACTCGTCTGCGAGATAGTTCAGTTCCGCGAACTTCGCCTTGGCGTACGGACAGTGGTTGCAAGTGAAGACCACGAGTAGCGCCCTGAAGTCACTGAAGTCATCGAGCCTGTGTGTCTGGCCGTCCGTTCCAGGGAGTTCGAACTCGGGTGCGGGATCGCCACGCGAGAGTCGGTGATCGGCTGTGTCGAGCGAAACCATATCGGGAGAATCTACGAGCGGGACGCTCATAGTGGTTGCTGTAAGTCTATTCCGGATTGACCGCGCGCCTTCGTGCGGTTCTACCGGCAATCGTTACAGCAATCACTATCAAAGACCTTCGTTCCCGACGATCACGCCGGGGTCGTCGATCGCTCACCGACTGCGACCACAACGAAGGTGAACAAGAAGGCAACGACCCCGATCGCGGCCATCACCCAGAACACAGTCTGGATCGACGCCGCCTCCGAGAGCGCACCGAAGACGGGCGGTGCGACAGCACCACCCCCCGAGATTCCGATCGTCAGCAACCCGAAGTTCTTCCCGAGGTCGTCCCGCGCAGAGAGGGTATCCCCGAGCGTCGACAGGGCCGGTCGAGCGGCCTTAATAGTCGCCGCAAAGACGAGTGTCACCGCGAGCGCGAGCGCGACCGGTAAGACCGCACTCGCGAGTGTCGCGGCGACGACAATGACGCCGGCGATAGCACCGAGGACCGTCGTTCGAGCGCCGTAACGGTCGGTGAGCCAGCCACCACCGAGGATCGCGACTGCGCCGACGACGAGCATCGCCGAGACGAGCAGATTCGCCGTCGACTCGGCGACGCCGTAGCTCCCGATCAACAGCGGCGCGGTGTATGCCTGAATCCCCCAGACGACCATCGAGACCAGAAACCACAGGACTGTCAGGAGTACGATTGCCGTCGCCGAGAACGTCGCGCGTACCCCGGCGACGGCTCTGCGCGGAAGCGTCCGAAGTGGTGGGCGCTCGCCACGCGATCCACTGGATCGACTCCCCGGTGCGTGGGTAACCGACCGCGGGACCCGGCGGACGACCAGCCACAGTGCGCCGACGGCGTAGAGTGCGCCGACAACCGCGATCGCCCCGATGGCAACTCGCCAGTCGCCGGGGATCGCCGCCGAGGAGACGACGCCGACGACCGCCGGCGGCGCGGCGAACCCGAGCGCGCCAGTAAACCCGTGGATGGAGTAGGCGCGACCGCGCGCACTCGGCTCGGTCGCGGCCGAGAGCATCGGGTAGTGTGCGGGGTGGTGACCCGCGATTCCAACACCCGTCACGGCTGAGGCGACCAGCAACCAGGCGTAGCTCTGTGCCGTGGCCGTCAGGGCCGCCCCGACCGCCCCGACAGTCAGCGAGAGTGCGAGGACTGCCCGCCGACTGTATGTGTCCGAAAGATAGCCCAAGGGCAACTGCAGAGCAACGACGACGAACCCGACCAGTCCCAGCGCAAGTCCCGCCTGGGCCGTCGAAATCCCCAGTTGGGACTGCAAGGGCCCGAAGATTGGCGGTAGCAACATGAAGTACGCGTGGTTGAGAAAGTGCGAGCCGCCGATCAGCGAGACGACGAGCGCGGTCGTCGAGTCCGTCGATGACACTGATAGACGTTCGTTTGCGGTGCGTTTAGGCCTCTCGACTTCCGGATCCCCTCAGACTGATCGATCGGTGCTGGACAGGTGTTCACGGACAGCCGCCTCAAACGCCGCCGCGCGCTCGTAGACTGCCGAGTCGTCCGCGATCGCATAGGTCGCCTCCTCGGCCTCCGGGATCGATTCGAGCAGTCCGACTTCGACGAGTACACCTAGCGCGTCCGAGAGATACAGCTCTTTCAGTGGCACACCAGCCGCGTCTGCCAGTGCAGATCGCGTGTACGTTCGGTCCGGATCCAGTTCGAGGATCGCACCGACGAGTGCGCTCGCACCGTCGTTCTCTGCGAGAAGCGCCCATCCGCCTATCGCTGTCTGATCCATCGTCCGCCAGTAGGAGGATGTGGCTGTTAAGCGTTCTCTACTCCCTCGAAACCAACGCTCGATTTGGGCAATATCCGACCGCTGAACTGTCCGAAAAATGTCTATGATTGACGTAAAGCTTTTTCCTCAGTACCGACGAAAGGAGTATTAATGGCAATTGATGACACAGACGGGGGGGAGAGTGAAGAGACTCGCTCTAGCAGTGATCGGCTCTTACAAAATGTCAACGAGGAGGCGGGTGCCGGATACAGCTGGGCAGACTTCCGACGTGAGCATCACGATGGTGGTCGGTTCGACCGCAGTAAGTATCTCGGGTTCGACCCACAACGAACCGACGACTACCTCGAAGACGGGGCCAGTGCTGGGAAGACGCTCGACCAGTACTGGCAATCGTTTCTGGATCTAGAGACGACGCCGGTGGTAAAGGGGCGCTACCGGCTCGAACACTTCAAGCGGGAGTACTACTACGAGGACGGCGACCGAGCACCGCGGGATGGCGACGGCAACAAGATTCCGTTCGAACTCGAAGACTACCTCGGCTTTGACAAGGACGACGTCGAGGGAGAACTCAGTCTTGGCGAGGACCGCGCGAGCACGCTGAAGGACCTCGTCGACGAACGGACCGTCGATGTCAACGAAGAACTCGACGAGGACGCCTTCTTCTCGACGGTCGAAGGGAACACGACCGTTGTCAACCGCTACGATCTGGAGAAGACCGTTCCCCTCGAGAAGAAAAAGCATTTCTACGAGGTCGAACGCTACTGGGTAAACAAGCCCTACGCCTGTGTCATCATCTTTCACTCCCGAAAGGAGAACGAGCGCAAGTACTACGTCGTCGAGCCGTATCTCAACGAGATCGAGATCAATCTGCAGGACTTTCTCGCGCGCAAACTCCGCACGGCGATCAAATACTCCGACGACGACATCGTCGTCGATGGCTCCGAGGCCGACCGAGCCGACGTCATCCAGCGCGAAACCGAACAGCTCCTCCAGCGCTACGACCTCTACAGTGAACCCGTCACGAACGGCAGCGGGACTGTCGGGACCATCAAAGGCTTGCTCGGGATGGGGACGGAAACCGAAGAGCTATCGGGCGAGCTCGAAGGGATCCTGACCCAGCCCGAGCCGGCGATTCTGGCCGAAGACGCAAAGACACTCACCGAGTATCAGGTCGAGAAACTCCTCTATTTCCTCAAGCGGAACTTCATCGGCTATCAGAAGATCGACCCGATCAAACACGACATCAACGTGGAGGACGTCTCCTGTGACGGGTACAACTCCCGGGTGTTCGTCTACCACACCGAGTACGAGAACATCATCACCAACGTCGAGCACGGGAAGTCGACGCTGGACGACTTCGTCGTCAAGCTTGCCCAGCGCTCGGGCAAGGGGATCTCCAAACGCCAGCCACAGGTCGACGCGACATTGCCGGACGGCTCACGTGCACAGCTCACCCTGGGCAACGAAGTGTCCGATCACGGGACGAACTACACCATCCGTCAGTTCAAGGACGTCCCGTTCACGCCGATCGACCTGATCAACTGGAACACCTTCAGTCTCGACGAGATGGCGTTCCTCTGGCTCTGTATCGAGAACAACAAGTCGATGATCTTCGCCGGCGGTACGGCGTCGGGAAAGACGACCAGCCTGAACGCGATCTCACTCTTTATTCCCTCGAACTCGAAGATCGTCTCCATCGAGGACACCCGCGAGGTCGAACTCCCCCAGCGTAACTGGGTGGCAAGCGTGACTCGACCGTCCTTCGGTCAGGACGACAAGGGTGACGTCGACGAGTTCGACTTGCTGGAAGCCGCGCTCCGGCAACGTCCCGACTACATCGTGATGGGGGAGATCCGTGGTGAGGAGGGTCGAACGCTGTTCCAGGTCATGTCGACCGGTCACACCACCTACACGACGTTCCACGCCGACTCGGTGGGCGAGGTGATCAAGCGGTTCACGACCGATCCGATCAACGTCTCGAAGACGCTGTTTACCGCGCTGGATCTGGTCTCGATCCAGACCCAGACACGGGTCAACGGCAACAAGGTCCGCCGAAACAAGTCCCTGACCGAGATCAACGAGTACACACCCGAGAACGACGAGATCAACGTCCGGGACGTCTACCAGTGGCAGGCAGACACCGACCAGTACATCCAGATGGGCAACTCCAACACGCTCGAAGAGATCAAGTTCGACCGTGGCTGGAGTCAGGACCGGCTGGACGAGGAACTGTTCAAGCGAAAGGTCGTTCTCGCGTATCTGATCAAGAAGAATCTCAACACCTACACGCAGGTCGCAGCGACGCTGCAGGCCTTTATCAACGATCCCGACACGATCATGACGCTGATCGCGAACGACCAGCTCGAACGAAGTCTCGAGGATCTGCGTGAGATGGAGTCAGTCGAGATCGAAGTCGACCAGGAAAAAGAAGAACTGGTCCCGCGGCCCGACCCGGGCGAAGAGATGCTCGACGAGGCAGAAGAGATCCTCGACAACGCGGATCCGCTGTTCAGACAGCTCCGGTCGGCTGAAACGTCCGATATCGTCAGCGCGCTCACGGGAATCGAGACAGAAGAGGACATCACGCCGGTCCCCGCAGAAGAGGACGAAGAAAGCGAGGAAGAGACTGTCGAGTTCGGCCAGTTCGTGCCGAAAGCCGGTGCGGAGGCGACTGACGAGGGATGAGCCTCGACACACGCTCACCGGAGGCCAGCCTGGGCGGCACTGGGACGCTCGGGGATACGTTCTATCCACTCTTTCAGTGGCTGTTCGACGACGAGGGCGACTTCGTCAGCAGCGTCGAGACGAAACTCGCGGAAGCGCGGATGGCCGACAACGTCGAGATGTTCCTCTCGCGTGCGCTCGCAGTCGGGACCATCGCTGGCTTCGCGCTGTGGCTGGTCGGCACGCTCGTCGGCTACATGCTCGTCACGGTGTTTCTCCCCGAAGACTTCCTCATCCTGGGAGTCGATTTCGGACAGTACAACGCGCTTGTCAACACGATCAAGCTCCCGGTGATGATACTGGTTTCGGGGCTGTTCTTCGGATCGATCGGGTTCGCAATCGGCTTCGGATCGCTGGTGTCGATCCCGTACTTCCGGTCGTCGTCTCGCAAACGTGAGATCAACGTCCTGCTGTCGGACTCCATCTCGTTCATGTATGCGTTGTCTGTCGGTGGACTGAACCAGCTCGAGATTCTCCACGCGATGGGCAAGGCCGAGGACACCTACGGCGAGGTGGCAAAGGAGTTTCAGTCGATCGTTCTCGAAACCGAGTATTTCGATACCGACTACCGGACCGCGGTCCGTAACCAGGCACTGCAGACCCCGAGCGACGAGTTGAGCCAGTTCCTGACGGACATGCTGTCGATCATCAACTCCGGCGGGGACATGACCAGCTTCCTCGAAGACCAGAAGAACAAGCACATGCGGACGGCCAAACAGGAACAGGAGAAGCTGCTGGAAACCCTGGAGCTGTTCGGCGAGATGTATATGACCCTCTCGCTGTTCCCGCTATTGCTCATCATCATCCTCGTCATCATGAACATGATGGGCAACGCCAGTTCGACGCTGATGTACGGGACCGTCTACGGGCTGATTCCGCTGGTCAGCGTCGGCTTCCTGGTGCTGGTGTCGACGGTCACGCAAGACACGATCGGCGACGGCTACCTCCAACCAGATCGGGACGAAGACAACCGTGTCGAGAGTAGCGGTGGCATCTTCCAGCTCAGCCTGGTCGAGAGCTTCGCCGGCGAATACAGTGTCTTCGACCGGATCAAGAACAAGGAGGGGTCCTATCAGGTGATGGAGATCCTTCGGAAACCGCACATCTTCTTCAGGGACAACCCGACGTACGTCCTCGCGGTGACGGTTCCGATCTCGTTGCTGGCGCTGGGCGTCTCGGTGTACGCGGGATGGGCACTGATGCCGTTGCCGTTCAACGACTTCATCTGGGCCGAGGGTGGCTTCGCGAAAAGCCCCGTCCAGTCGACGTTCTTCTGGGTGTACCTTCCGATGTACATCAACTTCATCCCGCTGGCGATCTTCTACGAGTGGAACCAGCGCTACCGTAAGTCCGTCATCGGCAACCTCTCTGAGAATCTCCGAAAACTCGCCAGCGCCAACGACACCGGGATGACACTCCTGGAATCGATCGATGTTGTCGCCGACACGTCTTCCGGACGGCTGGCCGAGGAACTGGAGACGATCCACGCCAAGACCAACTACGGGACGAGCCTCAAACACAGCCTGCGTGAGTTCAACAACAAATTCCACGTCCCGCGGATGGCCCGCACTGTGAAGTTAATCAGTGAGGCCCAGGAGGCCTCAAGTCAGATTCAGGACGTGCTCTCGACCGCTGCACAATCCAGCGAGAATCAGGACGATATCGACCGCGAGCGCAAGTCCCGGACGCGGATGCAGACCGTGATCATCATCATGACCTACCTGACGTTGCTGGGCGTCATCGCACTCCTGAAAGTCCAGTTCCTCGACACGATGCAGGGGCTGGGATCAGCAGCGTCCAGCGGGTCGAGCGACGCACCTGCTGGAGCGAGCTTCAGTGGCGATCTGGGTCCGCTGTCGATGCTGTTCTTCCACGCGGTGACCCTCCAGGCGATCCTCTCGTCGTTCATCGCCGGGTATATCCGGGACGTGAACCTCATCTCGGGCGTGAAGTACGCGGTGATCCTCTCGACGATCGCGCTCGTCGTCTGGATCGCAGTCGGCGGTGGCGACACTGGGGGAGCAGCCAACAACACGAGCGAGGCTGCACTCCTGTTGCTGGTAGTCGGTCCGACCGCTGGAACGCGAGCGCGGATCAGCGAGCGCCTGACGCAGTGGAGGGGTCGATTCTAGCTATGCCATGGGCGGGTGATACAAGGGGGCAGACGCTGCAGGACTTTGCTGTCGGGATCGGGATCTTCCTTATCGCGTTCGTCTTCGTGTTGTCGCTGTTCCCGGGGCTGTTGACACCATTTCAGTCCTCGACCAGCGGAGCCGAGCGGGCACAGGCCGAGCAGGTGTCGACACAGATGCTGAACACGCTCTCGGAGGGATCACAGACGAACCATCTCAACGCGTCCGCGTTGAGCGACAGACTCGACGACACGGAAGGGGACCTGCTCGACCGGTATGGCCTGCCGATCACGGCCAACATCAACATTACTGTCGAGACGCTCAACGGGACGAGAAACGTCTATTCCACGAACAACAACATCAGAGACCGGGAAGTAGCGACATCAGCACGGATCGTGACATTGGACGATAGCATGCCGGAGGCCGAGGAATGTCAGCCGGGGTGCCGACTCGTGGTTCGAGTGTGGTAAGATGCGCAGGCAACCAGACCCAGACGACCGCGGGCAAGCATTCACGCTGGAGGGGATCATCAGCGCAATCATCGTACTGACGGCATTGCTGTACGCGCTACAGGCAGTCGTCATCACACCGACGACCGGTGGGACCGTCGATCAGGGTGTCCGGACTGAACTCCAGCGGCAGGCCGACGACGTTCTCTCTCTCGCAGGCGGAGACGACGACGGACAGCTATCGGAACTGACCCGCAACTGGTCACAGAGCCGCCGGACCTTCTACGGCGCTGTCAACCCGAATATCGGGTTCGGCAATCAGCGCTTGCCCGGAGAGCTCGGAACGCTACTGAACGGGACGTTCGACTCGAGGGATCGCCAGTACAACGTCGTGATGCGCTATCTCCCGAAAGACGAGTCGAAAGGGATCCAGCAGACGGCGATCGCGTCTCGGGGGACCCCATCCGACAGTTCAGTGTCGGCAACGTATCGGGTCACGCTGTACGATAACATGACGCTGACGTCGCCTACGGCTGGCTCGGCGGAGTTGTGGCAGTACGATACCTGCCCGGCTGTAAACGGGGAGGACTGCCCGGATTCGGAATCGTATCAGAGTGGGTACTATCCCGTGCCGAACGCAGTCGACGGAGCGGTGTACAACGTGGTCGAAATCAGGGTGATCGTCTGGTGATCGACGCAGGTCGACCGGAAGAAGAGAGTAATGGGTTCGACCGACGTGGACAGTTGTTGCTCGTCGGTGCCGTCGTACTCGCGATAATCATCCTCGGGCTCTCGGTAGTCGTCAACACTGTCCTGTTCACCGAGAACGTGGGGACAGGTGAGGCACGCGTCGAAGCCCCCGCTATCGAAGAGTTTTCGTTCGAATCCCAGAAGAGTGCACGCTCGCTGATGTTGCGGTTGAACGCCGCCGACCGGACGGACACGATAGCAGAGGTAGATGAGAGCATCAGCGACCAAATTTCAGCCTACAGCGACGCTACTGCCCGTTCGTATGCCGCGAGCGGGACAGTATTCGTCGACATCGAGTACAGCGAAACACTCGATGAAGGGACGCGGATCGTTCAGGGAACCGATCGAAAATTCACGTATCCAGCTAGCGGTTCGGACGAGCCCGATTGGGACCCTGTCAACCAGGGACTCGGCAGTGTAAACCCGGCCAATCTCGGGTGGATGGTATTGAACGTCAATCTCCGTAACACCAGCGGTGATCAAGCGACTCTCGAAATTACCTCCGAAGGTGGCGAGAATATCGAATATCGGTTCAATCGATCGGACGGTGGAAACGGCCCCAATCTCCGTGTGAATGTGTCAGGATCGACCGTATCTGGTACTGACGCGGTAGCCTGCGGCTCTGTCAGTGGACGCGTCCTACTGGACCTCCGGACCGGCCAGGCATTCTCGAGTGACTGTACGTTCGAGGGGATCAACGAGATTGATGGCCCGTACGAGAGGATCAGAATCACGAACGGCGACAATCTCGCAGGACAGTACGACATCATCGTCAACGAGAACGACTCGTCCTCCGAGAGCATTGGATTCGACGACGGATCCGGCCCCGAAGACTGGGACCGAGACTGTACGAGCGGTGATGGGGGGCCCTGTATCTCACCGGTCGTCTGGCAAGGCCAGATCGATCTGGCCTACCGATCCGCCGACGTGAACTTCGGCACCGTTCGGAACATCACCGTCTACGACCCCTGAGAGGAACTCTCCGACCATCTACCCATAGACGAAACGGTCGCGAGATCCGAAAACACCACCCAGCACAGTCGAGTGAGTCGGCTTTTTTCACGCTCGCTAGATAGTCCACTATAACTATATGGGAGAGTCAATTACGTTAACGAACAACCGGGGAGTACTGGCGGGAGAAGCCATCCGCCGGAACGCCCCGCTCCGAGAGACGGTAGAACGATTGGGTCTATCGTCATCGAGGGCAACAGAGGGAAATCAGGATGATCGATGCCGACGTAGAGCAGCGTGGGGGACGAACAGCATTCGGGGACGACGAGCGCGCGCTCTCGACACCGGTGACGCACGCGTTGACTATCGCGATTACCGGCCTGTTGATGATCACGCTCGTCAGCACGGCGAGTGGCTTTCTGACCGACCAGCAGGAGTTCGCTGCCCGAGACCAAGTGGAGACGATCGGTAATCAACTGGCCGACGACGTTCAGGAAGTCATCGGATTGAGCAACGAAAGCGGGTCAGCGACCGTCTACGTCGACCAGCCCGAGTCGATCGTCGGAAGCCAATATCACGTCTCCTACGAGACAGGCAACGACTGTGACACGCTAGAACACACGTCCGACCAGTGTCTCGTCGTCTCGGTCGTCGAGATAGATGTCTCACAGACGGTTCCCGTCTCCGTTCCGGACGACGTCGACGTGACGGTCAATCGGGCGAATCCGTCGACGTTCAACCTGACCGCCGAAAACAGCGGTGCAGGTGGCGGAAACAACGCCGTCGTTCCGATGTCTCGGACGATGCGAGTCGGTGTCGGCCGAAACGTCGACGATAATAGATACAGTGAAGTGACCGATCCAAACCCTAAGGCACCGATTGTCAGGCCCATCGAATACAGACCAGGATACCCTGAGAAGGGGGATTCGATTACGTTTAGCGCGCCAGGAACCGAGGATCCGGATGGGACGATCATCGAATACGAGTGGTCGATAGACGGCAAGGTCCTACCGGAAAGTGATCAGCCCACCTACACGACGACGCTTTCGCCGGGACGCCACAACGTAACGCTGCAGGTCGAAGACGACGAAGGACTGGTAGGGAATCGAAGCACTAAGTTCAGAGTTTCAGGTGTCTCGTACAACGATGATTTCGACGTCGATAGCGGCGGATTGAGCCGATGTAACGGCCGAGAGACGCAGTTCAGCATAACGAACCAGTGGAGCGATTCGATCAAAATAACCCACATCAGCCTTGACCCACCAAAAAGCGTCAACAAAATTGAGTTTAAAAGTGGATCTGGCGAAGTTGCTTTCGACATCGACAACGACGGTGACTTCGACGAGAGTGATAGATACTACGACTTCGACACGATCGACTTTAAAGACAAACTAGATGGAGAAATCCTCGATCTCCAATCTGCTGATGATGCCGACGGCGACCCCGCCGCTCCGATTGATATCGCATCAGGACAAACAGTACCTGTCAGTATCTGCAAGTACAAAGGCGGCGGGAAAGCTGGTGAGACGGCGTTCGGCTTCCGCTACTGGAACGACGGCGTGACGAACCGGACAATCATCACGCCGGGCGATGATGATGATGAGTCAATCTCAGGTTACAGTGTCGATGCGGTTGGCAACGACATCGTGGTCAGCTTCGACTCGACTCGACAGCTCACCTCTCTGGACGCCGAGATTGGGAGCGGGTCGGCCAGTACGTCGCTGTCGTTGTCGGACTTCTCCGAGAGTGTCTCCGGCAGCACCTACCAGTACGAGGCGTCGTTCAACCGGCCGCCAGGAACGTACTACGTCGAGGTAACGACAGCCACAGACGTGGACGGCAACGCGGTTTCGCCGCTGCCGCAAAACGATACGGCGACGATCCTCGGCGGCAGTGCGTACTCCTGGCAGACCGCGGGTGACTGGGACGCCGCCCAATCATCAACAGGTGTGGTTCACCAGAACTACGGCGATTATTCCGCAGAGAGCGTTCAGCTTGGACGGCCACCGGGAAGCGTCGATACCTCGCTGGTGAGTTACTGGCCGTTTGACGGCGGCTCTGTCGAGGACATCGAGGGCACCAACGACGGTATCATCCGTGGATCGCCGACTGAGACCAGTGAAGGAGTCAGCGGAACCAGCGCGCTCCGGTTCGACGGCGGTGGCGACTACGTCGAAGTGCCAGCCGATAGTTCACTCGAAATGTCGAATGGGGATCAGGTGACAGTTTCGATGTGGGTAAACAAACACCGAAAAGGCGGAACCAATAGGCGAACGCTCTTCGAGAAGGACTCTTCCTACCGAATGGAGCTACACAGCGGTGACGACTTCAGATTCAGTATCTTTGATTGGCACTACTATCGGGGATCCTGGTACGGATACTGGGAAGATTCACCCGACTACGACATTTACGAGTCGAATAATAGATACTACCACGTGGTCGGGGTGTTCGACGGTGTAGATATCCGGGCGTACGTCGACGGCACGTCGATCGGATCGAACGGCGATCCCGACGAAATCAGAGACGCGGGTGGCAACGGGATCGGTATCGGGGGGAGCCTCGACAGCCCCGATCATGATACGAACGCGAACATCGACGACATCCGAATCTACGATACGGCCCTGAACTCAAACCAGATAAAGAAACTGTCGAACGTAACCAAGGGATCGATAGTAACCGACAAGCGGACTGGAACGAGGATCAGCAAGCACAGCGATATCGACGTCAACTACGACGCTGATATCGGTGCTGGAGAGACAATCACACTGACAGTCTACGCCGAGCCGGATAGTGGCCCAGAGAAGTCGGAAACGGTGACACTCGATTCGACCGACAGCGGATCCGGAACCGTGACGCTCTCTGGGATCAAGAAGGACGCGGACACGTTCTGGATCCGTGCAGAGCTAAACTCGCCGTCGACCAAGCGCAGCCCCGAGTTGCACGGGGTCGAGTTGCGGGAGGGATCGTAAGTGTCTGGACGGACGACCGAACGGGCAGTGAGCGACGTCGTGGCGTTCACATTGATGTTCGGGATTATCATATCGTCGGTCGGACTGGTCGCGACGTTCGGCCTCACAGAACTGGAATCGTTCGATGAGAACCAGCAGCTGGAAAACGCGGACAGAACGTTCGAACTGATCGCACGGTCGTTCGACGAACTCGAAGAGAGCCAGGCTACCGTCCGAACCGAGGCGATCGAGCTCGGCGGTGGTTCGATCACCGTCTCGTCGTCGTCGTCGATAAATGTGACGGTCAGAGACACTGATACGGGGAAGACAGCCCATAAGAACTTCACGCTCGGCTCACTACAGTACGAGGTCGGTAACCGACTGATCGGCTACGAGAACGGCGCAACCTACCGTATCCGTCCGAATTCAGACAGTGGTATCATCCTCCACAAACCGGGGCTCGTTTGCTCGGACGGGCAAAGTGTCCTCTCGTTCGTCACCACTAGAGCCGAGGAGGACCGCTACATCAGTGGCAGCAGGACGCTGCGGATCACCGGTCGTCTGGCCGAAAGTTCGTTGCTGTTCCCGAACTCGACGTGGAGTGCGTCCGAGATCGATCAGGTCGATCTAAAACTAACGTTCGGCGATGAGAGCCGGGCCCGAGAATGGGCCAACCACTTCGACCGTGACCCGGGCGAGTGGACGGTCAAGGACCAGACCGACACGTCGGTGACGGTTCGGTGTGGTGATGGCGACGACCTTGACAGTGTCTACATCCGACGATCCATCATCGAGATTAGCTACTCATGACCCCAAAACCAACCTCGAACGGCAACCGCCATCCCACGTCTGAAGTACACAGCGACCCGGCTCGCGCCGTTCAGCGACGCGCGCTGTTCCGACGAACCGCCGAAACGACTGGCAAGCGGGGACAGGGACAATACGATAATTCAGGAGTGATTCGATGAGATCGATAGGTGACGATACTGATACGACAGCGAAGAGACAGTTCAGGCTCGACGAGAGAGGAGCTTCGGAGGTGATCGGTGCAGTGTTGATTATCGGTATGGTCATCACGGGGTCGCTGATCGTCGTCTATTTCGGTGCGCAAACGGTCGAGGACACCAGGCAAGGCCAGAGCGACGAGTCGGCGCAGATCGGGATTCAAGAGATTGACTCCCGGCTGAGCACGCTGGCGTCATCCAGTGCAGCGAAGACAGTCAACTTCGAGGTCGGCTCGAACATCGAACGGAACGCTTACCTGACAGAAGACGAGGGGTATCTGAGCATCACGGTCGACGAGAGTAGCGCGTGCTCGGTTGAGGAGCCACTCGATTCGATCCGATTCGAACGTGACGACGGGCAGCTCATCGCCTACGAGGCCGGCGGAACGTGGGTCAAGTCCCAGAACAACGGGACTGTCATGCGTACAGCCCCAGATGTATCCTATCGGAACGGGACGATAGACATCTCACTGCTGAACATGACCGGCCAGGTTCAGGGCGGTGTCAATCAGGCTGTCGCGGACGTGAACACCTCACGTATAGACACGAAAAACGCCGTGAACACGCTCTTGCAGGGCGACTGTGTTCGCCCGGACAACGTGACGATGCGGATCCAGAGCGACTTCTACCCGGCGTGGGCGGAGTATCTCGAAAGCGAGACTGGCCTCCAGAAGGGCGCGCCTGCCGTTCAGGGTGACAGTTATCTGACCGTCGACGAATCGACGAGGACGGTTACGGTCTTTCTCAATCAGAGCGCACTCCCCAAGCGGACCGACGACTCGCGAAACAACGTCGTCAACGTCTCGGGCGCAGACTACATGAAGGACGCGTCGATCACCGACGACGGAATCAGAGTTACCAAAGGCGTCAAAAACACATATACGGTCTACAGTGAGCCGCTCTCCGATCGACCCGAACTCGGGACCGTTCGTCAGATTCCCCAGGCTGTCAACGTGACCCGGCCGCCGCTCGACGTGGTGTTCGTCGTCGACGAATCAGGGTCGATGAGTTGGGGGGCCGGTGGTGGCCAGGCCAAAGACGAAGCCGTTCGGGAGTCGATGCAGAAATTCACGACGTATCTTGACCCGACAATGGATCGCGTGGCTCTGTCGGTGTTCAACGATGATTACGCCAACAAAGGGGCAATCTATCGAACGGACGGTCAAATGATAACGAGTGACTTTGCTGCATTCAACAGTTCGACGGTCTACAAGACCAAGGCGGATGGTGGCACGCACTCAGCTGGCGGAATGAAGAAAGCAGCGAGCCTACTCGACCTCCGGAGTAACGCGAGTCGGGACACGATCGTCGTGATGCTGACTGACGGGAAAAACGACGACGACGAATGGTGGCACATCGGCGGCGACAGCTACTACGGCAGCAACGCCGCGTCGATTGAACTGGCCGACCGGATGAACCGGACGGGAACGGTCACGTATACGATCGGCTTCGACGACGACGAGGACTCTGTCGACAAAGGCTTCCTTCAGGACACCGCCGCCGCTGGTGGCGGGGAGTACTACTTCGCGGAGGACTCCGAGGCACTCGAAGAGGTGTTCTCCGCCATCGCCGAAGACGTCTCCAGCACCAATCAGGTCGGCCACTATGGTGTGACGACGAATCTCTCGACGAACAGCACCATTAATCCGCCCCAGATCACCGGTGATACGGGCCAGATTGCGACCGTGACTCACGACGAGGAGGAATGGATGAACATCAACGACCCGACTGCCCCCTCGACGTTCAGCCACGCGTTCGCAGTCACCGGCGGCAACGTGACGAACTTTACGGCGAAACGGTTCGGCTGTGACAAGTGGGTCGGAACGGGGCAGTCGAAGGTGATCAACGGATCGTCGGTTCCGGTTACCCGCTGTGCGGAGATGAACACGACCGATCCGACGGTCGTTGAAGGAGACAACGTCACGGTCTTCAGGAACGACGACTCCGCGACGTTCAACGACTATCTCGACAACACGACCGCCGCGGAGTGGCAAACGAATCTCACGGAAGCGCTGGACAACTACGGCGGTCTCTACAACGAGTCCGCCGATAAATTGAGTCTCCAGAGTAACCAGGTTCTGGTCCTCTATGACTTCCCCGACGGGAAAAACACCGACAACAGAATGTTGATGCTCTACAGTATCGGGCTCTCCGAAGAAGAAGCTAAACCGACGGGTATCATCGACTTCGACGTCGACAACGTCGAAATATCGAGTTGAGCGGTAGTTTGTGTGGTCGGGCTGCTTTCGTGATCGGTCGGTCGTGGACGCGCGAGATAGTCACACGAACGGCTGACAGTAATGCTGTCCGTCTGGGAACGGAGTGAATGGACTCGCGGGGATTGTGAACAACGGAAGACGGTCACTTACTCCGTTCGCACTGCGACTTCCTGGCTCAAATCCCCGCTCGGACAATCAGAGATGCGTCGCTCACGGTTTTGTGAGCGACAGCAGATATGGACTCGCGGGGATTTGAACCCCGGGCCTTCCCCGTGCCAGGGGGATGATCTACCACTGATCTACGAGCCCGCGACGCACCCAAATATATCCGAGGGGTTTTCTTAAACCCATCGAACCGGGCGCCCGCTGGTACTCGTGGGCATGGACTATTTTCACGAGTGATACGACGGCCACAATAGCTAAGCCCGTTCGCCGCCGACGCTTTGAGCAAGCAATCAGTACAGTGGCCTACGAATTGAACGATCAAACGAAGACACCTGGGGAAACCGATAGGCGCACAGCAACAGCTGTGGCCGGTTTCCAGCCTCGGAACGGGGGCCGAGCGGCCGATCGACGGCCGGTCATCAGGCCAGCCACTGGAGGAAATCGATGAGCCAGCACACTCGGGGACAGACGACACTCGACTTCACGATCGGGGTGACGATCTTCGTCGTCGTTCTGGCCGGCGTGTTCCTGTTCGTACCAGGAACGCTCCAGCCGTTCGAAGAGGGCGGCCAAGAGAACATCGTCACCGTCAATCGCGTGGCTGACCAACTGAGCGAGCAGTCGCTAGTCGCAGATCCGACGACACCATACGTGCTTTCCGGCGACTGTACCGAGGAGTTCTTTGGAGGGCCTGACGCCGCCGGAGACTGTGAATACACAGGTGGGAGTCTGCAAGAGCGAGTTGGATACGGCGATTTCCAGTTCGCGAACATCTCGATACGGGGATCGGTCGACGGGAGTGATGACATCGAGCAGTTGTGTTACGACAGTTCGAAATCCCCCGGGTCGCGACTCGAATCGGGGAGCGACTGCACAGGTGACACCCGGTTGACTGTCGGCTCGGATATCGCTGGGGTCGAGTCGTCGGTGACTGGCCGTCGAGTCGTCGAGCTCGATTCTCAAACAGTGTTTCTGGTGGTGCGACTATGGTGAATCGAGGGCAGGCTCACACGCTGGAAGCCGTCGTCGCAGCTCTGCTGTTGCTGTCGAGCCTCGTCTTTGCACTCCAGATTACGGCCGTGACACCGTTGTCTGCCAGTACGTCGAATCAGCATATCGAAAACCAACAACAGGCGAGTGCTTCCGGGATTCTGTCGATCGCCAGTCAAAACGGCGATCTGGAACGATCAGTGCTGTACTGGAACGCGAGCGGCCAGCGGTTCCACAACGGGACGATCAACGGCTACTACACGGAGACGATGCCGACGAACTTCGGCCAGTCGCTCGAAGAGGCGTTCGGGGATCGGGGAATCGCCTACAACGTCTATGTCACCTACACAGGGACGAACGGTGGCGTCGTCCGTGATGAGATGATCTATCGGGGCGAACCCAGCGACAACGCCGTGATGGCGAGTCGTTCGCTCGTCTTGACCGAGGAGAGTCGGCTCCGAACCGAGGATCTGGAACTCGGCACACAGATCGACTCGGGTAACTTCTACGCCCCCGACGTCGGCGCGGGCGGGTACTACAACACAGTTCGCGTGGAGGTGGTCGTATGGCGGATCTGAACTGGCCTCGATCCGATCGAAGCGACGATCGGGCACAGATCATGCTCGTGGCGGGCTTCGTCCTCGCGGTGACGTTTATCGCCCTCGCCGTAATGCTGAATTCGGTGATCTATACCGAGAACCTGGCCACTCGTGGCGAGGACGCCCACGGTTCGGAGGCGATTGCCTACCGGGCGGACGCGGTCGCTGGAACCGAGCAACTCATCGAATACGTCAACGAGAACCAAACTGAGGAATCCTTCGACAACCACGTCGCGAACCTCACCACCGCGATAGACTCGATGGACAACGGGTCTGCGCCGATCCTCGCGACCGGTGGGGACCGTACCAAAGTGTCGCTGATGAGCGTGACACAGGGCACGTGGATCGGTCAGTTCAACGCCTTGCGTGACTTTACCAGCGATAGTGGGGCGATCGACTGGGTACTGGACAACGACATCCAGGGGACGCGCTCGTTCGAGATTAACGTCACAGACTCCGACGAACTCGATACGACGTCGCCATTCACAATCCGATTGGCCAGTGTCAGTGGGGCCGACGTGTGGACCGTCCAAATCTACAATCAGTCAGGTACAGCAGCAACGACTCTCGATGTCGTAGGTGGGCCCACATGTGACATCGGCGGTTTGAATCCCGAAATTAACGTCAATGCGGGGACAGTCGGCGGAGAATCATGTGATGGCTACGAGTTTGCCGATGGTATCTCAAAACCGTATCTCATCGAATTTCAGAACGCGCATAATATCCAAGGAAACTTCTCGTTAGTCATCAATTCGACCAACCCCAACAGTATATATTATAGCTCAGACAAGGACACGCCCTTCGCCGACGACGAGGCCATCTACGCGGCGACGATCCATGTCCTGCACGAATCGGCGGACCACATCTATGCGACAGACGCACGGGCAATCCCGGGTGAGAACGATGCGTGACACTGGTCGCTTTGGCGGCGACGAACGTGGCGTCTCGGTGACCGTCAATTACATTCTCGGGCTGACGATCGCCTTCCTGCTGGTGATCGGGCTGTTCCTCACGGCTGGTGATTTCGTCACCGACCAGCGCGAGACGAGTATCCGCACGGAGATGGAAGTGCTGGGCGAACAGGTCGCCAACGACATCACACTGGCCGATCGGATGGCACGGACGACGACTGACAACGAAACCGTCGTCGTCAGGCGATCACTTCCGTCGAGAGTCAGCGGGTCAACCTATACGATCGCCGTCGAGGGCGGTGACGACCCATATCTAGTCTTGACCTCGCGCGACCCCGAGATTGAGGTTCGGGCCGCGTTCGCCAACCAGACCGACGTCGAGATGACGCGACTCAACGGTGGGTCGGTACAGGTGAATTACACCGACAGCGGGACACTCGAGGTCCAGCGGGGTGACCAATAGGATGGACCAACGAAACGTGGACGAACAGCTGGACGACCGGGGCCTGAGCGAGGTCCTCGGCTTCGCGCTGGTGTTCGCGCTCGTGGTTTCGACTGTGATACTCGTCGCCATCATCGGGTTCGGATCGCTCGAAGAGACCCGCGACGCCGAGGAACTCAACAACGCCGAGCGCGCGTTCGACGTCCTCGCGGACAACATGGCCGACATCTACGAGGAGGGTGCGCCGAGCCGTGCGACCGAGATCAGCCTCCAGAGCGCCCAGTTGCAGGTCGGCGAGCCGATCATGATGAACGTCACCGCGATCAACGAGTCCGGCGGGTCGGAGGTCAACCAGTTTCCGATCGACCCAATCGTCTTCAAGAGCGGCGATTCCAGAGTCATTTACGCCGGTGGGGCGACCTTCCGTACGCAAGGCGACAACGGGGTGATGATCGCGGAACCGCCGCTGGTGAACGCCTCCAAAAACCTCTTGCTCCCGATCGTCCAGAACCGCCACCGCGGAGACATTACGAGCACGAGCGGCCAGACAGTCCGCGTGCGGGCCGTGAGCCGCCAGCGCCGACCCGCACCCGGATTCAACGAAGACCCGACCAGCCACCAGAAGATAATCCTCAACGTGACCTCGCCGCGTGCTGGTCTGTGGGAGACGTACTTCACGGAGCAACAGCAGCTATCGTGTGACAGCCCTCGCGAGGACAACGTCCGCTGTACGATCGACGATCCCGAGTCAGTGTTCCTGACGCGGACGCTGATCATCTACGAGTTCGAAACCTGATCGTCTACAAATCCGGATCAGCGCGAGGACGCCGTCACGATCAGGCGTCCACGCTGACTTCAATCTCGTTTTCCGTGATGTGCAGGAACGTCACGAAACGGCTGCCTTTCGACTCCTCGTAAAGGAGCGTCCCCTGAGAGGGGTCTTGCTGGATTGGCGTGCTCCCGCCTGGCCCAGTCTTTGCGTGGAGGTTGACATTCGGTCCGGCCTCAGTAAGGTAGTGATCGACGATATCCCCGAGCATACAACCCGTGCTGGTGTCACCCTGCGTGTAGGTCGCGGGTTCGCAACTGCCGATCGACCCGTGACCGTCGAGGTCGACTTCGCTCTTCATCGACCAGTCGTTGATGTTCGAGCCGAAACACCACTGGTTGCCGTCACAGACGCTACCGCCACTACCCCCACCTGTGCTGACGCCGCTCTCACTGTAGGCCATCTCGGTGTCGCTGTCGGTACTCGTGAGGTCGATGGAGATCTGTGGGTCGCCGTCGTTGCAACCCCAGGAGAGGGCGTCCGAGTTGGCCGGGATCGTCGTCTCCCAGAGTTCGTACTCCTCGTGGCTGCTGCCGTTGTAGTAGTATTGGGCGACGTAAACGTCGACCGTATCCCCGCAATCGAAGTTCCCGGAGATGTCCGGTGAGATGTGCAGTTCCCACTGCTCGCCCGTCTCCTCGTTTTCGTGCCAGTAGGAGAACTCGTTGGTCCCGCCACCGTTGCCGTAAACGACCGAAGTCTCGAAACGGGAGAGGGGGTGGTCTTCACCGATTCCGGAGGCTTCGACGTAGTCTTCAGTCCCGAACGTCGGCAGTTCGAACTCGCCGGGCGGCCCCGAGATCGTCGAGAGCGTCAACGTCACCTTGTCACCGTCTCTGGTGACCTCGCCAGTCGTCCGTTGTCTGAAGTACGACTCCCAACCCTCGGCGTACTCGCTCTTGACAGTGACGTTGACTGTCCCGTTGCGAATTGGATTGGTGTAGTTGCGATAGTCAGTCGAGCCAGTATCGTCGTACGGTGCGCCGACGCCGTCTTCGGTCACGGTGGTCTGGTTCGGATAGACGAGCCGGGCTTGCTGGCGCGGGCGGACAGTCAAGTCGACGCTTCCGCTTGCTGAGCCCTCTCCGTGGACCTGAATCGCCGGGAGCGTCAGCGTCGCTCCGCGGTAGTGAAATTCGGGTGGGGAGACCATCCGTGCGTCGCCGGTGCCCTGGACTTGCCAGACGCCGCCGCCCTGATAGGCGAGAGTCCCCGTGTCACTCTCGTAGACGACACTTCCCAGCGTCCGATTAAAGATTACTTCATCGTGTGCATCGTCTTCGCCAGTGTAGTTGTGATGGGTCACGCGGAGCCAGCCAGTGTCGTCCTGGACAGAGACGCTACCACCGTCCTGCCCGAGCGAGACGGTCTGTCCGTTCGAGTCGCCGAGCGCGACCATCGCTGCACGGGAGTCGAACAGAGTCATCGAGTTCTCCGCACGCTGAAACTCGATACTCGACTGGGTGTCGAGGATCCCGCTCCCACCGATGGCGACGGTCAGTCCTGCCCCCGCGATTACGAGCGCGAAGATGAGGACGAACCCGATCGTTTCGGACTGGGCCCGGGAGAACGTCTCGGTCATTGTATTCACTTCGTCTCTGAATATGCAAAGCTCTATTGGCCGTTTTCTCAGCATTGATTCTCGGACCGGATAGAAACCGTCAAGTGGCCCAGCGAGAAGAGATAGGTGGGAACACACGACCGCAAATCTGACTCGCCGTCCGATTGGGCGGCTCCGAGATTGCGGGCGTGTCCGGCGTCAGGCGCCGATCGCAGCAACCACTGCCGACGCGCACCACGCCACACGTACAGCGGTCAGTGTCGTTCCAACCAGAACAATGGCACGAATGCATACACGCCGCCGCGGCTCGTCCAGTTCGGACAAGCCCGTGGCAGACGAACCGCCGGAGTGGAGTGACGTAGATACCGACGCCATCGAAGAGCGCGTCGTCGAGCTCGCCGAAGACGGCCACAGCCCGAGTCAGATCGGGCTGAAGCTGCGCGACGAGGGCGTTCAGGGCACGCCGATCCCTGACGTCAAACTCGCGACGGGCAAGAAAGTCACCGAGATTCTCGAGGAGAACGACGCAACGGGCGACCTGCCCGAAGACCTCTACAATCTCTTCGAGCGCGCCGTTCGCCTGCGTGAGCACATGATCGAGAACCCTGGCGACCACCAGAACAAGCGCGCACTGCAGAACACCCAGTCGAAGATTCGCCGCCTGGTCGATTACTACCGCGGCGACGAACTCGACGAGGACTTCAAATACACCTACGACGTCGCCAAAGAGTACCTCGAATAGATGTCCACTGCCGGTCGGTCTCCCGAGGACGCCCCTGCTGCCAGCGACATCGCGACGCAGCTCGAAACTGCCGGATTCGTCCGGCTTGTCAGCGCTGCGGACGCCGATTCGCTGGCAGGCGCGGGCGTTCTCGCGCGCGCTCTCGACGCCGTCGACACACCATTCCAGGTGAGCGTCGCACGGCCGTGGGCGAGCGCCGATCGGACCACCGACGCTGACGTGGCCGTCGCGCTCGGCCCCGTCGGAATTGACGGTGATGTCACGCTCTCGGGCGTCTCTGAATCGGCCAGTGCGACGGCCTTCGAAGCCGCTCGCGAACTCGATATCGAGTCGGCCGATCCGATCCTCGCGCTTGCTGGCGCGCAAGCCACAACCAGGCCGACGACGTCTCCACTCGCGGATATCGCCGGCCTCGATCGCAGACCAGGTGTCGCCGTTCCGACGGCTGAATTGGCCGACGGGCTGGCACACACGACGCTGACGCACGCGCCGTTCTCGGGCGATCCAGACGCGGCCCGAGCAGCGCTCGACGGCATCGATTCAGCTGCAGACGATCACGGTCGCCGGGTCGCGTCGCTGCTGGCACTGTCCGTCCTGAGCACGGAGACGGCCAGCGAGCGTGCCGCCGAGACGATCGGCCGCGTCGTGCATCCGTACGACGGTGGCCCGTTCGAGACGATCGGCGGGTACGCCGACGTGCTCGACGCGACAGTCAAGGAAGATCCCGGGACTGCCGTCGCCCTGGCGCTCGGCCACGACCTGCACGACGAGGCCCTCGACGCCTGGCGTCGACACGCCAGAAGCGCCCACGCGGCCATCGAGGCGGCGACCACTGGTCGCTACGACGGGCTGTTGGTCGTGCGAGACGATGGGGACGTTCCTGTCGAGACCGTCGCACGACTGTTCCGGGACGTCCGCTCACCCGAACCGGTCGTGCTCGCGCTGACCGACGGCCGGGCCGCCGCGGTCGCGACGCCCGAGATCGAGATCGATCTCGGATCGGTCTTCGACGACGCGATCGACTCGCTGGGCGCTGGAGCCGCGTTCGGGACGCCCCGACGCGCGGTCGCGAGCGCCGAGGCGGAGACCGCGGACGTCATTATGTCGATCCGGGAGGCGATCCAGGGATGAGCGACCGATCGATTCGCATCCGGACGACACACGGCGACCCCGAGACAGCCGAGGCGATCGCAGCCGCACTCACCCCGGACAACACCGACGAGATGGGCACGCGTGTCGACGGCGACACGATCGAGACGCAGATCGACCGGGAGACCACTGGTGGACTCCATTCGACGGCAGACGACTACGTCGTCAATTGCCACGTCGCTGCACAGTGTACGACTACCAACGACAACATCAACACAACATGAGTGAACGATCCGTATCCAAGCAGAAGCAACAGAAGCGGTGGTACACCGTCCTCGCCCCCGAGCAGTTCGGGCGAGAGGAACTCGGTGCGACACCAGCAGATGAACCAGAACAGCTCTACGATCGAACGATCGAGACGACGTTGGGCGATCTGAAAAACGACGCCAGCGAGAACAACACCAAGCTGAAGTTCCGCATCAACGACGTCGGCAGCGACACGGCCTACACCGAGTTCGTCAAGCACGAACTCACCCGTGACTACGTTCGGAGTCTCGTCCGCCGTGGCTCCTCGAAAGTCGAGGCGTTCGTCACGGTGCTGACGACCGACGACTACCGCGTCCAGATCCAGCCCGTCGCGCTCACCACGAAAGACGCCGACGAGAGCCAGGAGAAGGCCATCCGCCGCACGATGATCGACATGGTCCAAGAGACCGCTGTCGACCACACCTTCGAGGACCTCATCGACAGCGTCGTCGAGGGGCGTCTCTCCTCAGCGATCTACAACGAGGCCAAGACGATCTACCCCCTCCGACGGGTCGAGATCCAGAAGTCCACTCTCGAAGCCCACCCCGAAGAAGTCGCCGCCGAGGAAGAGACCAGCGTCGACGTCGACGAAGACGACGTCGCTGTCGACGAGTAGCGTCTCGAACGACAATTCAGCCGTTCGAGTAAGATTCTCGGACGGCAGCCCAGCCGTTCGAGTCGGTTTTTGCCCCGCTCGTGAGACCTATCCTGAATCAGCGAGAGAATCCCGCCCTTCCCGCGAAGGACGAGCGTTCCGACGCTCTGTCGGAACCGAGAACTGAGCAGGGCGGGAGTGAATCGCGTATACTCTGATACAGTCTCCATGAGCGACAGCCGCGCTGGATATTCCACGTTCACTTTCACTCCGGTTGACCACAACTTATCAACCTCGTACACAACAAGCTATGTATGGCGAATCAGGTCACACGAACCTATGTTGCGTCCATTCGTAATCACCAACAGGTGTGTGACGACCTCGATTCGCTGGGATTCGCTGCCTCGAAACTCTGGAACGTCGCCCGGTGGACCTGTGACCGGATTTGGGATGAAACCGGCACGATACCAGGCCACGGTGTGCTCAAAGCCTACCTCAAGAGTCACGAACGCTACGCGGATTTGAACTCACAATCCAGTCAGGCAATTCTTGAAGAATTGGCTGAAGCGTTCGACTCGTGGTACAGCCACCGTGAGAATGGCAACGAGAACGCGAACCCACCCGGCTACCGCAAACATGGCGACGAGCATCCACGCTCGACAGTCACGTTCAAAGAGGATGGATTCAAGCACGACCCCCATCACAACCGGATTCGGCTCTCGAAGGGTCGAAATCTGAAAGATGGGCGGCGAGACTTCATTCTCTGTGAGTATGCCACCGACCCGGATGTGATCGTTCAGACCGTCCAGCAGGTCCGGGCAGTCTGGACTGGAAGCGATTGGAAGTTACATATCGTGTGCAACGTCGAGATCAACGACCCGGACCCACCCGGCGACCGAGTGGCAGGTATCGACCTCGGTATCTGCAACGTCGCCGCCGTTGCGGTTGGTGGCGACGCCCTGCTGTATCCCGGTGGCGCACTCAAAGAAGACGACTACTACTTCCAGAAAGAGCGTGCGAAGTGCGACGACAGTTTTTCTTGCCAAGCTCAACGGCTGGACGGGAAGCGCGACGAGCGCCGGACACACTTCTTGCACGCCGTCTCGACGGATATTGTAGCCGAGTGCGCCGCCCGAAACGTCGGGACGATTGCCGTGGGTGAGTTGACTGGTATCCGCGAGGACGCCGACTGGGGCGACCACGGCAACCTCAACCTGCATGGGTGGGCGTTCGACAGGTTTACCGAGATGCTGGAATACAAAGCCGCTGAACACGGTATCAGCGTCAAGCGGGTGGATGAACGCGGTACATCCAAATCCTGTGGGTCGTGTGGGACTACCGACGACAGCCAGCGCGTCGAACGTGGACTGTACGTCTGTGAGGGGTGTGGACTGGTTGCCAATGCCGACGTGAACGGAGCCGAAAACATCCGACAGAAGGTACTCCCGAGTCTCGCCTGTGATGGGGGAGATAGGGATAACGGCTGGATGGCACAGCCAGCGGTGCGCCTGTTCGACAAATCGACAGGGCGAGTAGCCCCACAAGAACAGGTGACCCGCGAACCATAATATCCCAACGCTCGGGAAACCGCGCCGTTCACGGCGCGGAGGATGTCATTCAGTCACTTCGATCGTTCCGACCATCCCGCCGCTCTCGTGTGGGATACAGAAGTAGCGGTAGGTCCCCGGCACCTCGACGGTGTAGCTGAAGGTCTCGCCGCCGTAGATATTGCCGCTCCCGTCCTCACGCCAGGCCTCTCGGGCGGCGTCTTCGCTGTCGAATCCGCCAGTTGCGAAGTAGGCCGCACCGTCGGGGATGCCGGCTTCGTAGGCGGTGACGGTGTGGCCACGGGAGTTAGTGTTGCGCCAGACGACCTCAGTGCCGACCTCGACTTCGATGGTCTCGGGGTCGAACGCCTGCGAGGACATTCCGATGTCGTAGCCGTCGTCGCCGGCGAGTGCGCCGAGACAGCCGCCCGAAAGTGCGACCGCGCCGGTGGCCAGAAACGCCCGTCTGTGCATAGTTGATCCTCGGAACTGGATCGTCAAAGGGGGCTCGGTTCGGCCGCCGTGTATCGAACGGACTAAGAGTGCCCTCGGCGAGAGAGCAGATATGCAGCTACGGCCCCGCTTCGTCGGTCGCCTCGGCGTCGCCGACGCCGTGACGGTCGCTAACGCGATGCTGGGCTTTCTCGCGGCCGTGGTCGCGACGATGGATCCCGGACTGGCTGCCCGCCTCATCCTGCTCGCGGGGATCGCAGACGGCCTCGACGGTGTGCTTGCGCGACGCTACGGCTCCACCAGAGTCGGGGAGTACGTCGACTCGCTGGCCGACGTGGCTTCGTTCGGCGTCGCCCCAGCGGTGCTCGTCTTCGTCGTCGCCCAACAGGAGTGGGGAGTCTCACTTTCGGAGCTGACACTCGCCGACGCGGCGGTCCTGGTGGTCCCTGCCTTCTTCGTCGCTGCCGCAGTCGTCCGCCTGGCGATGTACACAGCCTACGATCTGTCCGAACGGACGACCTGTGGTGTCCAGACGACGCTGGCCGCGACAGTGCTGGCGGCGGCGTACCTCTCGGGTATCTCCGATCCGGCGATCCTCGTCGGCGCGACTGGTGTGTTCGTCTACCTGATGATCACCTCCATCGAGTACCCCGAACTCACGGATCGAGACGCCCTGGCGATGGGAGTCGTCCAGTTCGGGGCCGTCCTCGCGCCGACACTCGGGCCGCGCGTGCTCCCGCGAGCACTACTGGCGGCCGCGATGGCGTATCTCCTGCTGGCACCGATTTTCTACGCGCCGGACGGCCGGGGCGATTGAGACGAACGCGGACGGTGGTAGTAGCTGAGTCGAAGGGAAACGCTCTTGGCCGGGACAGCCACACTCACGAGCATGAGCAACGGGGACGACGAAGACGCGCCGGCCGAGGAGACACCGGCCGAAGAGAGCGGGTCCAAGGAGAACGAGGAGGTCGCGCTGACCGATGTCGAGGGCTTCGAGACGCGACTCGACGACATCGCCACAGCACTCGAAGACGCCGAGACCGAAGCCGATCTCGACGACGTCGAGGCCACGCTCGACGCGACCGCCGAGGCTCTCGAGGCGGCCGACCTGCCCGAACCGGACGACGAAGACGAGGAACCACCCGCCGAGGCCATCCAGGAACGGATCGACGATCTCCGGAGCGACCTCGAAGACGCACGCGGCCCCTATCTCGAAGACGTCACCGAGATCGTCGAGAGCGTCGCTACGACCATCCGCGAGACGCGCTGGACCGACGACGGCGCAGGAGAGGTCGAAACCGCCGTCACAGCCTTCCTCGAGGACGTCGACGACGCCGTCGACGCCGATGTCGATGCCAGCGGCGACGCCGCCGAACTGCTCGACACTGTCGGCGAGACGCTGTCGGGACTCTCACTCGATCCCGACGACGACAGCGAGGCGATCGCGGCACTCCTCTCGGCCGCCGAAGAACTCGACGACGCCGTCGGGGCTGCCGAGGCCTGGGACGATCTGACTGTGCGCGAGCAACTCACCGAAGAGGGATTCTACGATATCCTCTCCTCGGAGCGCCGAAAAGACTACCCACCGGAGTGGAGCGCCGTCAAGCTCTACGAGAAGCGCTATCAGAAGACGGGCGATTCCGAAGCCGTCGAGATGATCCTCCTGGCTTTCGAGAAGCTGACATCCGACTTCATGGAGGAGAACGTGCTCGACTCGCTGAAGCGGATCGGTCCCGAGGAAGCGCTCGAACCCGTCGAGCAACGCGCGAGCAAGCGCGACAAACTCGCCATCGACGTGCTGGGCAAGATCGGTTCCGAGGAGGCACTCGACACGCTCGTCGACTTCATCGACGGCGACGGCGATCCCGCGCTGCAGGAGGCCACCCTTCGCGCGCTCGGCGCGATCGGGAGTCAGGAAGCTACGCAGGACATCGCGAACCGTCTTGACGCCGACAACCCCACCGTCCGCAGTGCGGCTGCGCGCTCACTCGGTCGAATCGGCGATACTCGTGCCATCGACCCACTCGCCGATATCCTCGCAGACGACCCCGAAGCGAGTGTCCGCGCCAGTGCGGCCTGGGCGCTCGTCCAGATCGGAACCGAGCGTGCGCTCGAAACCGTCGATACTCACTCCGATGACTCCTATCTCGTCGAAGCTGAAGCCGAGAAGGTAACGCTCTCGTCCTGAGGTTTATCCCGGAAGTCGGCCCCATTTCGTGGTGTGCGCCGGTTCGCTGCCGCCGTCGTCTTCGTGATCCTCGCGCTGTCAGCCGCTGCTGGGCCGTCAGTCGGACAGCAGGCGAATACTAGCGAGGTCGGCCCCGATTCAGGGCCGACCATCACGGCCGTCTATCCGAACCCGATCGCCGACGGCGATTCGGGCGAGTTCGTCGCTCTCTCGGTCCCGAACCGCACAGACCTGAGTGCCTACCGACTCAGCGACGACGAGGGGACGGCCGACCTGCCGAATCGAACGGCTAGCGGCCGCGTCGTCCTCGCCAGCAACCCCGAGGCAGTTCCGGAGCCGGTCGACGGACCCATCTTCGAGTGTGCGGACTGTCCCGAACTCGCAAACACTGGAGAGCCGCTCACTCTGCGTGGCCCGAACGGGGTGGCCGACACGGTCGAGTACACTGACGCGCCAGAGGGTGAACTCTTCTCTCCAGCGGCCGACCGTCACTGGCGACCACTCGGGGCGACCGACTTCGAGCCAGTCGTGGGCGGTCCATCTCAGGTAACGGCGTTCACGCTTCCCGATTCGCCGGACGTACCGCACGAGATGCTCGTCGAGGCCGACGATCGGATTCTGCTTGCAGGCTACACACTCACCGACGAGCGGGTCGTCGACGCACTCGTCGCGGCTCGCGAACGTGGCGTCGAGACGCGCGTGCTGCTGGAGGGGGCGCCGGTCGGTGGACTGACGACCCCGAGCGCGGCAGCACTCGATCGGCTGGTCGCGGCGAACGTCTCCGTTCGGCTGATCGATGGGCCGACCGCTCGCTACCGATTCCATCATCCGAAATACGCCGTCGTCGACGACGAAGCTGTGGTCCTCACGGAGAACTGGAAGCCAGCGGGCGTCGGCGGCACGTCGAGCCGGGGGTGGGGCGTGGTCGTCGACTCCCAGGCGGTGGTCACCGGGCTGGAACGAACCTTTCGTGCCGATTCGGGCTGGCGCGACGCAGTCACCTGGGAGCGATTTCGCGAAAACGCATCGTTCGAGCCCGCGAGACCGACGGCAGGTCGCTATCCCTCGCGGGTCGAACCCGAATCGATTACGGCCGAGCGCGTCGAACTGCTGGTCGCGCCCGACAACGCCGCGGGCCGGGTCCGAGAGATACTCGCCAACGCCAGCGACTCGGTCCGGATCGTCCAGATGTCGATTGGCGGCCGGGACGACATCCTCCTGCGAGAGTCGATCGACGCCGCCCGTCGCGGCGTCGACGTCGAGATTCTCCTGTCGAACGCGTGGTACACACAGGAAGAGAATCGCAAACTTGCCGAGTGGATTCGCCAGGTCGCCGACCGCGAGGATCTCTCACTGTCGGTCCGGCTAGCCGAGTCGGGTGGGCGCTACGAGAAGATCCACGCCAAAGGCGTCGTCGTCGACGGTGACACGGCGATCGTCGGGAGTCTCAACTGGAACGAAAACGCCTACAGGGAGAATCGCGAAGTCGCCGTCGTGGTACACGGCGAGGAGGCCGGCGAGTATTTTGGGGCAGTCTTCGAGGGCGACTGGGAAGGTGGGATCACGCTCGTTCCCGTTGGACTGCTCACAGTCGCGGCGCTCGCGCTGCTGCTGGCGGGGATCATCGCTACGAGAATCACCTTCGACCCCGAGTAGAGGCTCCCCCTACTCTTCGCGGGGGAGTGACACGGAGCTGTGCAGATCTTCGTCGAGTTCGGCCTCGGCCATCTTCTCGACGAGCGCCTCGAGAATCGTCTCGCGTTTGCCGCGGACGAACTTGATCGAGCCGACGACGAGGTGGCCGCCACCGCTGACGCCCGCGCCAGGGTGTTCCTCGCGCAGTTCCTCGACCATCTTGGGGATGTCCAGACGGACCCCGTCGCTCCGGAGGACGGCGAAATCCGGGCCGTAGCCGATGGTGATAACCGGTTCGCCGGTCTCGGCGACCTTCTCGTCGTGGACAGCCCCGGTGGTCTTCCCTGGAGCGGGGTACGTGAACCGTCTGGCGTGGTTCTCGACGTCGAGCTTGTAGAGGTGAGCGTCGTTGTCGAGACGCTCGTGATCGAGATGGTCCATCGCCATGTCGAGTTGGCGCTCGATGTCTCGCTCGGAGCGCTCGGCCAGGAACTCGACAAGCTCTTCGTGACGGTCGCGGTCGTCACAGTCGACGTTCAGAACGTCAGTGATGAGCGGGCCACCGTCGTCGTAGCGGAGATAGTTCGTCGCGTAATCGAGTGCTTCGCCGATCTCCCGAAGCTCCGCGCGGTCGTAGCCTTCCTCGCCAGCGAGGTCGAGGTAGTCGGCCATGGCGTCGGCTTCCGAGCGGTCCGATAGCCCCGCGACCGCGGGGACGTGACGGAGGTCCTCGGTCAGGTCGGGCGCGATCATGCGGGCGAGTTCGACACACAGCATCCCCGTGGTGATCCGGTAGTCCTCGCCGTGGAGATAGGGGTTGACGTGTTCTTCCAGGAGGGGTTCGACGGCCTCGGGATCGGGGTGGTGGTGATCGACGACGACGATCGGGATGTCGTAGTGAGCGAGGTTCTCGTAGGCCGGCGTGTCCTCCTCAGTCGAACCGTTATCGAGCATCAACAGGAGGGGGAGCTTCTGGCCGTGCCGGCTCCGGTTTTCGAGCGCGAAGTTCAGATCCCGGGTCACGTCTTCCATCTCGTAGAATGGGGCCTTGCTCGGCAGGCGCTTGAGCATGTGCCGGGCGGCGTCTGCGTCCTCGTAAGTCTCCTCGACGAACCGTTCGAGCGCGAGTTCGACGGGGACGCTTGCACAGATACCGTCACCGTCGGCGTGGTGTCGCATTCGAATGGGGCGACCTTCGAGGACGGTCCGTCGCAGGAGTCGCGCAACGTCTTCGAGGTCTTCGCGGAGCGGTTCGAAGGCCTCCCACTCGACGAGCGGCTCGACGTCGTGGGGTTCGGCGGCGGCTTCGAGCCCGTCGTCGAGACGCTCGCGGAACTGCTCGGCGGTCGTGCCTTCGACACGCTCGAAGGATTCGACTTCGATCTGAACGCCACCGTTGCGAGATTCGACGTGGCCACTGAGACGGACGACGTCGTCGAGGTCGATTTCGGGGTACGCCCGGACGCCAGCGTCCTCGAACGCAGCGCAGGGGACGACGCCGGTTTCGTCTCGGACCTGGAAGATGGTCGGGCCGCCAGTCTGGTTGATCTGGACGACAGTCCCGTCGAGGTGGACTGTCGAGCCGATCTGGTCGGCGAGGTCGTCGACAGTCGTCTGATCGCCGTAGGAGACGGCTTCGGTCGTGTAGGAGTCAGGGTCGCGCTCGTGGAAACTCAGGTCGCCGTTCTCGCGTTCGTCGTCGAGTTCGACGATCAGTTTGTCGCCGACGTCGTAGCTGGCGAGCAAGTTCGATTCGTGAACCAGGCCCGAGACCTGGTCTGAGATGTCGACGAAGACGCCGTAGTCGACGACGCCGTTGACGGTCGCGTGATAGAGGGCGCCCGATTCGACGGCCTCCCGACCGCACCGCGGGTCGAGGTCGTAGACCGTCGGCTCGGACTCCGCAGGAGATGCGTCGGTTGCCGATGGTGTCATGTTGCAACACTCTCGGCTCTGTCGGGGTTTTAAGCTTTGGAAACGGTCGTCTCCTCGCAGTCCGAAAGCGCCTCGAAGGGTTTAGAAGGTGGCCGACCCGAGAGGGGTGTATGCGGCTGTTCCGCAACTCGGAGGTCGTCGGTATCGCCGAGTCGGCACTCACGTTCGCGCTGGAAGCCTCACGGGACAGCCACCCCAACGAGTACATGGGCCTGCTGCGGGGCGAGGACGCCCGGAAACTCGGCCTCGACCAGCGCGGGACCGTCCTCACCGACGTGCTCGTGATCCCCGGCACGGAGTCGAACTCCGTCTCGGCGACGGTCAAGACGAGCATGATCCCCAACGACGTCCGCGCCGCGGGTTCGATCCATTCCCACCCCAACGGCGTTCTTCGACCGTCGGACGCCGATTTGGCGACGTTCACCAAAGGTGAGGTGCACATCATCGTCGGCGCGCCGTACGAGCGCGGCGACTGGCAGGCGTTCGACCAGGAAGGGAAGCCGATCGATCTGGAGGTTCTCGACATCGAACTACCGGAAGAGTCGTTTTTCGACTTCACTCAGGAGGACATCGACCGCGAGCTAGCGCCCAGCGAAGAGGACGACCGCGGAGGGTGGTTCTTTTGACGCGCGTGGTCGCGCAGGGGACCTTCGACATCCTGCACCCGGGCCACTTGCACTACCTCGAAGACGCCGCCACGATGGGCGAGCAGCTTCACGTCATCGTCGCTCGCAGCGAGAACGTCACACACAAGCAGCCGCCAATCCTGCCGGATCGCCAGCGCGTCGAGATGGTCGATGCCCTCCATCCCGTCGACGAAGCCCATCTGGGCCACCCCGATGATATCTTCGTTCCGATCGAGGAGATTGATCCCGACGTGATCGTGCTCGGTCACGACCAGCATCACGACGAGGGGGCCATCGCCGACGCACTCGCCACGCGCGGGCTCGACTGTGCGGTGCGCCGAGCGAGTGCACGCGAACCGAACTTCGACGGGGAGTTGCTCTCGACGGGCCGGATCATCGATCGGATTCTACAGCAGCGTGGCTGATCGCGGCTGCTGTACCGACGTACCGAGGCTGTCGTCCATTTGCGGCCGATCCATTCGAAACAGGGTATTGCAGGCGCGACAACTCGAAATCAGCAGACAACCACCGCTGTGCCCTGTGCCGACGCCTCCCGTAGACTCATCGGAGCCACGCTGCCGTCTGCAGAGCACTATCGGCCGATTCGTATTCATTTCTGAAAACTACGGCACAACGTTTAACCATCGAAATAATCTCCTCGCAGTAGGAATATGCGTTCGATCGGCTCTACCAACTGGAGGCAGCAGATTCGATGAAAATTGAGGCATTGCTACCGGATGTAGTCAGGTCTACGTACACGCGAAAACTCACACTTGCGTCACTCGTCGTCGTACTCCTTGTCGCCGGAATCGGCGTCACGACCCAGTTGTCAGTTTCGGACCGCGTCACGGATCAGCAACTGGACACGGTCCAAACGAACGCTGAACTCGAAGCGAAAGCGCTCGGACAGTGGCTCGACGGACAGAAAGATCAGGTGCGATTTCTCTCCAGTCACCAGAACCTCGACGCATCGGACGTTCCGCGGACCCGCACAACCCTGGATACACAACTCGGAGAACTGTCTTCCTCTGCGGCGTCGCTGCATTACGTCGAGTACGATTCACGAACTATCGTGGCGAGCACGAACAGATCGCTGGAAGGTGAACCCCTGACCAGAGACCGGACGAACATCTGGTGGAATCCGAACGTCGGATTCAATTTCACCGATGATGATGACACCGCTCGTGAGAACGAAGTCATCGAGTCGTATGTCTACAGTGACTACGGGGAGCCATCGGTGGCACTGGCATCGCCGTCGCCGGACGGTGAGCACGTCCTCGTCGCGGTCATTCGGACCAACGTCCACGCCGAGCAGTTCAGCAGTTCCATCGAGGGGACCGACACGGTGGTCATGGGTGGGTTCACTGGACTCGTCCTGTTCGACGACAACAAGACCAATGTGCTCACCTCGTACGGTGGCGAACAGAACACGACGCTGGAAAACCGAGTCGTCCATTCTGACGGGGGTAATAATGGCACGCTTCTGACTGACGAAAACGTCGTCGGTTACGCGTCGGTCCCCAGCACGGACTGGATCGCAATCAAAGAAGCGCCCAAGTCGGCGGCGCTGGCCGTTCGAGACGACGTACAGTCGGATCTCATCATTCTCATCCTCGTCACACTCGCAGGCTTCGGTGTGGTCGGACTCATGGTCCGACTGGGGCCCATGCGTTCGCTACAGCAACTCACTACTCAGGCGAACGCGATCGCAAACGGCGATCTCTCGGTCGAGATCGAACAGGGTGATCGTATCGACGAAATCGGACAGGTACGCTCGGCGTTCATCGATACGAAGTCATATCTCGACGGCATCGCCAGAAAGGCGGAGGCACTGTCGAACCAGAACTTCGACGATCCAGTGTTCGAGGAGGAGACGCCGGGTCGCCTCGGTGACGCCTTAGAGGAGATGCGAACCGATCTCCAGCAGTTCGTCCAAGAGATCGAGCGTGCCAGAGACGAGGCCGAACAGTCACGGCAGGAAGCACAGCAGTTGGCCTCGGAGCTGCAGGCACAGGCCACCGAGATCGCCGAAGCCGTCGAGCAAGCAGCACAGGGTGATCTCACGAAACGCCTCTCGACTGATGCCGACTCCGAAGCGATGACTGAGATTGCCACGGATTTCAACCGACTGCTGGAGGAACTCGAGTCGACGTTCGGCCACATCCGATCGTTCGCCGACGAGGTTGACGCCTCTAGCGACGACATCACGACCAGTGCCAGTGAGATTACCCAGGCCAGCCAGGACGTGAGCCATTCGATCCAAGAGATTTCCCACCAGGCTGACGAACAGAACGAGACGATCCAACAGGTCGTCAGCGAAATGACCACCCTATCGGCGACGATCGAGGAGATCGCCTCCTCAGCTGACGAGGTCGCCGGCAAGTCCCGAAGCGCCGTCGAGGACGGCGAAGACGGGATCGAGATGGCCGAACGGGCGATCGAAGAGATGGAAACGATCGCCGAGCAGTCAGACTCGGTCGTCGAGGAAGTCGAGACGCTGGCGACGGAGATGGAACAGATCAGCGACATCGTCTCGATGATCAACGAGATCGCCGAGCAGACGAACATGCTCGCGCTGAACGCCTCTATCGAGGCGGCCCGGGCCGGTGAGGCCGGTGAAGGGTTCGCCGTCGTCGCCGACGAGATCAAATCGCTCGCCCAGGAGACCGAGGAAGCGACCCTGGAGATCGAGCAACTGATCGACAACGTCCAGCAATCGACCGCCGCCACGGTCGGTGATGTCCAAGACATGGGAGAGCACGTCACTGACGGCAAGACGACCGTCGAAGACACGGTCAACAGCTTCGAGAGTATCGTCGAGCAGGTCGAAGCCGCCAACGACGGCATCCAGTCGATCAACGACGCGACCGACGAGCAGGCCACCTCGACCGAAGAGGTCGTCAGTATGATCGAAGGTGTCGGTGACGCCAGCCAGGAGACCGTCGACATCGCCGAGAACGTCTCGGCGGCAGCCGAAGAACAGGCGTCGGCGATCACCCAGGTGTCCGAACGGATCGAGGGACTCTCGACCGAAGCGAGTGATCTCCGGATGTTCATCGAGCAATTCGAGATCGATTCCGACTATGAGGACAACGAGAGGTGAGTAAGTGCCGTTGTGATCCGGGCCTCAGCTATCGAGACTTTTGAACGACGCAGATGTGCAGGCCCGCATCTTAACTTTCGGGCGTTCCAAGTGTGCGCCACTGCTTCATGAGTCCCGGCGACACGATCACCGTTCTGCACGTCGACGACGAACCGGACTTCGCGGATCTGGTCGGGACGTTTCTGGAACGGGAAGACGATCGCATCACTGTTCGGACGGCAACCAGCCCCGCTGCCGGGCTGACGGAGATTCGGGAGCACGATATCGACTGTGTCGTCTCGGATTACGATATGCCGGAGACCAACGGGATCGAGTTTCTCGGGACTGTCCGAGATTCGCACCCGGATCTTCCGTTCATTCTCTACACCGGCAAAGGCTCGGAAGAAGTCGCGAGCGACGCGATATCGGCCGGTGTCACGGACTATCTTCAGAAAGAGGGCGGAACCGAACAGTACGCGATTCTCGCCAACCGAATCGAGAACGCAGTGACACAGTTCCGTGCCGAACAGGAGATCGAGCGGACCCACGAATACTACCACACGATCTTCGAACACACCTCTGACATCGTCATGATCACCGACGAAGCGGCGCGGATCGACTACGTTGCTCCGTCTATCGAACGGATCCTGGGGTATGCCCCCGACGACATCGTCGGTACCGAGGCGTTCGAGTTGATCCATGCGGACGATATCGATGTCGCAGAAGAGGCGCTGACGGACCTCATGGAGGGTGCCGGAGAGATAGCGGCGGTCGAGTTCCGCGCCGCCCACGCGGACGGGTCGTGGCGCTGGGTCGAGGCCCGAGGACGGAATCTTCTCGACGATCCTGTGATCAACGGGATCCTCGTGAACGCTCGTGATATCACTGAAATTCGCTCGTCCAAGCACGAACTGGAATCGATCGTCGACAACCTACCGGGGTACGTCTACCGCCACCGCTACGAGAAAGAGTGGCCCCTGGAGTTCGTCAAGGGATCGGCTGAAGCGGTCACCGGGTACACCGCGACCGAACTCGAGGACGACGTGACGCTTGCCGAGGAGATCATCCATCCCGACGACCGGGAGGAAGTGTGGCGTGGGGTTCAGGACGGGCTTGAAGAGAACGATCGTTTCGATCTCACGTATCGAATCATCACGAAAGGCGGCGAGCTACGGTGGATCCGCGACCAGGGCCAATTGATAGAGGATCCGACATCGGGTGAAGAACTCCTCGACGGCTTCATCGTCGACGTCACTGACCAGCAGGAACACGAACGGGAGCGAACCAGACATCGACGTCGCTACGAATCGATCTTCGACGATCCGAATATTTTCGTCGGCCTGCTCGAAACTGACGGGACCGTACTGGACATCAACGAGACCGCGATGGCGTACGTCGATGCGTCTCTCGACGACGTTACGGGCTCGCAGTTCGTCGAAACACCGTGGTTCGACCAGTCGTCGACTGCCCGCGAGAAGGCGGCGGAGAAGGTCAACCGTGCAGCCGACGGCGAGTATGCCGAGTTCGAGTTCGAACTCAACGACTCCGACGGGGAACCGTACGTCGTTGGGGGCGTCTTCAGACCAGTTCAGGATACCGACGACAACGTCGTCTCGATAATCGTCTCCGGGCGTGATACCGACGCCGCGTCGGACCGCGGGTGATATTGGCCACCCACCTGCGAACGCTGCTTACAACAGATCCGCGTCGGCCAGTCGCTCGACGGCCTCTTCGAGTCGCTCTTTGCTCGCCGCGTAACTCAGCCGGACGTAGCCGGGCGTCCCGAACGGACTCCCCGGGACGGTGGCGACTTGCGCTTCCTCGACGGCTTCTTCAGCCCACGCCTGATCGTCCTCGCGGACCGGGAGCATCAGGTAGAACGCGCCTTCCGGGACGGGCACGTCCTTGCCGTGCTCTGCAAAGAGGTCCACGAGCATGTCTCGGCGTTCCTCGAAGGCATCGCGCATCTCGGCGATCTCCTCGTCGACGTTCTGTAGTGCTTCGACGCCGGCGTGCTGAACGAAGTTCACGGCACACGTGACCGAGTGGCTGTGGAGCTTGCCGGCCTGGTCGACGATGGACTCGGGCGCGGCGAAGTAGCCCAGGCGCCAGCCCGTCATCGCGTAGGCCTTCGAGAAGCCATTCAGGGTGATCGTCCGGTCTTCCATGCCCTCCAGGGTGCCGAGACTGATCGCTTCGGCGTCGCCATAGGTAATCTCCTTGTAGATCTCGTCTGAGATCACGGCGAAGTCGTGCTCGACAGCAAGATCGCGAACGCCTTCGAGAGCCTCCCGACTGTAGACCGCGCCGTGGGGGTTGCCTGGCGAGTTCACGACCAGCAGTTCGGTGTCGTCGCTCACCGTCGCTTCGAGTTCGTCCAGGGCTGGTTCGAGATCGAAGTCGTACTGGGACGTGTCGACGCGGGCGAGCGAGCCGCCGGCGAGTTTGACCATCGCCTCGTAGGAGACCCACGCCGGGTCCAGCAGGCAGACCTCGTCGCCATCGTCGATGACGGTCTGGAAAATCTCGTAGAGGGCCTGCTTGCCGCCGGGCGTGACGATGATGTTCTCCGCGCCGTACTGGGTGAGGCCGTCGGCGTGGAGTTTCTCGACGATGGCGTCTTTGAGTTCGGGGATGCCATTCGAAGAGGTGTAGCCGACGTCACCGGCGTCGAGCGAGTCCTTGGCGGCTTGTTTGATGGACTCCGGGGTGTCGAAGTCGGGTTCGCCGACGCTCAGGTCGACGACGTCCTCGCCCTGGGCTTCGAGTTCGGCGGCGAGGTTCGAGATCGCGATGGTTGCGGACGGTTCGACTCGCTGGACGCGCTCTGCAAAGTCTGGTTCGTAGCTCATGATTGTAGTTCGGAGACGAGTTCGATGGCGCTCGTGACGGCCTCGCCCCCTTTCTGGGAGCGGGCCGCGGCTTCGTCCTGGCTCATGCCCGGACCGATGATCCCCAGGGTCACCGGCGTGTCCCGATCGAGGCTCACGTCGGTGAGCGCCTGGGCGGCCGCGTGACCGATGATCTGGTCGTGATCGGTGTCGCCGGCGATGATGACCCCGAGGACTGCGACGGCGTCGATGTCCTCGCGGCGGGCCAGTCGGTCGGCCGCCAGCGGCGTGTCGTAGGCCCCGGGGACGTCGAGCGTCTCGACGATTTCGGCGTCCGCCTCGGCGGCGGCTTCGCGTGCCGACTGTTCCATCGCCGAGAGGACCTCGCCGTGCTTGTCGTACTGGCCGATCACCAGCCCGAGCCTGACCATACCTGGCGGGTCGAAGCCAGAGGTGAAAGATGTACCGTTCCGGGCCCGTCGTCGATACTGTCACGCCGGAACCGTCGCGAGCAGCGACCGCGGACCGGAAAACTTCTACGGTCGCGCACAGGCGTTCCAGATGATGGCTGGTTCCGCGTCAGATCAACGCACCGAGGCATCAGCTTCCTCGGGTGGGCCGCTCCCAGTCTGGCTCCGTGGCTCCTCCGGCGTCACGGTTGGGGTGGTCTGTGTCGCCGTCGCCGCACTCCTCGTCCGGCTAGTCGCGCTCGGTGCGCGCCCGGCTCACTTCGACGAGGCTCGCGTCGCCTACTGGGCACTGTACGCCCTCGAAGACGGTCACTACGCCTATCGGCACATCGTCCACGGGCCGTTCATTCAGCATGCCGATCGCTGGCTGTTCGGACTCGTCGGGGCGAGCGACTTCGCGATGCGCCTGCCGGTCGCGCTCGTCGGCGGCCTCTTGCCGCTCTCGGCGTTGCTCTTTCGTGATCGTCTTCGCAACGAGGAGACAGTCGCGCTGGCGCTATTTTTGGCGTTCAATCCCGTCCTGCTGTACTACTCGCGATTCATGCGCAGCGACGTCCTCGTCGCGGCGTTCATGTTCACGGCCCTGGGGATGCTGGTCAGGTTGTTCGACCGACGTAAAGTCAGGTATCTCTACGGTGCGGCCTTCTTCCTCGCGCTCGGCGTCGCATCGAAAGAGAACTCGGTGCTGTACCTCGTTACGTGGCTGGGGGCGATCGCTGTCGTCGCCGTCCAGCAGTGGCTCGGACTCAGATCGCTCGTCAACGGCTTGTTGTTGCGTCGCCCGGAATTCGAGTGGACCGGCGTGAGCTGGCCGCTTGGGTGGCTCTCGACGCTACGAAACCAGGTCCGACGCGTTCGAAACGATCCTGCGACCAACGAGCGCACGCGCCGATTCGTCGGACACGGCGTCGCGGCGGTCTTGCTGTTCGGGTTGCTCTGGCTGTTCCTGTTCGCGCCGCGGGGTGATGGCCTCTCTGGGATGGCGACTGTACAACGGGGTACTCCGTCGGTCGGGCTCTGGGAGGCAGCCGGTGATCCCGGAAAGTGGCCGGCGCTATTCGACGCGACGTATTCACAGTTCGTCAAAGAGTACCCTGCCTGGGGAGACAAAGCGAGCGAGCTCGCGGTTTCGAAGTATCGGGCTCGCCTCGAATCAGCCGTGTTCGACGGGCTCCTCGAGACCTCGGCTGCGCTGGTTTTGCTAGCCGTCGCCGGATTCATCCACGAGTGGTACACTGCCGGCGAGAGCCGCGCGCTCGTGTTCGTCTTCTGTTATGCGGGTGCGGCGTCAATCGTGGGATACCCTGCAGGCCTGTCGATCGGCGGCGGCTGGAAGTGGAACAACACGCACATCCTCGTCCCACTCGCAGTCCCAGCCGCGGTCGGCCTGGGCGTGTTCTACCGCTGGGGGCGCGAGGCACTGGAAGAGCGCGACCCGATCGACGTTGGTCTGACGTCGTTGATCCTGCTGCTCGTCGTGACGTCGGTCGCCTGGAGTGGCGTCACGCACGTCTACACCAATCCCCAGCACGAGAGTAACGAACTCGTGCAGTTCGCCCAACCGCACGACGATCTCGACCCCATGCTGGAGACGCTCGACGAGGCGTCGGGCTCCGAGGGCCTAGACGCAATCGTCTACAGCGAATCCGGCGACTGGGAGGAGATCGGTCACGCCTCTCTCCTCAACAACCAGGGGATCGACAACTACTGGAACGTCAGACCGACGTGTACCGACCTCGGCGTGTTCCTGCCTGCCCACTGGCATTTCCAGCAGGCAGGCGTCAACGCGACGTGCGACTATCAGCCCGAGGTGTTCAAACAGCGCGTCCAGAAGGAGAACGTCCCGGTCGTCGTGACGAAAGTGCACGACGACACGGTTCCCCGGGAGTGGCTCCGCGAGCGATTCACGCTCGTCGGAAACTTCAGCATGCGCTACACTGAACGCGCGGATCCGACACTCGAAGTGTGGTCCCGCGTCGACGAGAACTGACCGAAGAGGGTAGCGTCGCCGTTCGGGACCACAAGTATTCTATCTGTGGCCCCATCCAGTGGAGATATGGAATCGGCCCCCGACGAACCGTCGCCCCTCCAGCGGCGTCTCGACCGCCTCGTAGAGGGGGTTCCAACGGCGCTTCGCCAGCGTGATCCCATCGTCCTCGGCGTCGTCGCGATCGCGCTCTTTGCACTCGTGTTGCGGCTGACGCTACTCGGCCACCGGGCAGCCCACTGGGACGAGGCGCGGGTCGCCTACTGGATCCTCCGGTATCAGGAGACCGGCGCGCTGGCCTATCGCCCGATCATTCACGGCCCATTCGTCCACCACCTCACGCAACCGCTGTTCGCGCTGTTCGGGGCGAGCGATTTCGTCGCGCGACTCCCGGTCGCAGTCGTCGGTGGCCTGTTCCCGCTGTCGGCGCTGCTCTTTCGTGAGCATCTGCGCGATCACGAGACGGTCATCTTCGCGTTCCTCCTCGGGGCGAACTCGATCCTGCTGTATTACTCGCGATTTCTCCGCAGCGACATCCTCGTCGCGGCCTTCATGATCACGGCGCTCGGCTTTTTGGTCCGGAGCTACGACACCCGGAATCCGAAGTATCTCTATCCGGCAGCGCTGTTTCTCGGGTTCGGGATCGCCTCGAAAGAGAACGCACTAATCTACATCCTGACCTGGCTCGGCGCGACAGGGCTGCTCCTCGTGACGGCACTACTCCGGCCACGAGCGTCCACCAGTCGACGAGCGCTCGTTTGGAGCACCCTCTCGGCTGGCGTCTCGCGACTCCGAGCCCGTGACCGCGGAGTCAAGCGATTCGTCGGCCACACGGTCGGCGCAGCCGCACTCCTGTTCGCCGTGTGGGTGTTTACCTTCGCCCCTCGCGGTGCGGCTCCGACTTACCATCCCTGGCCGGCCACAGAGGCCAAACTCGGTTCGCTCTCACTGGGTGACGCGCTAGCCCGGCCCTGGAAGTTCCCAGAACTCGTGTGGAATACGGGGAACTACTGGATCGACCAGTATCCGATGTGGTCGAACAAGGCGATCGAAACCGGCGAGGACACCAGCATCCTCGATCGCTACGAGAAATTCGCACCCGACTACTTCGAGGTCCTCCAGCACTACGCGTTTCCCACGATGGTGTTTGCGGGTCTGGGCACCGCACGCGCCATGTTCGGTGGCCTCGCTGCCGTGTTCGGCCCGCTTCGAAAGCGATTCCCCGTCGACCCGCCCCGGAACCTCGTGCTGTTCGCCGGATACGCCGGCTTCGCCTCGGTGATCGGTTACCCTGCCGGGCTGGACATCTTCGGGCCGTGGAACGCTGCCCATCCGGTGGTGATCCTGGCAATCCCGGCCGCGGCCGGGCTGGGGCTGGTCTATCGTTGGGGTCGACAGAGCGTCCACCGCCACGACGACCTCCAGGCGATGCTCGCCGGACTAGTCCTCCTCGTCGTGGCCGGCCACGTTCTCGCGACGGCCGGCGGCGCGGCGTACGTCACCGACACCGACTGGAACGACAATGGCCTCATCCAGTACGGCCAGCCCGTGGACGACTTCCATGAAGAGGCCGACCGACTCGAACGGGTCGCTGCCGAAAACGAGGGTGTGGACGTGCTCGTCTACGGGTCGTATTTTACTGGTGAAAGCAGTTCCAAGCGCTATCCAGCGTGTATGCACTGGTTCGACAGCCTCCCGATGCCGTGGTACCTCCACGCCGCGGACGCAAACGTCACCTGCGTCGAATCGAGCGACGACATAGATTCCGAGAGCGACCTGCCGCCGGTCGTGCTCACGCGCACCAACGAGATGGACAGGCTCCGGCAGTACGTCTCGGGCTACGAGTACTCTGTCTTCCGAATTCGGACATATGGGAAAGAAACGGTGCTGCTGTTCGACGAGAGTGCGATCGAACGCTGATATCGCGGCGTCTGACGACCCCGCAAAGCAACGCTTTTGCTGTCCCGCTTGAAAGCCGCGCATACATGATCACCGCACCAGGCCCGACGCTCGGCGTCGTCGGCGCCGGTCAACTCGGCCGGATGCTCGCCGAAGCGGCCGCACCGCTCGGCGTGGACGTCGTCGTCTCCGATCCGACCGAGGACGCACCGGCTGCACCGGTCGCCCGCGACCAGCTCGTCGGCGGGTTCGACGACCCCAAGACCTTTCGTGAACTGGCCGAGCGCGTCGACTACCTCACCTTCGAGATTGAACTGGTCGACCCCGACGTTCTTCGGACAGTCAGCGAGGAGACTGGGACTCCGGTCCATCCCCATCCCGACACACTCGCGCTCATCGAGGACAAACTCGTCCAGAAAGACCGGATGGCCGAGGCCGGTATTCCCGTCCCCGCCTATTTCGAGGTCGGGGGCATCCAGAACGTGCTCGAAGCCGCCGAGGAGTTCGGCTACCCGCTCATGCTCAAGGCTCGCATGGGCGGCTACGACGGCCGTGGTAACGTCGCGATCTACGACCGCCACGACGTCGAGTCCGCCCTCGAGATGATCGAGGGCCCAGCGATGGTCGAGGCGTTCGTCGAGTACGAGCGCGAACTCGCGATCATGGGCGTCAAAGGCGAAGACGAAATCGACACCTTCCCCGTTACTGAGACGATCCACGAAGAAGAGATCCTCCGCGAGACAGTCTCCCCTGCACGCACTGACGAGGAGACCATCGAACGTGCTCGTGAGGTGGCACGGGACGTCCTCGGCGAGATGGAGGGGCGAGGAGTCTTCGGGATCGAACTGTTCGAGACGCCCGATGGCGAGATCCTGCTGAACGAGATTGCCCCGAGGCCACACAACTCCGGCCACTGGACAATCGAGGGCTGTGTCACGTCCCAGTTCGAACAGCATATCCGCGCCGTGCTGGGCTGGCCGCTTGGCTCGACCGAACGCCGGTCTCCAACTGTGAGTGCGAACCTCCTCGGCGATGTCGAGGGGCGTCAGGAGGCGACGCTGCACAATCTCGACGCCGTCCTCGAAACCGATGGCTGTCATCTCCACTACTACGGGAAAGACGAGGTCTATCCGCTGCGGAAGATGGGGCACATTACGCAGACCAGCGACGCAGAAGAGGATGTGACCGAGTTGCTGGACGGGGTCCGTGCGGTTCGGGGCGAGTTGACGTTCCGCAAGTGAGATTCTACGGCTCGGGCTGACGTTCGCGCCCGGACTCCATTCCTGAGCGCATGAACGCCGCCAAAATTCGACCGATACTGGAGTTGCCGGTCCAGAGGGCCTCTTCTTCGATCGCCCCTTCTTCTGTCTCGGCGGCCAGCAACACTGTGCGATCGTCGATCATGAGCGCCCGGCCCGCGAAATCAGCGGGATTGTCCTCGGACATCACGAACACGTGCACGTCGGTGTCGACGAATCGCGACTGCAGCGCCGATTCAGCAGTAACGACGGTCACGTCGGCCCCCGAGTCGGCGGCTCCCCGGAGCGCGTGGTCAATCTCGTCGGTCAGCGACTCCCCGGAGGGGGCGACGAAGACCACAGTAGCGTCGGCACTTTCGATCAGCGCCGCAACCCGGTCGTCGATCGGCCGCCGACCCCGCAGCGTCGACACGTCCTGCTCGTCTGCCGGCTCGGGCTCGCTCGTTCGAATCGACTCAAGGTTCTCGAAGGCGCGTGACTTCTCGCGTTCGAGTCGCTCGGCGAGCACCTCTCGCGCTGTCGAGAGGGCGACTGGCCGGTAGGTCTTCGGGGCGGACTCGACGACTTCGACGAGTCCGCGGTCGGCCAGGTCGTCGGCCGCACCGTACACCTGCGACCGCGGCACGTCCGAGTGGTCGCTGACTGCCTGGGCAGTCCCGCTTCCGAGGCGCTGCAGGGCGACGAACACCTGGGCTTCGTAGTTCGACAGTCCCAGCGTCCGCAGCGACTCGACCGCGTCGCGTTCACTCATGTTCCTCGGTCGTAGGTGACGCTACCGCGTTATGTCCGTTTCCGTCTCGGTTGCTCGGCAGGCTGTCGACGGCCACATTCTCCCGTCCGGTCCCGTCCGCCTCGACGGTCTCCGGACGAATCGCACTCATATAGATATTGTAGTAATCTACAAACAGTTAAGTATACCGTAGCCACAGATACGGACAACGATGATTCGAGCGATCGATTCGGGAGGCGGTCCGGGGCGATGACGGGGCGACTCTCGGCACGGTACGCAGACTGGATCGCGACTCACAGCAAGCTCACGCTTCTGGCAGTGGTAGTGCTGACGGTGCTCGTCGGGGCCGGGACGACCATGGGGGGCGCAGGCAGCGAAGACATCGGCCAGTTTGCGGTCGACTCCCCGGAGACAGATGCGCTGGACTTCGTCCAGCAAAACTACGGTGAGGATGAAGGAGTGGCGGCCCAACTGGTCGTTCGCGACGAGGACGGGAACGTTCTCACGCGGGAATCACTGCTGGCGGGCTTGCGTTACCAGCAGTCAGTCAGCGAGGACCCAGACCCCGGGGAGACGTTGACCGATCGGGGATTCGTCGGGATCGAGAACGTCGTCGCGACGGCCGCAGTGGCTCGCGAGTCCGGCGAATCAGCGCCGACCCAAGCACCGCCTCTTGAGGAGCAGATCGAAGCCCTCGAATCGATGAACGGCGACGAGTTCGAGGCGTTGCTCGGTGAGGTCCTCGACCCCGATAGTGAGCCAGTCGGTGGGGTCGATCCCTACGCCTTCCTCCCGAGAGACTACACGCCCGGCGAGACCCGGGCCGACGCGCGATTGACGCTGATCTCGCAAGTAGACGACAGCGGCGAGAATGCCGCGCCGCAAGCCGCCTACGACGCGCAGGTCACGATGGATGAACTGGCTGAGCAGCGCTTTGACGACGTGTTCGTCTTCGGCCAGGGTGTCAGAGACGACGCCTCCTCGCGGGCGACCGGCGACAGTTTCGCGATCATCACGCCGTTCGCACTCGTCCTGATCGTCCTCGTTCTGGGGATCACCTACCGCGATCTGCTGGATATCCTGCTGGCCTTTGTGGGGATCGCCGTCGTCATGATATGGCTCGCGGGGTTGATGGGCTGGCTCGCGATTCCGATGAACGTCATCCTGATCGCCGTTCCCTTCCTGCTGATCGGATTGAGTATCGACTACGCGCTCCACGTCGTGATGCGCTATCGCGAAGCCAGGTCGGGCGAGCTCGAAACGCAAGCGGCCGACGACCGGCCCTCGATCAGGTCCGGAATGGCGCTGGGTCTCGGGAGTGTCGTGCTGGCGCTGGCGGCGGCGACTGTCTCGACTGGCGTTGGATTTTTCTCAAACGTCGTCAGCCCCCTCCCGGCGATCCAGGACTTTGCGATCCTCAGCGGCGGGGGCATTCTCGCGACGTTCGTCGCCTTTGCCATCTTGCTGCCCGCACTGAAGATCGAGGTCGACGGGTTCGTGGAGAACCGACTCGGGCGGAGTCGGGCCAAACCGGCTTTCGGCGTCGAAAGTGGGCTCGCCAACTCGGCGCTCGAATCCGTCGGGAGACTCACCACCAGCGCACCGGTCGCAATCGTCGTGGTTGCGCTACTGCTGGCGACGGCCGGCGGCTACGCTGCGACGGGCATCGACACGGAGTTCAATCAGGCCGATTTCCTCCCCCAAGATGCGCCGGAATGGACACAGTCTCTCCCGGGAGGCCTTGCACCGGGGACGTACACCATCGCTGAGGACTTCCAGTACCTCAGCAACAATTTCCAGCTACGGGGTGACAGCGGGCAGTCACAGGTCCTGATACGCGGGAACGTCACCGATCCGGCGGTGTTGTCATCGATCGAGACGGCGAGCGAGAGCGTGCAAGCGGATAGTTCGATCCAGCTTCGGCCTGACGGTCAGGTCGCACTCGAAGGGCCGAACACCGTCGTCCGCGACACCGCCGCGGAGAACACTACTGTAGAGACACTCGTCGACGCGAACGACGCCGACGGTGACGGCCTGCCGGACTCGAACGTCAGCGCGGTCTACGCGGCAATGTTCGCGGCCAATCCGCAGGCGGCGTCCCAGGTCATGAGCCGAAATGACGACGGGGAGATCACCTCCGCTCGACTGCTGATCTCCGTCCGGAGCGCCGAGTCGGCACAGACCATCGCAGCCGACACGCGGACGTTCGCCAGTTCGATTGAACGCAACGCGGCAGGCGTCACCGCGGTCGCGACGGGCCAGTCGGTCTCGACGGCTGTGATCCAGGACGCGCTGCTTTCGACGCTCGTCGAGGCCTTTGCCGTGACGCTGGTCGTCATCCTGGCGTTCCTGACGGCGCTGTTCAGGTCCCGGTACGGCTCCTGGTCGCTCGGGGTGCTCATGCTCGTGCCGGTCGTGACCTCGCTGGCGTGGCTCCTCGGGGCCATGTCGGTGCTCGGGATCGCGTTCAACAGCGAGACTGCAGTGATCACGAGTCTCGCGATCGGGCTTGGCGTCGACTACAGCATCCACGCCGGCGAGCGCTTCATGGCCGAGCGTGAGAAGCGAGACACGCTCCGCGAAGCGCTCCGGCGCACGATCACCGGGACCGGCGGGACGTTGCTGGCCAGCGCCGCCACGACCGCAGCGGCCTTCGGCGTCCTGGCCTTTGCACTCTCACCGCCGCTCCAGCGATTCGGGATCGTGACCGGGCTGGCAATCGTCTTCGCGTTTGTCGCTGTCGTCGTGATGTTGCCCGGTCTGCTGGTCGTCCGTGAGCGCCTGTTCGGCGAGCAATCACTCGGGACCTGACTTTCTATCGCGGCCGATCCCGTCACGCTTAGGACAGTCCCGCGAGCACGCTCATCCATGACCACCGCAGACAGCGTCCAGTCGCTGATCGACCAGCTGCACGAAGAGGCCGAAATGGACGTCCCGAACGAAGAATCGCCGGATATCGGGATCGTCATGGGCAGCGATTCGGACCTGGACACGATGGCCGGCGGGAAGGACAAGCGCCCCGGTGCCTACGCCGCGCTCGCCGAGGAACTCGGCTTCGACGAGCAGACCGACTACACCGACGCGCCCGACGCACGCTTCACCTTCGAGACGTTCGTCGTCTCGGCCCACCGGACGCCCGAACTGATGTACGCCTACGCCGAGACCGCCGAGGACCGCGGCCTGGACGTCATCATCGCCGGCGCAGGCGGCAAGTCGGCCGACCTGCCGAACATGACCGCCTCGATCGCCTACCCCCTACCTGTGATCGGCGTCCCCGTTCAGGAGAAGTCCGTCGACTCGGTGATCGGGATGCCCCAGGGCGCGCCGATCACCGCCGTCGATGCTGGCAAGTCGTTCAACGCTGCGCTTACCGCTGCGCAGATCCTCTCGCGCCAGCACGAGGAGATTCGAGAGCGGCTCGTCGACTATCACGACGGGCTGCAAGAGGGTGTCGGCGAGGTCTCACGAGACCTGCACGAACTCGGGACGCCCGGGTTCAAAGACGAGTACTGGAACGAGTAATCGACCGCTTGTCCGGGTCTGGGAGTAGAAATGGACAGGAGTCAGGAAACGATAACGTCGAGATCGACGAGTTGGTGGACCGGCGGTTTGTCGAAGTCGTTGCTGTTGTGGGTGACGAACGTCCCACCTGCCTCGTGAGCAGTAGCAAGATTGAGGAGATCGAGTGCCTTCAGAGAGATGCCTTGTGTGAGTAGTCGGTCGTTGATTCGCCACGCTTCGACAGCGACATCGTCTGTGAAGGGGAGAATCTCATCGAAGACGTTGTGAAGCCGCCGTTGAGTCTGTGAAACGACGGTCAGATCATCGTAGTGCTGGAAAAACTCGAAACTCACCAGCGATGGGATCGCCCACGCCTCGTCGCTATACCGGCTTAGATGAGATAGCACAGGTGAGTTGTCTTCACGGAGGAGCTTCACCGCTACATCGTTGTCGAGGACGATCACTGCGTGGACCTCCCTGTGCGCTCTTCAAGCGACTCGTTCAGTTTGTTGTGCGTATGGGTCACCGACTCGGAGAGTCCCTCGTCTTCTGGCCTGTCGAAGCTGCCGGCGATAGCGTCGATGTCTTTCTCGTCTCGACTGAGTCGGTCAAGCAACTCGTCGAATGTCTCTCCCTCACGCTTCAGCCGTTCGAGCCTATCTTTGACATCGTCTGAAACTCGAATTGTCGTAGTCATACGTATACATTGTATATTGGGGCCTGTAGATGTTTCGCCGACTCACTCGATGAGGTCGTAGTCGCCGAGAGAGATCATTAGACAGACAGCAGCAGGAGCGTAGGTGCGCTGAAGACTGTCGTCGTGCTCGCTTCGCTGCGCGCGACTGGTCTACTTCGAATTCCCGTGGCGGGGGGACTGACAGCACTCGGGACCCATCGCTATCGCTCGTGGGTTTTGAATGCGGGAAAGGTAGTGGGCCGGCGCGAATTCGAATCGCGGTTACGGCCACCCGAAGGCCGAAGGATACCAAGCTACCCCACCGGCCCGCACGTGAACGAAGGCGGGTTGTCCCTTTAACGATTGCGAAAGCCCCACCACTGTGGCGCGATTGCACACGGTATGGCACTCGATCTCGGCTTCGTCACACAGACGACGATGCACTACACGGACGCCCTCCCTGCGGCGGCCGCGATGGAACTGGACTACGTCGAACTCATGCTCGACGGCCACCACGAACACAGCCGCCTCGATACCGACAGCGTCCGCGAAACGGCCGACGAATCAGACCTCGATCTGGCTGTCCATCTCCCGTTCACGCTCGACCTCGGTGCCCCCCACGAGCACGTCCGCGAGGGCGCGATCCGTGAACTCTCGGCCGCGCTCGAAACAGCAGCAGACCTCGGCGCAGGGAAGGCCGTCGTCCACGCCAGTAGCGACGCCTGGCGGCCCGCCTGGGACGAGGCGACGGTTCAGGACGCCATCATAGACTCGCTGGGCGAACTCGGCGTCGTCGCCGATGAAATCGGTGTCGAACTCTGCGTCGAGAACGTTCACGACGAGTGGTTCACCATCGACGATTTCGACCGCGTCTTCGAGGAGACCGACTGCTCGATGACGTTCGACACGGGCCACGCCTACATCGAGGGCTACGACTCGGCCGCCCAGGCCGAATTCGTCGCCGAGCACGCCGATCGCATCTCACACGTCCACGTCAACGATACCCGAAAGCGGGAAGACGAGCACGTCCCCATTGGCTCCGGATTCCTTGACTTCGGTCGAATCCTCGACTCGCTCGACGACGCGACGCTCTCTATCGAGGTGTTCACGCCGAGCTACGAGTACGTCGGCCTCAGTGCGAACAATCTGCGGCGCTCGGTCGACGCACTCGAATCGCCCTGACCTGACAGGTAACGGCCCGAAAACTCCCGCGTGATATCTGCTGACACCGTTCTAACAATAGCTATATCGGCACGACGAATAGTTGTTCGTGTGACAAGATGTGTGCATTGCGGGAAACCCTCTGCGGGGCAGTATTCCCTCGCGTTCGAACGCGACCAGGAGATTCGAGAGTTAGAATTGACGCTCTGTGAGCAGTGTCTCAAGAAGCTCCGATCGTCGCCTGACGTCCGGCGACTGGGCTGATACTGACGGCTGTACGTTCGTACAGATACTCGGCATCTCGGGGTGTCGATTTCGTTCGAGATGGGACAGCCGGCATATGAACAGTGGTCAGTAGCTCGTGTAACCGGCGGTATCCAGCCAGTTGTGTGCCACGGAAATGGCGTGGTCGGCGTGGAGAGCCCGCGGCCCGAGACGGAGGCGATAGTCCGATCGCTCGGCCAGCAGCGCTGCCTCCTCGTCGGTGAAGTCACGGTGATCCGAGAGGACGAAGATCGGATCTGCAGGCGGCGACACGTCCGCGACCGGGTCCCCGTCTTCGTGGAGTTGGACGATTTCACCCTCTTCGGCGAGTCGGTCGAGCGTCGTCGCGAAATCCATCCGGTAGAGTTCGATCCCTGGTGACGGCGTGGCCGGCATGTGGCCGATGGCGTCCTCGCGGGCGTCGAGTGCGGAACGAACGAGTGCGGCGATCGAACGTTCGTCTGGATGGAGATTCCTGACGGTCGCACCATCGAGACTGACGGTGACGTCGCCGAGGACGAGGTGTATCCGTGAGTCCTCGCGGATACCGTGACTGGCGAGCAGGGCGGCGTTGAGCGATCGGGCGAGCAGGTCCATCCGGCCGGCGTCACTGGCGAGTGCGTCCAGCGGGAAATCGCTATTCGACGGGGCGTCGTGACCGATGACGACGAACTGGCGCATAGGCGATCCAGACACCCCGACGGCTTCCCGGTATCGATCCGCAATCGCAAAGAGTGACCCGCGAGAGCGACGGTGTATGAAGTTGTGGGCACGCGCTGGGGTCGCAATGCTGTTGTGCGTCGTTCTGTTCGGGACGTTCGTCCACTACGACGCCACCGAGGACGACCACAATCCGTATCCACCAAACGAGAACCTGATCGAGGGGTACGACGACCACGTCGGCGAGCGGACGCTCCTGTTCGGGACCGTCCAGTCTGTCACTGACGAGCAGCTGGTAATCGACGTCGAATCCGACGCTGGAACTTTCAAGATGGTCGTTACCGAACCTGAAGTCGACGTCGAGAAAGACGGTGTCGTTCAGGTGTACGGGACGCTCGGACCTGCTCGAACGATCGAACCCGAACGGGTCGAAGTCGTCAATCGGACTGGGGGGTCAGGACTGTGCAAGTACGGCGTCTCGGCCGTCGGGGCACTGCTGGTCGCTTGCTTGTTCTTCAGGTTCTGGCGGATCGACACTGACGAATGGGCTTTCGAGGTGAGATCGGATGGCTGAGCTGCTGAGTACGATTTGCGTGGCGTACGTCTTGCTGACGGTTGCGAGTTGGCGCATCGAGTGGCTCACCGAGCCCTGGGTCGTTCTCGGCCTCGCTGGGACTGCCATTCCGGATCTGGTGAAGGTCGACCTCTTAGTCGACGCTCGTCTCGTCGAGAACGCGCTGGGACTTCCGTTCGCGTACACGCCACTCGGTACGTTCGGTGGGGTCGCCCTCGTCTCGGGAACCATCACGCTGGCGTTTGCACGGCGTTACTGGCGGCGGGTCTATCCGCTTGTTCTCACGGGTGGGGCCGTCGGCGTGCTCGTCGACGGGCTTCGCATCTACGCCGACGGCAAGGCCGGATTCTACCTGTACCCCATCTGGTGGCGGCCGCCGACACCGGGTCTATTCGTCTCGGCTGATCCGCGCGTGCTCGTCGTCACAGCCTTCGCTTCGGGGACCGTCTTCGTACTCGATCAGTTCGTCATCGAGGAACCGCCCGGATCGTCGTCGCCTTGACCGACGCGACGGCATCGCTGCCCGACGCTAACTCCAGTAAGTCGACGCTCCGGCGCGTCACGAGCGCGGCGAGCGGCCGTTCCGCCCCGATGTCGATTCGAACAGTTGCGATCGACGCTCCGTTCTCGACGCCGACGACGGTGCCTCGAAAGCGATTTCGAGCGCTGGTCTCCGCTGGGACCGGTGCCGAATCCGGCGATTGAAGCGTCACCGCGTCCGCTCGAATCGATACCTGGACCTCGTCGGTGTCGGCTGGCACCAGCGCGCGAAGCTCCCCTGCCGCAGTCTCGACCACGCCGAGTTCACCGTCCCGTTCGAGCACCGTCCCGTCGAGCACCGTTGTCTCTGTCTCGGCGACCCCTGAGAATTCGGCGCGAAGCCTGTCGAACTGCGCGAGCAACTGTTCGGCTAGCGATGTGAGCTGGCTCCCGCCACCACCACTTCCCCCGCGCTGGCGCTCGACCAGTGATCCGAACGCGTCTTCGAGCGCCGTCAGTCGCTTGTGTGCTCGGGAATACGAGCGCTCCAGCGACGCCGCGGCCGCGTTGAGCGACTCTCTTTCGGCGATCGTCTCCAGCAATAGGGCGTCGTCTGCGTCGAACGCGATCCCCTCCGCGTACAGTCGAGCTTCGAAGTCCGCATCGGCCCCGTCTGCGCTCCCGGAACTGCCCATACGTCTCACTCGCTGGGATTCGGGAAAACGGTTATGCCTGTCTCGACACAACGTCGTTATGTCCATGTCGAAACAACGGTCGCGACGCGCGTTCCTGGCGGCTGGTGGGGGAGCAGCGCTCGGCGGGTGTGTGTTCCTCGGGACCTCACCGGGGTTGTTCGGGGAGAGCCAGCGTGGGCCGACCGCCGACGTCCTCGCGGCTGGAAGTCTCGTGGTCGTGATCGACGAGCAGGTCGGGCCGGCGTTCGGCCGTGATACAGGCTTTGGCTACCGCGGCGAGTTTCGGGGCTCGAACGCGATCATGCGACTCGTCGAAGGCGAACACAAACATCCTGACGTGGTCGTCTCGGCCGACGCGGGACTTCTCCGTGAGGCGCTCGTTCCGGACCACGCCGCGTGGAGCGTCGTCTTCGCGGCCAACGAGGTCGGGATCACGTACAATCCTGAGACTCGGGTCGGTGACCGGTTGGCCGCTGGCGAGCCGTGGTATCGCGTCCTGGCCGACAGTCGGGTCGGAGCCGGGCGGACCGATCCGAATCTGGATCCGTTGGGCTACCGGACGACCATGTTGTTCGACCTCGCCGAACGCTACTACGACCAGCCCGGACTGGCGGCCGACCTGCGCACGAACAGCACCGTCGCTGCCCGTGAGTCACATCTGCTCGCGGGGGTCGAAGCCGGAGGTCGCCCGGCAGCCTACTGTTATCGCAACATGGCTGTCGATCACGACTTGCCGTTCGTCGAACTTCCCCCGAAATTGAACTTCGCGAATCCCGACTACACCGACCACTACGCGACAGCGTCGTACACGACCGATCAGGGGACGACGATCACCGGCCGACCAGTTCTCTACGCCGCGACCGTCCCGAACAATGCACGGAATCCGGAGGCAGGTCGGCGATTCGTCCAGTATCTGCTGGAAAACCCGGACGTGCTCCGCCGGAATGGCTTGACCGTTCCCGAGAGCCTTCCGAAATCGAGCGGGCAACTCCCACAGGAACTCCGCTCGGTCGTGGAGGCCGACTCCTGAGATATGCCCGCTCGTGACGGCTGGTTGTCCGGCTGGACGCCGTTCGTCGTGCTCGGAGCGGTGCTGTTCGCGTACGTCTGCTATCCGTTCGTCGCGTTCGTCTGGCAACTCGACAGCTTCGATTCCGCCGTCGCGACCGATCCGGCGACCCTGTCTGCCGTCCGATACTCGCTGACGACCGCCCCAGTCGCGACGGCACTGGCAACCGTGTTCGGCGTACCGCTGGCGTACGTCCTCGCTCGCTCCTCGTTTCGCGGAAAAGCCGTCGTCGAGGCGCTGGTGATCGTCCCGCTGGTGCTCCCACCCGTCGTCGCGGGGTTGTTGTTGCTGACGGGCTTTGGATCACTGACACCTGTAGGCTCGCTCGCACGGTCGGTCGGTATCAGTCTCACCGACAGCTACGTCGGGATCGTCCTGGCCCAGACGTTCGTCGCCTCACCGTTCGTCGTCGTCACCTCCCGCTCGGGATTCGCGGGCGTCGACGATCAGCTCGAAGAGGCTGCCCGGAGTCTCGGCAGCGATCCCGTGGCCACATTCTGGAACGTCTCGTTACCGCTGGCGCGAAATAGCATCCTCGCCGGGGTCGTCCTGACGTTTGCCCGTGCCGTGGGCGAGTTCGGTGCGACCATGATGGTCGCCTACCACCCGCACACGATGCCGGTCCAGATCTGGGTCGCGTTCGGGTCGCGGGGGTTGGACGCGACCGTTCCGCTGGTCGTGTTGCTCGCGCTGATCGGCTTCTCGGTCGTCTTCGCGCTCCACGCGCTCGGTCGGACGCCTACGCTGACCCGCTGAACACAGATCACTGTGACCGCTGGAGAGCGTGGAGGATGATCGCCGTAAAACAGGAGAGAATCCCGGCCAGGAAGAACGCCATCGAGACGAACGCATACAGAACTGCTCCGTCCGAGAGGTTCGCCTGAAGCGTCCACAGTCCGACGGCGATTCCCAGAGCGACGCTCACCACGCCGGGGACGCCCAGCAGCAGGACCGGATGACGCTGCTCGATAGTCGTGAGAACGCTGTGGACCAGCGTCAGTCCGTGTCTGATCGGGTGTCGACTGTTGGCGTCTTCGACATCGTAGGTGACGCTTGCATCGACCTCTTCGACTGTGTAGCCGCGATCGGTCGCGTGATAGAGGATGTCGGTGCTCGCGTCCATCCCGTCGCCGAGATCGGCCGACGCGAGCGACGCGATCGCACGCTGGTCGTAGGCGCGAAAGCCACTCTGGGTATCCGACAGTCGCTCCTGGGATCTGACAGCTCCGAGACTCAGATTCGTCAGGTGGTTGATCGCCGTGAGACCGACTCTTCGATACAGCGGAATCTCTCGGCGTGCCTCCTCGTGAAACCGATTGCCGACGACGATCTCGGCGTTGGACTCGCGCTGAGCTTCGACCAGTGACGGGATTTCCTCGGCCGCGTGCTGGCCGTCCCCGTCGAGGACGACGAGGTGGTCCGCGTCTCGATCGGCGGCAGCCCCGAACAGCGTCTGCAAGGCCGCCCCGTAGCCGCGGTTGCGCTCGTGTTCGATCACCGTCGCACCCGCCTCCCTGGCCCGGTGTTCGGTCCCGTCGGTGCTCCCGTCAGAGACGACGAGCACCGCATCGGCGTGTTCACGAGCCGCCTCGACGACTGACCCGATCGTCGCCGCCTCGTCGTATGCGGGGATCCCCACCAGGACGGCCAGTTCCCGTGACGCCTCTGGAGTCCCCTCGACGGCGACGCGCTCGCCAGCACCGCTGGTCGTCGCTTCGTAATCGACCCGCGGACACGCGGGCGACTGGAGGACGACCGTCGAGTAGCCCATTACCCGGGCCGTCGCCGTAAGTTCACGGTGGAGCGTGTCGACATCTTGATCCGGGAGGGATGGTTCGACGATCTGGACATCGAGTTGCCGAGCGAATGCGACGCTCTCCATCGCTTCAGAGCCGGCGTAGGTGACCAGCACGTCGAAACCGTGCCGGCGAGCCCGAAGAATCGATCTGACGAGCGCCTCCGCGTTGTCCGGCGTCGCGACGAGTCCGACCGCCTCGTCGTGGGCAGGTTTCTCCGTCGCAGCAGTCGCACTGCCGTTGACGCCCCCCCGACCCCGCCCACCCTCGCGCTCGTCTCCCTGCCATCCCATGGCACTCCTTTCGACGGTCCTCGTTAGAAAAGTTCCGGATCAAAAACCATTCTCGACAAACATGCGATCCCGATGGTTTAATGACAATATCCACAGATGATCGGGTATGGACGATCCCCGGGGGACCGCGGAGTCCCTGCTCGCGGAGAAACCGGAACTGGAGTCCGACTTCCGGGAACTGCTCGCCGTCGACGCGGACGGGTCCTGGACGTTCGCCGATATCCCGCTGGATTCCGGGACATTCGGGGAGATCGTCTCCCGGGGCCTCGTCGAGGAGACAGCAGACGGCTATCGGTTCGTAGATCGAGCGGCGATCCGCGCGGCGATCGACGGTTCGGCTACCGAAGACGCTGATCCCGACCGATCAGCGGGATCCGGACAGTCGGTCAGGGGCGTCGCCGAGCGATTTCGGGGGATGGGTCCGTCAGTCGATCGGCGTGCTGCCGTTGCGCTGGTCGCCGCGTTCGCGTGTACGGTGGCGATACGAGCCGGGTTCGGCTACGGGACGATCTTTCGGAACGGTGACGTCGTGCTCGCGAGTAACGACCCCTACGCGTACTGGCGACACGTCGAGGTGCTGCGCCTGGATTCGATCGGCGTGCTCGATCTCGGGTCGTTACCGCCCGCGATCGCCGAAGGTGACGTCCTCTTCGTGGTCGTGCTCTGGTGGACTGTGAGCTTGCTCGGCGTCGAGACTGCGACAGTACTGGCGTGGTATCCGGTCGTCGCCGCCGTCCTCGGCGGGCTCCTGCTCTATTTCCTCGCTGTCGAACTCACGGCCGATCGACGAGTCGGCATCGTATCCGTGCTCTTTCTGGCGATCACACCGACCCACGCTGTGCGGACGTCGGTGGGATTTGGCGACCACGACGGCTTCGATCTGCTGTGGCTGCTGTCGATCACGCTCGCGCTGGTCGTTCTCGCTCGACAGCGAGGCGACGATCGGACGAGTTGGACGGCGGCCGCCGGGCTGGGTGTCGGAGTCGCAGCGCAGACGATGGCCTGGCGAGGCGCGCCGATCCTGCTCGTCCCGGTCGGCCTGTACGCTGCCGTCGTCGTCCTCGACGACGTTCGCGCCGACCGCTCGCCACGGAGCGCGAATGCGGGATTGCTTGCCGGGTTAGCCCTGGGAGCAATCCTGACCGTCGCTGCCCACCTCCTGTTGGGCTGGCTGCCGCTGTTTCGGGCGGTCACTCCGGCGTTGCTCTGGCTGGGTACTGTCGGGCTCGTCGGACTCGCGGCGGTCGCGGACCGACTCGATTGGTCGACCCGCCAGTTTGCTCTCTCCGAAGGCGTCATCGGTGTCGCCGGCCTCGCTGCGATGCTCGCCGTGCCACCGCTGGCTGGCGCGCTCTTCGGATCCGTCAGGTACTTCCAGACGACCGGGGCGCGAAACATCGCCGAAACCGTCTCGATGTTCAGTCCCGATCACGGATCGATCGCCGCGCCAATCTTCCTGTTCGGGCTGCTGTTTTTCGTCGCGATTCCGGTGCTAGGCTGGCTCAGCTTCCGTACGTATCGCGACAGCGAGCCTGGCTGGCTCGTAATCGTGGTGTACGGCTGGTACTTCCTGGCGTTCGCAATGCTCCAGTTGCGGTTCACCGTCGTCCTCGCCCTCTTCGTCGCGTTGCTGGCCGGACTGGCATTCGTCCACGTGACCGCCTGGCTGGATCTGGCCCGACCAGTCCCGCTCTTCGAGCGGCCCGGTACGCGTCAGCGTCGAGAGATCGAGATTCCCGACGCGAGGACGGCGGCGCTCGTCGTCGTCCTGTTCGTGCTCGTCGGCGGCCTCTGTTTCGTGCAGGCCCCGATTAGCGTTCAGGATCTACGTATCGAGGAATCGGCATACGAGACGGGGCGCTGGCTCGACGAGTACACCAGCGCACAGAACCTGACATATCCCGAAGACACCGTCCTCGCGGCGTGGGATCGGGTGCGGGTCTACAACTACTTCTCGACATCGCGATGGGAGCCGTGGCGCTTCTCTCGAAACTACAGCCAGATGCTGGCCAGCCAGGATCCGACAGGCTGGTATCAGCGGCTCCACACCCACACGGGTTTCGTCGTCCTGTCCTCTCCCAGCGCGAACCCGCCGTCCGGGACGGTCGAAGCGGCGCTGGCCGAGCCACTCGGCGGGACGCCGTCGCTGACGACCAGTCACTACCGGCTCGTCTCTCTCCGACCAGGTGACAAGGTCGCAATCTATCGGCTCGTCGAAGGCTACCGGATCACGGGTACTGGTCCGGACGGCTCGACACTCCCCATCGAGGCGACCGTCTCTGTCGAGGGGCGATCACTCCCGTACCGACACGTGGCCGAGACGAACGCGACCGGTCACTACGCGGTGACCGTCCCCTACGAGGGTCAGTACCGCGTCGGAAATCGGACAGTTCGCTGTGGCGAATCGGGATGTACCACGGCCGAGTGAGGCCAGCACTATTTCGAGCGGCCACTCGTCGACAGTTTACCGATTTCCAAGCGACTCGTGGCGAGACTCTATCTCGCGTCGGCGAAGCGGTCAAGTTCGGGTGTCGTCGGCTGGTCGTATCCTGTTCCGGAAGGGTGGCCCACCCGGAGCGCGTCGACGGTCAACAGGACGATATTCGGACGTTTCACGCGTTCTCACCCTGCTGGTCACGCGGCGGGACCGTCCACTGGTTCCTCCCGTCGTCAGTCGTCCCGGGAACGGTGGTCGAAGACGGCACTGCGCGCTCATCGGCGAAGAGGACACGCTCCCCCCATCGTTTCAGCGTGACCACCACGCCGAAAGCACCCGGGACGAACGTGCTGGCGTAGACGAGCAGCCGTCCGACGCTCGGCTCGCGCGCAAGTGCCTGGCGAACGTGGCTCCGTCCAGTCCCTCGATCACCGCCGAATAGTGCGGTGAGCCCAACGACCCAGTGATAACTGGCCATCGAGGCGTTCCAGCAGCCACGCGCCCGGATCGTCGACTCGTGTTTCTCTCTGACGGCCATGAGGTCGCGCGCTGCGGCCGCAGCGTTCCGAGAGAGGGCCTCGTCGTGGATCGTCCGGTAACAGAGCACTTCCTGAAGTGTCTCGAAACACCAGTTCTCGGCGATGCGGAGGTAGAGATCCCAGTCCTGCTTGGTCCCCAGCGTCTCGTCGAACCCGCCGACGTCGTCCAGACAGGCCCGTGTGACGACGATTCGCGACGGCGAACCGACGACGTTTCGCCGGCAAAGCTCTTCACGGAGATCACCCGTCGGCTTCGAGCGTTCGGCCCGAAGGAGGTCGCCCGTCGGTGTGACCGACGCCAGACAGCAACTAACGACGCCGACATCCTCGTCAGAGCGGTCGAGCGCCGCCAGCTGGCGTTCGAGTTTCGTCTCGTGCCAGCGGTCGTCGTCGTCCAGAAACGCGAGAACGTCGCCAGAAGCGGCCTCGATGCCGGTATTGCGAGCGGCAGACAACCCCCGGTTGTCCTCGTGAACGTGAAGCGTAATCTGCGTCGAGCTGTCGCCATACTCGGAGACGATCTCCGCGGCTGCGTCAGTCTCCGAGCCGTCATCGACGACGACGATTTCGATGGGATCGTACGTCTGCCCCAGAGCTGTCTCGATCGCGCCCGGAAGATACGACGGTCGGTCGTACGTCGGGATCACGACGCTCACAAGCGGTGAGTCACCCTCGCTCCCATCCCTTCGTCCGTCCATCGAGTCGTCACTCGTCAGCAACATGCTTGTAAATATCGAGTATCGACCGGGCGACGTCGTCCCAGTGGTACTGCTGTTCGATCCGCTCACGGTTGCGCCGGGCGACAGCCGATCGCTCCTCAGGCCGATCTATATAGTACTCGATCGCGTCGGCGACACGCCGCGGATCCGGGGACTCGGGCAAGAGCTGTCCGTTCTCGCCTTCAGTGATGACATCGGAAATCGCACCGACCTCGGTCGTCACCACGGGCGCGCCAGCGGCCATCGCCTCCAGAATCACCGTCGGAAGTCCTTCCCACGTCCCCAGGAACACGAAGACGGTAGCGGTGTGGTAGGCCGCTTGCAACGCTTCGTCCGGTAGATTCGACAGGAACCGAATCCGGTCGTCCGCCCGGGCGTGGAGATCGTCGAGCATGGACTGCTGACCAGTTCCGACCACGAGGGCCTGCAGCTCTCGACCCGGCAAGTGATCGACGACGGCGTCGACGAAGGTACGAGGGTTCTTCTCGGAGGTCAGTCGACTCACGTATAGGATCGTTGGTACGTCCGGGTCGAGTCGGTGGCGCTTGCAAAACTGCGTGAGTGACGCGTCCGAGACGGCAAATTCCTCAGGATAGATCCCGTTGGGGACGACCGAGACGGCCGACGGCTGGAGGTCGAAGCGATCGAGCAGGTACTGCCGTTCGGTCGTGCCGAGCGCGATCGTGTGATCGACGCGATCGAAGACGTACCCGGCCAGCGGTCGGTAGGCCAGATCCAGCCCCCTGACGAGCGGCCCCGTCGCCCTGATGTCCGCACCGTGGACGGTCATCACGACTGGAACGTCCTCGGGGATGGCGTGTGCGGCCGCGAGCGTCGACAGAAACCACGGGCTGTGGACGTGATAGAGATCGTGGTCGCTCGATCGTAGTCGCCTGTGTAGCTCGATCGACAGGGGATTGCGCAGTATCGACGCCGTCGTCTCACAGTAGTGGACGTGCGATTCTGTGGGCAACGGGCTCTCTTCGTTGTGCCTACTGAGATCGGTCGTGTACGTCGTCACGGCGTGGCCCTTGGCTCGCGCCGACTCGTTGAGTCGATAGACGTAATTCTCGATACCGCCGATCGACGGCCGATAACAGTGTGACACCTGTGCGATATTCACGACTCGCTCACCCGCCTCGCGTGGACGTCGAGATACTGTCTGGCGACCGTCTCCCAGGACGGGATATCGGGTGACACCCGTCGACCTACCTGGCGTCGGATCGCACCCGCGAGGCCGGTCTCATCGTCGAGGAGTTCGCCACCGTCGTACTCCTCAAGGACGTGCCGATGGGCGGGAATGGCAGACAGGATCGTCGGCGTTCCAGTTGTGAGAGCCTCCAGCGCCGCTATCGGCAACCCTTCGTACGCCGAGAGGCTGACGAAGGCGTCAGCCGTTGCGAACCACGACCACTTCGATCGCTCGTCGATATGGCCGCGGACGTGGACCCGTGGATGTGTGGCCGCTTGCCGGACCGACGCCTGAAGCTGGCCGTCACCGGCGATGACCGCGTGCAAGTCTGGGATGGCCGCACAGGCGTCACTGAGCCGTTCCGCACAGGCGACCGGGCGTTTCTGTGGTGCCAGCCGCCCGATCGAGAACACCAATGGTGCGTCTGCTGGGGCATCGACTCGCTCGCGGATCGAATCGACCGTCTGCTCCCGACGGTCGTCAATTCCGGGTTCCAGGCGGCCATTTGTGACGTGGCGGGATTCCGGGCGACCGTTGGTCACGTGCGCCGCCTCTTTGACGCCGAGTTGCTCCAGTTCGTCTCGCAGGTGGGGCGCGACGACCGTGTAGGTCGGTTCGGACTGGCCGGTGGATCTGAGACGCCGATAGAACCAGCGTTCGAGACGGCGCATCACCCAGAGATACGGGAGTCGTCTCCGGGGATATATCCCTTTCCGTGCCAACCGATACTCCGCCGTCTCCGTGGTGTGGACGGTCAGCAATGTCCGCTCCCAGAACGAGGCATCAGGCACTGACGGCGAGAGTGGCTGGTGCATCCAGATGAGGTCGTATGCTGCACCATCGCTCGCGAGGTCGCGAAGCTGCTTCCGCCACCACCAGGCGATTCCGGGCACGCCGACCGTCAGCCCGGCAACCTGGGCTGGGGCCCCGTCACCCAGCCGGTACTCGACATCGTGGCCGCTGGCTTCCCACTGGCGGGCGACGGCAGTAGCCACCGCCTTGATGCCGTGTCGATGTGGGGTGAGTACCAGGCAGTTCATCGTCTGTCTCCGTGACCCGATGGGTCAGTTACGGCCTTGTGACCGCCGATGACAGCATCCCACTGCGGCGCTGCGCTGTCGGATTAGTTGAATGTCAGAACAGACCGACATAGCAGTGACGTTTCTGCGGCGACCACAGACAGATGAAAACCATAGAAAGCCGCACTACCGGTTTATCAGGCGTGTTTCTCGCCGTCCCACACGAAGATCACGTTCGACTGCTCGGGCCCTTTTGTCCAGATGACCCGGACGACCGCATCCGAGAGGTCGAGTTCTTGGCTGCCAGCGAGTCCGCCTCCGAACATGGATCTGTCCAGTTCGATCTCGTCGCCTGCCGAAAGCTCGGTACCGACTGCTGCGAGGGAATTGCCAGTATACTCGACATCAGTCACAGTCCCATCCGACTCGACGGCTTCTGCACCGGTGACCTGTAACGAGAGTTTCGAGGCCTCGATGGTATCGCCGGACGCGTGAGAGATCGTGACCGACGTGATGTGACCACTCTCGGACAGTTCGTAGTCAGTGTTCGCCCCGAACGATGGCGCGTTTTCGACGCTCTCCTCACCGAATCCAGTGAGGAAGGCGGCGGCGACCGCTGCCAGTATCACGACGATCGCGACCATCAGAATCACTCCGATGACCGGGCTGACGCCCCGTTTGTCCCCACCTCTGCATATCTGCTGCGTGCGGTCCATTCGTTATCTGGTCTGCGTTCCACTCACTAATACCCACCCGAGTCTCTTCTCGCGTTGAAAGATGTTAGTGAATCTGGCAGTTCAGGCCACTGGAAGCAGGTCTTCGGGCGGTTCGCCCGGAAGCTCATCTCGATCGTGGTCGGCCGCGAAGTCCGGGGCAGGGCCCATCGGCACGATTCGTTTCGGACTGACGTCCGGGTGGGTCGTGTAGTAGTGTTCTTTGATGTGGTCCATGTTCACCGTCTGAGCCACGCCAGGCGTCTGGTACAGATCACGCAGATACGGCCAGAGGTTGTCGTACTCCTGTATCAGCCGGTGGTTGCACATGAAGTGAGTGTGATACACCTCGTCGAAGCGCACGAGCGTCGTGAACATGCAGATGTCCGCTTCGGTCAGCCGATCACCCGCGAGATAGCGCTGGTCTTCGAGGACGTCGTCCCAGTGATCAAGCGCGTCGAATAGTTCCGTGACTGCCTCGTCGTATGCTTCCTGGGTGTCGGCAAAACCCGCACGATAGACGCCGTTGTTGATCGGTTCGTAGATCGACTCGATGATCTCGTCGACTGCTTCCTGGTAGCCCTCAGGATAGAGGTCGATATCTCGCTCCGCAACGTCTGTGAATTCGGTCGAGAGCATCCGCAAGATCTCCTTGGACTCGTTGTTGACGATCGTCGCTTCCTGTTTGTCCCAGAGGACGGGGACAGTCGCCCGGCACGTCGCGTCGGGGTCGGCCTCAACGTACAGTTCGCGGAGGTACTCTGAGTCGTACAGCGAGTCCGCCGTGCAACCCTCTTTCTCAGGGGTGAATTGCCAGCCGCCTTCACCACGGAAGGGGTCGACCACGTCGACGCTGATGGCGTCTTCCAGTCCCAGCAGCTTGCGCGCCACGAGTGTCCGGTGGGCCCACGGACACGCGTAGGAGACGTAGAGGTGGTAGCGCCCGGCTTCTGGCTGGAATCGCGCGTCGGGATCGTCTCGGACTCGGTCGCGAAAGGTGGTCTCCTGGCGCTGGAACGCCCCTCCCTCGTCCGTCGTTTCGAAGGCATCGGTTCGCCACTCACCATCGACGAGCATATTCATGGTATCCCATATTTCGGTCGCCAGCCTCAAAAGGAGGGCAGTGACCCGTCTGTAACCGTGTCAACGCCACCCATTCGACCGGCGGGGCTTCGAAGCCCTTATTGGGGCGCTCGGCCACGTCTGCACCAAGAGTACCTATGTCGGACAAACCCGCCTCGATGTACCGGGACATCGACAAACCGTCGTACACCCGGCGCGAGTACATCACCGGTATCCCCGGTTCGAAGATTGCACAGCACCAGATGGGCGACAAAAACAAGGAAGGGGACGACTACCCCGTCCAGGTCAGCCTCATCGTCGAGGAAGAAGTGCAGCTGCGTCACGGCTCGATGGAGGCCTCGCGCCTGTCGGCCAACCGCCACCTGATCAAGGAGCTTGGCGAGGGCAACTACAAGATGGTCCTCCGGAAGTTCCCCCACCAGGTCATCCGAGAGAACAAGCAGGCGACCGGCGCGGGTGCGGACCGTGTTTCCGACGGCATGCGCCAGGCCTTCGGGAAGATCGTCGGCACCGCTGCCCGTCTCCAGAAAGGCGACCGGCTCTTTACGGCCTACTGCGAGGTCGACCAGGCTGAGGAAGTCAAAGAAGCGTTCCGCCGCGCCTACAACAAGATCACCCCCTCCTGCCGGATCAAGGTCGAGCGGGGCGAAGAACTGCTCATCGCCTGAAAGCCCTCACGCGGCCCTGGCTGGCCGCGTTCGCCCTTTTCATGTCCGCCGAGAGAGCATAGCTCACGCTAAGGCCCGCATCGAGACGGCCGGCGATCGCCGGCCGCTCGGTAAGGTTACGCCGACGCTTTCTGTAGCCGCTCGCGAATGTGCGAGCGGTAGACCTGCCCTTCCCCGGTTCGCGCGGTCGCGGCAACGCCGCGACACGCACTCACGGCCACCGCGATCGTGAGTTGTCCAAAATTCGGCTCACTCGAGGTCTGAGAAGGGTCTGCAGGATCAGTCCTGGGGCATCGCGTCACCGCTCGGCGCTTCAGTCACGTTCTCGGGGCTGTATCGGTCCCACAGCACGAGCAGGCTCGGCAGGACGAGCAGGCTCACCAGGAACGACGAGAGCAGCGCGATCACGACGATCGAACTGAAACTCACGATCTGAGCCTGCGGGACGAGTGCGAGCGTCGCGAACGCACCCGCAGAGGTGAGCGTACTCCCCAACAGCGCGCCACCAGTCCCAGTGACCGCTGCGTTCAGCGCCTCGTAAGTCGACTTCCCCTCTCGGAGTTCGTCGGCGAAGCGGTCGCCGATGTGGATGTTGTAGTCGACGCCGAGTCCGATGACGAGGCTCATCAGCAGTGCCGTCAACAGCGTCAGCGGGATCCCCATGAGAGACATCCCGCCGATGACTGCCCCCAGAACGAGTGCAATGGGGAGCGCGACGACGATTCCGAGGGTGGCGCTGCCGTGCATGACTCGGAAGACGACAGCCATCGTGAGCACGATCGCAGCCAGCGCAAGTCCCATCGTAAGGAGGATGCCACCGACGATTTCGTCGAGAACGGCGGCGTTGATCGCGAGAGTTCCGGCCGGCGTCGCCGTTCGGTCACCGCCAGCTTCCATCTGAGCCGCTCCGTCTTCGAAGTGAGCGACGACGCTATCCGGATCGGTGAAGTCGGCGTCGACTGCGAACCGCACCAGCATCGATCGATACTCATCGTCAGTGCGCTCGATCTGTTGACTGGCGAGATCGCTGTCGGCAGCGTAGAACGCGTCGTAAACCGCCTTCAAGTTTCTGTCAGGGACACCATCACCGTCGGTATCAGCATCGTCGAAGACCGACTCGAACTCCGCGTCTCGCTGGGCGAGCGCTTGCATCGCCGTCACGGGAGACTCAACGACCCGAACGCCCGGCTGATCGACGAGCACGTTTCGCTGGCGGATCGTCTCGACGCCCGTTTGGAGGTCCGTGAGTGTACTCTCACTGGTGACGTCTCCTTCGATCAGTATCCGTTCCTGAATCGCGTCGTCGGCAGTCGCTGGCTGATAGACGTCCTGAACGTGGTTTAACTGCTCGGCGACAGGGTGTGTCTCCCAGCCGACCGGATCGGGCAACTGCTGTTTCCACTCTGCGACTTCGCCGTCGGGCTGTTGATAGCTCTCCTGTGCCAGCCCGGTCCAGGCGAAGCCACCGACCGCACCGACGACGAGCGCGATGACCAACACCGCAGGTGCACCCCGACGTGCCAGTGTGACCGTCCTGGCGAGTGCTGGCCGCAAGAATCGACCGTGGCCGAGTGCCTGCTTCCGTCGACTCCAGCCGATCCGTTCGAACAGCCCGTCAATACTGATCTTCAGCGCCGGAACGACCGTCACGAAGATAAACAGCGCTGCGGCCACACCAAGCGTGATCGCGATCCCGAGGTCCCGAATCTGGTTCAGCGGATTGACGACGTTCGACATGAACCCGATTGCCGCAGTCACCGTAACGAGGATCAACGCCGTCGCGACGAGTTTCACGCTGCGGTTCATCGGCCCGCGGATACCTCCGTCTTCGTCGCGCTCACGGGTCGCGTTCGCTCCCCGCTCGCCGTTCCGAGGCGGTCGCCGTGCTCCCGCCTCACGTTCCTCACGATAGCGATTGAAGACGTGGAAGCCGAAGTCGATACTCAACCCCGTCACGAGGACGACCGGGACGATACTGATCACTCCCGCAGCGACGCCGAGCCACCCGAGCAGGCCGAACATCCACATGATCGAGAGCACGACGCCAACCATCCCAACGACGATGTCGACCAAATCACGGTATGTGAAGGCCAACACGCCCAGGATCAACACGAGCGCGAACGGCAGGACGAGAAACGCCATCTCGGTGAAGAAGTGGCTGTTGTACGCGTTGAATGCCGGCTGATTCAGCACGAAGAACCCGGCCTCTGAGCGATCCTGTGCAGCTTCGTACAACGCAGTGTCGACGCTCTCATCGACAGCCGTCCCGTCGAGCGAGATCAGCATGCGACGGTCGGTCGCCGTCGTACTCGATGAGTCATGTCCGGAGGGCAACAGTCTGAGCGCCTGTGGATTCTCCAGGGTCTCTCCCACTACCTGTTCGACCTCAGCTGCGTTCGCAGTTTCGAGCGCGGTGATCTGCGCGTCGAGCGACGGGTTTCGCTCGTCGGCCACTCGGACGGCAACCATGTTCGCAATGTCGACGACGCCCCCTGGTCGGAGCGCCGCTGAGATCGACTCGTTGGCCAGGATATCTCGTTGATAGCGGAGACTCTCCAGCAATGACGCTTTCGAGAGGACGTTGCCGTCCTCGTCTCGGACGTACACCGTTGCGAGCGTCTGGTTCGTCTCGTTTTCTGAACGCTCGTAGTTGTCTGCGATGTAGTTCGCCTTTTCGATGGGTTCGAGGTCCTGGAAGGCCTCTGCGTCTGCACCGGCCTGGCTCTCGGTGTCCAACTGGGGAAGTCCACCTCCCACCACGATCCCCGTAAGCACCAGCATCAACGCCAGCGTCAGGCGGTTGTGCTCGGTCACAAAATCGACTATTCTCGATAACGACTCCCGTATCATAGCTCGTTCTATCAACCGATTCGCACACCACCCCTGTATAAATACCCACCAAGTTACCACCCCAGAATTCGGGGAAAAGGTATATATACGATACCGAGTCGACCTCAGGCCAGGAAGACGTGCCGCGGCGTGTCCGCGAGCACCTCGCGGCCCCACTGGACAGTGTCGCGGAAGTCATCCGAGCGGAAGAATGCCATCGCGTCCTCTTTTGCGTCCCAGCGCGAGGCGATGAACATGTCGGTGTCGTCCTCTTCGTTGACCAGCAGCGCGGTCTCGCGGTGGCCGTCCATCTCCGCGAGCGTCTCGCCGACAGTCTCGAAGGTGTCGACGAACTCCTCGCGATAGTCCGGCTTGACGGTGTAGAACATCCCCATCGTACCGAAGCCCTCGCCCTCGCCGGCTTTGCGGACGACCTCGGGCAGGTCTTCGAGGAAGTCGCTGGCCGTCTCGGCTGCGTCGCGGGTGTCCCAGATGCTGACGACGGCGGCCGTCTCGCTGGCCGGGTCGTCGTAGACGGCGGTCTTGACGTGCGTGTCGTAGTGCTCGAAGTTCGAGCGCAGGCTATCGACCTCGCTGAAGAGTTTCCGGACGTCCGCGTTGGAGTACAGCACGAGCGCGTAGACGTCTTCACCGTGGGGCTGACCGGCATAGATGCCCCGGTCTTCGAGTTCGGCGCGGATGCTTTCGGCACCAGTGTCGCTGACAGCAGACTCCGACGCTTCCTCGGGACGGTCGCCAAGCCACCCTCGCGCACCGGTGTCGATCCCGTCGAGATCGGTCAGGAACCCGGACGCCGTCTGGGCGGCGTCATCGTTCGCCCAGATGCTGACCAGCGTCGTCCGGCCCTGGCTGGCCCGGACGGTCGTCGTGACGTGGGTATCGTAGTGATCGAAGTTTGAGGAGAGACCCTCGACCTCATCGGCGAGATCGGCAGCGTCGCGCTCTGTCTCGAAATGCAGGCCGTAGGCTCCCGGTTCGTAGTCTTCACCCTCGTGGAGGCCCGCACGGCCCAGCCGGGCGTCGAGGTCGTCGACCTCTGCGATGGCCTCGCTCCAGGAATCGGTCGTCGGCGGGCGGCCACCGCCGCTGCTCGGATGGTCGCCGTCGTCTTCTACTCCGTGATCGCCGCCAGCGTCGCCCGCTTCGGGCGGATCGTCGGTGTCCGACTCACCGTGGGGATGCCCGCCGTCGTCATCGGGCGGATGGCCGGTGTCCGACTCACCGTGGGGGTGAGCGCTCTCACCTCCGTGGGAATGAGCGCCGTCACCGTGATCCCCCTCGGCGGCGTCTTCGGGCGTCGCAGGCGGGTGATCCTCGGTCCTGTGGGCGGCGCTCTCATCGCCCCAGGGCGTCGAGAGTCGGTCGCCGGCGAGGAAGGCGTCGAGGTCGGCCGGATCGAACCGGCGGCCAACCCAGAACGGGCCGAACTCGGCGAACTTCGAGGAGGAGGGGTCAAAGCGCATCTCGTAGAGCAGGTCTTTGACATCGGTCATGTCGTCAGCGTAGAGCGTCACGCCCCACTCCCAGTCGTCGAGGCCGATGGAGCCAGTGATCATCTGGGTGACCTTGCCCGCGTATTCGCGCCCCACGTCGCCGTGGGCGTCCATGTGCTCGGCGCGCTCGTCGAACGGCAGGTCGTACCAGTTGTACTCGGGGTCGCGGCGCTTGTCCATCGGATAGAAGCAGACGTGCTCCATCTCGGGGATCTCGGGGTAGAGCCGCGAGCGCATGTACTTCGCGAGACCCGAATCGTCGTCGAGATCGCCTTCGATGAACTCCCGGCCACGGTCAGAATACCCCGACGCCTCGGTCACCGAGACGAACGAGCGGTCCTGTTCGGTGAACCCTGCGAGTGCCGTCTGCTCGAAGCGTCGTTCGAGCGCGTCGAGATCCGCCATCGTCGGGCGGAGGTGGAGAATCATCAGGTCGCCCTTGTGGCCCACGATCGAGAAGACGGCCGATCTGCCGTCCGAAGCGTCCTCGACGGTCGCGGCTGACTGAAGGTACTCGATTCCCTCGTCGATCGCGCGGTCGCGGGTGCGCTGGGAAGCTTCCGCCCAGGCGTCCCAGTCGATCGTCCGAACGTCGTGGAGTGCGTACCAGCCCTCTTCAGTCGGGGGTGCCTCGCGGCGCTCTCCGGTCATGCTCGTCGCTTAGGGTGAGAGCGTAAGGAACCTTGCCTTTCGACGTTCCCGGTCGGTCACTCCTCCTCGACTGGGATCGCCGTCGCACGCCGCTCGCCCACTCCACCCTCGGCGTCCCGTCCCCCATCGGGGAGTAACTTCTTGCCGGGACACTCGGGAACGAACGAGCCGGCGAGATAACCGGTCGCGCCGCCGAAGCCGGCTCCGACGCCGGCACCGAGCGGGCCGGCCTTGCTGCCGAGTTTTGCACCCATCTTGGCACCTCTCTGAGCCGTCTCTTCGGCCTTCGAACTGGGCCACACCATGCCAGCAGGGTTGTGCCCGATCCGACAAGAAGATTGGCGCTCACGCGAGCAGTTGCGGGCCGAACAGCATGAGGAGCAGGCTGATTCCCATGAGCAGTCCGATCGAGATCGTCACGGTCCTGACGTGCTCACGATGGTTCAACGGCGTCCGAGAGAGGACGGCCTCTGTGCTCGCTCGCAGGAGGTGTCCGCCGTCGAGCGGGAACGCCGGAATACAGTTGAACAGCCCGAGGTTGAAGTTGACCCACCCGGTCCAGAAGAGGAGGTTCGCGGCGAGGAAGACGCCACCACCGAGCGGTTCGAGCGGTCCCTGGATCGTGTAGAACTCCGTGACTGGCCCGATGAAGCCAGCGAAATTGAATCCCAGTGTCGGATCGGCCACGGCCGCGAACGGCAACACGAGGATCACGAACATGACGAACGCGATCGATCCGTCAGCGATGCCGCCGATCAGACCGTCACCGGAGAGAAACGAGAGATATTGGTCGGCCGGGTAGACCCGGATCCCGAAATCGCTGACGACGACACCGCTGTACCCCTGCTGGAGCAACGAGACGCCGATCAGTGCACCGTCAGTCTGGGTGTTCTCACGTAGTTCGACCGTGTCGTAGGTCTGGCGCTCGCCGTCGACGAAGAGCTCGACGTCGACAGTCGTCCCGGGGTCGATGTCCGACAGCACGTCCTGCATCGCTTCTCCGTCGACGATCCGCTCGCCGTCGATACGCGTGATCACGACCGACTCGCCGGCCGGTGCACCGGCGTCGTCGAGAGGCCCGCCGTCGGAGATCGAACTCGCGTACGCGCCGACCGGGCCAGTGACCGTCGAGTTGTCATCGAGTTCGAACATCACGACCGAGCGATTCGAGAGGGCGGCCGCGAACTCGCCTTCGGTCCCGACGGCTGTGCCGTTGACGGCGACGATCGTGTCGCCGGCCGCGACATCCAGCGGTCCGTCCGCGAGCGCTGTCGTGACCAGCACCGAGCGATTGACCTGGGAGGTCTCTCCGCCCTTGGTCGTCACCGAGACGCGCTCGTCGGTCGTGTTCGCGAGCAATGCGTCGAGATCGTCCGGAGACTCGATGGTCGTTCCCTCGACTCCGGTGATGACGTCGCCATTACCGAGCCCCGCTTCCCGCGCCGGCGAGTCAGGGAGTGTCGCCCCGACCGGGACGCCACTGGCGACGGCAATCGATCCAGTGACCGGGCCGAACAGCAGCGCGAACGCGATCACAGTGATCGCGAAGTTGTTGGTGACTCCGGCAGCGAACATTCGTGCCTGGGCCCCGCGGCTCGACGCTTTGCGATCTTCTTCGTCGGGTTCGACGAACGCGCCGATCGGGATGAACGCCAGAAGCGCAACACCCATCGAGTCGATATCGATGTCCTCGACCCGGCAGAGTAGTCCGTGCCCGCCTTCGTGAACGACCAGCCCGACGAGCAACCCGAAAATAATATCCGGGGCAGCCGCCGGCGGCAAGAAGTCGTTAAGTCCGGGGATGACCAGTGCGTTTTTGGGCTCCTGGATCGGGTTGGCCGCCGGCTCCAGCAGGTTCTGATAGGCCGAAAGCAGGACGACCAGAAACAGGCCGACCAGAAAGACGAGCGCGATTCCCAATCCGAGGTTGCCCCAGGCGCGCCAGAACCGCTTTCGCTGTGCGAGCCGATCGAGTAGCTTCTTTCCACGCTGGGTGTGAATCGTCGTCAGCGGGCCCGAGACGTGGACGAAATCCGGCAATACGCCGCGCAGTCGTAGCGTCATCGCCACGACAGTATAGAGAAGCACGCCAGCGAGCACCAGCGTCAGCGTCGACACCATTATCGGGAACCTCGGGATACGTCGTCAAGAGGGTTGTGTTGGCGGGACCTGCGCGCGGACGGATCCACATACCGTCGTCGGTGTCCAGAAGCGTTAGACTCGGTTAGCAGTGTCCAGAAGCTATACTCGGTCGTCGGGGTCGTGGCGTGCGGCCATCCGCTCGGCTTCGGTGGCGTAGCGTTGGCGGTCGTCGGAGTCGGAAACCGGCTCCAGCCGATCTTGGTCGACGTCCTTGGCCGCAGTCGGCGGTTTCTTGGCCAGCAGAGCGGAGGAGAGTTGCTGGGTGACATGGCGCTGCCCGTCAGGCGTCGCGTAGACCAGCGTGATCAGATCCTCGTCGAAGTAGTCCCGTTCGACGAGCCAGCACCGGACGGTGTCGGTCATGCACATTCGTTGTGGGTCCGAGGGATTGTATCCACCGGATCCAGACCGTCGAGTTGATCCCAGCGACGGCCCCTATCGTTTTGACCCAGCGCGTCCTATCGAGAGGCGATGAGTCGCTGGAGTGAGCGGGTCGAGGAGCTTCTCTACGACGGTGAGACGGTCGATGAGCAGGTCGAGGTCGGTACCGCGGCCGTCGTCGTCACCAGCCACCGCGTCCTCGTGTTCACACCCGATGGTGACGGACCGAACTTCCGGCAGGTCGACCGTCCGAACGTCACCGGTGTCAGCCTGCAGGCTGGCGGCGACGCCAAATTTTTGCGACAGGCGGCCCGAGCTGCGCTGTACGGACTCATCTTGATCGTCACCGGCGTCCTGCTCCCCCTCGACGACGTCCTCTCGGGCGTCGGGCTGCCCTCCTCGACAGGCCAGCTCGGCATCGGCGGAATCATGGGCATGTTCCAGCAGATGCTCTCGCTGTTGCGCAATCTCGACGACTTCATGCGGCTGGTCGGCGCGCTGCTGTTGCTCTTTGCGGTCGTCCCGATGGGTGTCTACCTCTGGACGCGCGAACGGACCCTCGAGATCAGTGTCGCCGGCGACGAGGCGATCCGGATTCCGGCCCCCGAGACCGAACGCGAGGCCATCGCCGAGCGACTGGAGATGGCGATCCTCCCGCCGGGCGTCTCGGGCGAGCCCGACAGCCGACTCGGGTCGCTGCTGGGATAAGCCTCGTTCCGACCGGGCGAGCGCCCTCGGGACCGTGTCGTTGAAGCCGCCCCTCGCGCTAGAACGTGGCGATGAATGCGGACGCGGTCCGTGATCTCGCTGCCGACCTTCCTCGGGAGCCAGGCGTCTACCAGTTCCTCGATAGCGAGGGCGAGGAGGCGACAGTCCTGTACGTCGGCAAAGCCGTCGACATCCGCGACCGCGTCCGATCCTACGCAGATCCGCGGGGCGAACGCATTCGCCAAATGGTCGCACGCGCAGCGGCGATCGACACCGTCGTCACCGACACCGAGACCCAGGCGCTGCTGCTGGAAGCCAACCTCATCAAGCGTCACCAGCCACGCTACAACGTCAGGCTGAAAGACGACAAGTCCTACCCGCTGGTTCAGCTGACCGACCACGCCGTCCCACGGATAGAGATCACCCGCGATCCCGGCGAGGGCGCGACGGTCTACGGACCGTTCACCGACAAGGGGCGGCTCGAAACCGTCGTCAAGGCGATCCGGGAGACGTACGGGCTGCGAGGCTGCTCGGATCACAAATATGCAAACCGGGACCGGCCCTGTCTGGACTACGACATCGGCCTCTGTACCGCCCCCTGCACTGGCGAGATCGGCGAAGCCGACTACGCCGCGGACTGCGAGGCCATCCGGCGCTTTTTCGAGGGCGAAACCGGCGTCGTCGCCGATCCCCTCCGCCGAGAAATGCAGGAGGCTGCCCAGAACGAGGAATTCGAGCGCGCCGCGAACCTTCGAGATCGACTCGAAGCCGTCGAATCACTTCACGGCGGGGGCGGCGACGCTGTCGCGGACGAACGCGAGCGCGAGCGCGCCGTGGACGTCCTCGGGGTCGCCGTCGAGGGTGAATCCGCGACAGTGGCCCGACTCCACAGCGCCGACGGATCGCTCGTCGAGCGCGACCGCCACCGCCTCGACGCACCCGACGGCGAACACGCCGGCGCAGTACTGGGTGCGTTCGTCGCCCAGTACTACGCCGAACGTGAGTTGCCCGACGCACTGTTGCTCTCGGACCGGCCCGACGACGCTGACCTCATGCACTGGCTCGACAGCGAGGGCGTCGATATCCGTGTTCCGGGCGCGGGTCGGGAGGCGACACTCGTGGATCTCGCGCTGAAGAACGCCCGCAGACAGGGGGGTGAACGCGACGAGAGTGCTGCGCTGGCCGACGCGCTTGGACTCAGCAGCGCGAATCGAATCGAAGGGTTCGACGTGAGCCACGCCCAGGGCAAAGCAGTCGTCGGCAGTAACGTCACCTTCGTCGACGGAAGCCCGGAAAAGGCCGATTACCGCCGGAAGAAACTCGAAGAGAGAAACGACGATTACGCCAACATGCGGGCGCTGGTTCGCTGGCGGGCCGAACGTGCGGTCGAGGGCCGCGACGACCGCCCGAATCCCGACCTGCTGCTGATCGACGGCGGCGAGGGACAACTCGGGGCCGCACAGGACGCCCTCGCGGAGACGGGCTGGTCCGTTCCTGTGATCGCACTGGCGAAAGCCGAGGAACTGGTCGTCACGCCAGATGGCGTCCAACAGTGGCCCGACGACGCCCCGCACCTCCATCTGCTCCAGCGCGTCCGGGACGAGGCCCACCGTTTTGCCGTCCAGTACCACCAGACCCTTCGCGACGACGTCTCGACCGCGCTGGACGAGATTCCCGGCGTCGGTCCCGAGACCCGCAAGCGACTGCTGGGCCACTTCGGCAGCGTCGCGGCGATCCGAGAGGCCCCGATGGAAGCGGTGCTGGCCGTCGAGGGTGTCGGCGAGTCGACTGCCGAATCGATTAGTCGCCACCTGTGACCGCGTATCACTGAACCAATATGTTAATTATACTTTTGTGTGAGTTACAAAATACAATGAGACGATCGAGATTGGTCCCGCTGATGCTTGCGCTCGTCCTCGTCGCGGCGAGCGGGTGTCTCGGGGCAGGACGGACGGCCCGTCGAACAGCGAACCGGCAATTACGACCGACATGCCAGACTCGGAGGTCAGGGAAGCGGTCGTTTCGTCGTCCGAACAACTCGAACGGTATGCGATGACGATGAACCAAATGCACTCGGGAGGGGGGTTCAACTCTTCGACGACCTATCAAGGAGTCATAGATCGCGAATCCCGACGTGCGAGGCTGAACATCACCAGTGAGAGTAACGGTGAAACCCAGCGGATGACCACCATCTTCGACGAATCGACCATCTATAGCAAATCGAATCCGGAAGCAAATTGGACGAAACAAGACTCAGAGAGCTTCGAGTGGCGAGATATCGACACTATCCAACCCGCACGTACAGCCACGGCTCGATCTTCTCGTCGATGATACGCGAGGATGACCACTATCTGCTCCACCGGCAAGACCACGAGGTCACTGTCGATATCGCCGATTCCCTGGCGGAAATCAACGAGACGGCAGTTCCGACAGTGGTGAATGGAGACCTCTACTGGACGCCCGAATCCGCGATCGAAGATCCGTTCTCGGCGCTTCGTTGATCCGGGATTGGGACCAGTCCACCGAGCTTCTGGCACTCCTTCACTACGCTCAGTCGTGCCGGAAGCACCGCTGGCCGGTCATGACCATCGCCATCCCCAACTCATCGGCCTTGGCGACGACGTCCTCGTCGTTGACGCTGCCGCCGGGCTGGATGACCGCCTCGATGCCGGCTTCGGCAGCGGCCTCGATGCCGTCCGGGAACGGGAAGAAGGCGTCTGAAGCCATCACTGCGCCGTCGGCGTCTTTGCCCTGGGCGTCTTTGTCGGCTTTCATCTTCGCGATCTCGACGGCGTCGACACGGGAAACCTGGCCCGCACCGACGCCCACCGTCTCCGTCCCTTTCGCGAAGAGGATCGCGTTGGATTTGACGTGCTTGATCGTCTGCCAGGCAAAGAGCATGGACTCGATCTGCTCGTCCGTAGGCTCACGCTCGGTGACGACTTCGAGGTCGGCAGCGTCGAGACTCTGGAGATCGCGTTCCTGCACGAGACGCCCGCCGACGATCTGCTTCTCTGTCAGCGATTCCGTGGCGTCGAACTGCTCGGTCACGTCGAGAACTCGGAGTTTCTCCTTCTCAGCGAGGACATCCAGTGCAGCGTCGGTGTAGCCAGGGGCCACGACGACCTCCTTGTAGGATTCGATGATCTGCTCGGCGGTCGCGGCGTCACACTCGCGATTGAGGGCGACGATCCCGCCGAAGGCGCTCTTGGGATCCGTCGAGAGGGCGTCGGCGTAGGCCTGGCTAATCGAGTCGGCCGTGGCGGCACCCGCAGGGTTGGTGTGTTTGATGACCGCGCAGGCCGGTTCGTCGAATTCCTTGACGATATTGAGCGCGGCGTCGGCGTCGTTGTAGTTGTTGTAGCCCATCCCCTTGCTCGCGTCGTTGATCTCGGGTGCGTGGACGACGCTGGCCTCCTCGCAGGTCGAATCGGCGTAGAGCGCAGCATCCTGGTGGGGGTTTTCCCCGTAGCGCAGGTCGTCGGCGCGGTCCTCGCTGATGACCTTTCGAGCGGGGAACTCCCCGCTGTCGTCGCCTTCGACCGAGACAGTGCCGGCCTCGAAGTCGACGGTGACGCGGTCCTCCGCGAACCATTTGACTGCGCGTGGATAGGCCTTGAACTCGCCCTCGTGGAGGACGCGTTCTTTGAGGTCGTCAATGTCGTCGCCCTCGAAGACGGGGATGGGTTCCTGGGTGACGATCGGACCATCATCCACTGTTTCGTCGACGACGTGGACGGTACAGCCTGTCTGTTTGACGCCGGCGTCCAGAACCTGCTTGTGGGCGTCCATTCCTGGGAACGCCGGGAGCAGGCTCGGGTGAACGTTGAGAATCGTAGGCTGGCTCGCAACGAAATCCTCAGTGAGAATGCGCATGTATCCGTCCATGGCGACGAGGTCGAAATCGTACTCGGCCAGGGCGGCTTCGACGCGCTGTTCGTGCTCCCGGCGGGACTCGTCGTCGGCTTTCGGGACGACTTCCGTGGGAATCCCGCGTTCTGCAGCGGCGTCGAGGATCGGTGCGTCTTCTGTGTTCGAGAGGACGACAGCGAATTCTGCGCCCCCTGGCGCTCGGTCAGCGATGTTTCGGAGATTGCGGCCACGATTGGAGGCCATACCGGCGAGTTTCATATCTGATGGGGGGTTGGGGGCGCGCAAAGTAGTTGCGAAATCGGCGGGTCAATCGCGAACGGTGATCTCCCCGAGCACAGGAACACCCGAGACGATCAGATCGGGGACGTCTTTGGTCGGTTTCGACGGCCGCTCGTCCGTGACCTCGCCCAGCACTGCCGTCGTATCGAAGCGAACGTCCCAGGAATCGGGTACGAGAATCTCGACCTCGCCGAAGACGATCACGGTGTCGACGTCAGCCGTCCCGTGGACCGTCGCATCCCGGAGGTCGAGTCGGCCCTCGCCGAAGAGGACCGTCACGTCGGCGTGCGTGAATCGGTCGCTGGAGACGCGGCGCTCGCCGTCGCCGAAGATTGCCAGGATCTCGACGTTGCTGTCGTCGCCGCTCGTCTGGACGTGAGACTTTCGTTTGGAGTCACGGCGACGCTGAACGAGCAGCGAGAGCCCAAAGAGGATCACCAGCACTGGCCAAAAGGTACCGAACAGTTCCCCGAAGGAGTAGTAGTCCAGCGCGACCAGCTGCCAGGCGATCCCGAACAGCAGGACGACACCCGGGCCGAACAGATGTCGAAATCGGTGTCGGATAAGCATGTAGAGCCCGAGGACGATCACGACCGACGGGACGAACAGGAACACTCGGCTCGTGTCGACGACGTCGGTCGTATCCAGAAGGAAGAACACCCCGATCAGGACGATGACGGTCCCGGTGAGCCAGCGGCCACGATCTGCCATGCGCGGGAGTGCGCCCGCTATCTACCTAATATTTCGGGCGGGAATACTCGACTCCGGAGCTCTCCTTCGGCAGTCTTTTGCGGGCCTGCCGCACAGTCTCAGCCATGACCGACCGCTCCGCCTTACAGGCCGTCTCGCCGCTTGACGGCCGCTACGCCCGCTACACAGAACCGCTCGTCCCCTACGCCAGCGAGCAGGCACTCATGCGCGCTCGAATTGAAGTCGAAGTCGAGTATCTGCTCGCCCTGAGCGACCTCGACGAAACACCCTTCGAGGTCGACGAGGGCCAGCGCGAGCACCTTCGGACGCTTTACGAAGAGTTCGACGAGGACGACGCAGGGATCGTCAAACAACTCGAAACAACTGGGTACAAGGACTATTCTGCGACGAACCACGACGTCAAAGCCGTCGAATACTTCATCCGTGAAGGCCTCCCCGAGGACCTCGATATCGCCAACTGGATCCACTTCGGCCTGACGAGTGAGGACGCCAACAACCTCGCTCACCGCCTGCTCGTAAAGCCCGCCGTCGAAGACGTGCTCGTGCCGGAACTCCGCGCCGTCCGGGACGATCTGGTCGAGTTGGCCCAGGAAAACAGGGACGTGGCGATGCTCGCACGGACCCACGGTCAGCCAGCTACCCCCACTACGTTCGGAAGGGAGATGGCCGTCTACGCCTCGCGACTCGGCAAATCGATCGCCCGAGTCGAGCGTGCGGCGGACTCGCTGTCCGGCAAACTCGCTGGCGCGTCGGGCACCTACGCCGCTCACCACGCCGCCTATCCCGACATCGACTGGCCCGCCTTCGCCGAGTCGTTCGTCCACTCGCTCGGACTGGAACACGAGCCGCTGACGACGCAAGTCAATCCCTGTGACGACCTCCAAACGGTGTTCGACGCGCTCCGCGGTGCGAACAATATTCTGCTCGATCTGGATCTGGACATGTGGCTCTACATCTCCGATCGATACCTCGGTCAGGAGGCCGTCGAGGGCGAAACCGGATCATCGACGATGCCCCACAAGGTCAATCCGATCGACTTCGAGAACAGCGAGGGCAATCTCACGAAGGCCAACTCCGATCTCGTCTTCCTGGGTGACTACGTCACCAAATCACGGCTCCAGCGCGACCTCTCCGATTCGACGGTCAAGCGAAACGTCGGCGCGAGCTTCGCCCACTGTCTGATCGGCTACGACAAACTCCAGACCGGTCTGGGGAAAGTCTCGCCGAACGAGCAGGTCATGCGCGACGAACTGGAGGCCAATCCGGAGATTATCGGGGAAGCCGTCCAGACCATCCTTCGGCGTGAGGGTCACGGCGACGCCTACGAACGCGTCAAAGACCTCTCCCGGGGCCAGCGCGCGTCCCTGTCGGACTTCCGCGCGATGTTCGACGAACTGGATGTCCCCGAAGACGTACGCGAAGAACTGCGAGCGCTCACGCCGGCGGGATACACGGGCGTCGCCGCCGAGTTGGCCGATACGCCGAACTGATCCAATCAGACTGCCCACGTCGTCGGGTCTTCGAGTAAGCCGGTCTCTGAATCGCCATCACGCTGTTCTTTCAGTATGACCGCGAGCCCCTGAGATAACCGTCGTCTGGCCTCTGTCTCGGAGAGCCCGAACTCGTCTGCGAGTTCTCGAACACTCACGCGTGCTGGAGTCTCGAAATAGCCACGGTCGAGTGCCGAGCGCAACAGCTCCTGATCGACCGTCCGGAGTACCCTGCCGTCGGCTCCCATCATTTGATCCCATTGTAGACGACGGTCCAGATACGGGTAATTCTATGCTACGAACACTGGCAGGTCCACTCTTTTCGTTGTTGTTGGGCGATTCGCCGTCTGTGCTCGCCATATTCCCGTTTCTAGGGTGTGCACCTGCTGCACGTCGTGAAAATCGCCGAACATCTTAAACGGGCAGAGGCAGTTTTGCCGTATCAATGGACGAACAGCGAGAGCTGGCGTCGGACCTCCTTCGGTCGCCAGTTCGAATCGAAATTTTACAACACCTGAGGGAGCGATCCGCGACGAGATACGAACTCCGAGATACCCTCGACTGCTCGCGGACGACGGTCGATCGAAACCTCGAGTCGTTGCACGAAGACGGCTGGATAACCCGGGCGAGCGACGGCTACGAACTGACGACAGCGGGTGAGATTATCTCCGAGGAAACGTTGGGATACCTGCGGGCGGTCGGAGCAGCGGCTCGGCTCCAGCCGGTCCTGCGGTGGATCCCGCGTGATGCATTCGATCTGGACGTGGGCCATCTCAGTGATGCCGACGTCGTCGTCGCGACCGAGAGTCAACCGATGGCGATGGTCGACAGACACGTTCAGGCAGTCAGGCGATCGCCAGAGATGCGGATGGTGACGCCAATCTTCAGCCCCCAACCGATGGAAGCACAGTTCCGGAACTTCACGCCCGAAGAGCTCGAGGTCGAGGTGATCGTCACGCCAGCAGTGGCGTCGACGTTCGTCTCGGACCCGGCGGTCGCCGATCGGATCGCGAAGATGCACGACGTCGGTGCGATCGATATCTTCGTCACCGACGAACCGATCCCGTACTTCGTCGGGGTACTCGCCGAGTCCGTCCAGATCGGCGTCGACGAAGACGGCCAACCCCGCGGGCTCGTCGAATCGACGGCCGAAGCGGTCCGCGAGTGGGCCACAGAGAAGTTCGCTGCCTACAAGCGATCCGCAGTACCGTTAGAGCGCTGGGCGGACAGTGAAACGTGATACTTCGGTGTCAACATTTATGTGAGACGGCCTGGCAGTGGTAGCTGAAACGTGGATCGTCAGTGGAAGAGACGCGACGTTCTCGGGAGTATCGGGAGCGCAACAGTGGGTGTGACCGTATTCGGAACAGCGACCGGTGTACGCGGCCAGTCGAGCCACATGAACGTTGAGGTGTACGACGCGAACGGAGCCAAGCTACCTGTCGCCAGTGACACCGGGAATCCGATCCTGGCCAAAGGCGTGATGAACGTACTCCGTATCGAGGCGTTCCCGCCTGGCCCGGACGACGAGCCACTGGACAGGCAGGAGTTCCGGATCGATCCCGACGAGGATCCGATAGCGGAAAACTCTGCGAGCACGCTCACCGAATTGCGGGACTCGTCCATGCTGGTGACGGACAACGAGAACTATCTGAACATTCCGTACGGCGAGGGGCAGGTTGGGTATCTCGCTCTGACACCAGTAGGAACGGGCGAGGGGGTGATCGTCCTTCGGGACGGCGACGGAAGCCGGGTCCAAAACCACGCCGGAGAGGACATTGTCTTCGACGTCCTGCGCCAGAATCTGGAAGTGTCTCTCGGCCTCGATCGAGAATCGGTACCACCAGGCGGCTCGCTGACAGCAACGGTGACCGCGGCGGCGACTGGCGAGCCAGTTGGCCTCGCTGAAGTCACCATGTCGGACACTAACGGCAATGTGATCTCCGCCTTGAAGACCAACGAGAACGGCATAGTGAGCCTCAGCGTGCCCGAAAGCGCGCAGCTCGGTGAGTACAGCCTGGAGACGCGACCGGCCGGCTACCAGCCGATCGCCCAGAGCTTCCAGGTCCGCTCGCCGGCCCAACTCGATACGGACCTGACCCTCTATCCTCGAAGTGAGCAGGTAATCTCCGGGACGAGCTCGGCCGAGGTAGGGACGAGATACACAATCGAAACCGCAGGCCCCGGCTACCTCGAAGACGCCGAGGCCGAGGTGCAGGCCGACGGCACCTTCTCTGCTGTGTTCGACCTGCGCTCGCTGAGTGCTGGTGACGAACTCACCGCGTCGATCCCGGAAACCGACGAGACCACCTACACGCTGCAGTCGCCGCCGGCCGCGACCATCACGATGCATTCGCAGGTCAGCCAAGATGGTGACATCGTCGTTGTCGACGAGGTATTCCTGCCAGAGGGTGGCTACGTGGTCATCCACAACGCGAGTTCTGGTTCCGTCGTCGGCAACACGGGCTACTTCGAACCCGGAACCTACAACGATATCGACATCCTCCTCGACCAGCGCCTCGCCGGCGGATCGAACCAGATTGTGGCGATGCCGCACCTAGACACCAACGGCAACCAAACCTACGACTTCCCGGATGCCGACGGTCCATACACGGCCGACGGCACACCAGTGACCGACACCGCAACGGTGTCCGTGAGCGCTGAATCAGCTAACTTCGAGGTCACGGACCTCGACGCGCCGTCAATTGTCAAACAGGGAGAGAGTGTGACCGCGTCGGCGAGGATCGAGAACACTGGCAATCTGGAAGCAACCCAGATGGTCGAGTTCCAGTTCGATGGTGAAACGATCGCCACGCAAAACGTCACGCTCGGCAGTGATGGGAGCCAGGCAGTCGATTTCACCGTCGGGACGACGGGGATCGACGCTGGCACGCATACGTACGGCGTTTACACCAACGACGACAGTCAGACCGCCGGACTGACTATCGAGACCCGGACCACGACGCCGCAACCGCCCGAATCGACGACAGAGCGCCCCGTATTCGACCCAACCACGGAGACGGACAGCCCCCTCGACGACGGAAGCGGCGGCGGAGACACCGACGATTCCGAGCTGCCGTGGCTGCCTCTCGGAGCCGGTGTCGCCGTCAGTGTTGCTGGCTTGGTCGGCTGGCTTACCTTCGGTGGTGCGGACGACAGACCCGCCGGAAACGCAGGTGGAACACCTCCGTCGAACGGTGGAGGGGCTTCCCCACCAAACGCAGGCGGTACTTCTCCGCCGGACGCGGGAAGCGCCCACCAGTCGGCCCCAGAAGGGCCGGGATCGGATGCGGGCCAATCGCCGACGAACATCCCGGATCGAGGGCCGTCCGAACAAGCGTCGGGCGACGGTCAGGAACGACAGACGACTACCGAAACCCGGGCAGACGACCCAGACCAGCGGCCAGGCGAACAACCGCCGGCCGCCAGTCCGGCCACAGAGACGAATCAAGAGCCACCCGGCCCGGAGGGCGTTCGAGCGGCCGGGACGGAATCACCGCTCTCGACCGCCGTTCGAGAACTGTCGAACGTGAATCGACTGAGTCGACGAGGCCCACTCGACGCGTACACCGCGGTACACGCGGACGTGACCGATCCGGTCCGTGTGCTGGCGGTTGGAAACGGCGTCGATGTCAACAACGACCTCGAGGCACGGTTCAATGACGCGGTCCACGGCTGGCGGAACCTGAGTTCTCACGAGAACGTCGTGACACTGCAGGACTGGGGAACCAACCCCGTCCCGTGGGTCGCGACAGAGATGGTGGCCAACACGACGCCGTTCGGCGAGTACAGTGCCGAACCAGACGTCCTGCTAGACGTGCTCTCAGACGTCGTCGAACCGATCAACACTGCCAGCCTCTACAGTGCAACCCACGGCAACCTCACGGACGAAACTATCCTCATCGCCGACACCGAACAGGGGCCGGCCGGACTGGTCGATGACTGGGGCGTGAGACGGGTGATCGAAGAAGCCAGCGGACAACCGGTTCTCACTCCGTACACTGCACCGGAGCAACTCGAAACAGGCTCTGCCGGCCGGTCGACAGAAGTCTTCGCGCTCGGCGCACTGGCTTACGAGGCGCTCACTGGGGAGCCGCCATTCCCCGAGACTGGCGACGAAGAGCGGTATCTCGACGCGGTGCGTAGAGGACCGACACCGCCGAGTGAGCGCAGTACCGCCGATCCAGCGCTCGACGGCCCGATACTCCGGGCGCTTGCCGCCGACCCCGAGAGGCGCCACTCCTCTGTCACCTCGTTCGAGGCGGCGCTTCGAAACGAACGATAACTGACCGTGCTCCTGGCGGCGGTCGTTCGGAGACCGAAGGCTCACTACCCTCTCGTCCATAGGGGCGGGCAGATGGTTTTGAAGACCGACTCGCGGGTGCTGACGCTGGCGTTCGCGCGGATGGCCGACGCCATCGGCAACTCCTTTCTGATCATCGTCCTCCCGCTGTACATCGCCAGCGGCGAGATATCGCTGGCAGGCATCGCCGGCACTGAACTTACGGTGCCGGCCGTCGCTGGCGTCGATTTCCCCGGATTTGTCTTGCAGGAAGAGACGCTGATCGGCGTCGTCCTCTCGCTGTTTGGCCTGGTCAACAGTTTCGGCCAGCCGTTTACCGGCCGGTGGTCCGACCGGACTGGTCGCCGGCGCGCGTTCGTCCTCGGCGGCCTCGTACTGTTCGGGGTCGGCAGCGCGGCCTACCCGCTCGCCACGAGCTACTGGACCGTGCTCGGTGCCCGGGCGCTCCAGGGCGTCGGCGCGGCTTTCACGGTGCCGGCGACGGTCGCGCTGATCAACGACTACGCCGAGAGCGACGCAGATCGCGGTGGGAACTTCGGCGTCTACAACACCTTCCGGCTGATCGGGTTCGGCTTCGGACCGATCATCGCCGGCATCGTGGTCACCGGCGGGCTCGCTGCCGAGGGCGTCGTCACCTACGACGTGATCGGCCGAGCGATATCGGGCTTCGACGCCGCCTTCGCCGTCGCCGTGCTCGGAGCGGTGATCAGTTTCGGGCTCGTACTGCTGTTCATCGACGATCCGCCCGCTGCGGATGACGCCGCGAGCAAGGACCTCTCGATCGCGATCCGTGGCCCGGGCGGCCGGGGACTCGATTCGGTGTTCGTCCTCGGGATCGGCACCTTCCTCATGGCGACGACCATCGCCCTGTTCGCGACGCTGGAGGGGCCGATCCGTGGCCGGCTCGACGAGTCGACGTTCATGTTCAGCGTCCAGTTCGCCGCGGTCACGCTCGCGAACGTCCTCCTCCAGGTGCCTGTCGGCCGCGCCAGCGATCGCTACGGACGCCGCCCCTTCGTCGTCGCCGGCTTCGCCCTGTTGATCCCCTCCGTGTTCGTCCAGGGCGTCGTAGTCGATCCCTGGTCGATGCTCATCGCGCGGTTCGTCCAGGGGATCGCGGTCGCACTCGTGTTCGCACCCTCGCTGGCACTCGCTGGCGATATGGCGAGCGAGCGTGGTTCGGGGACGACCCTCTCCGTGCTGACGGTGGCCTTCGGGCTCGGCGTCGCCGCTGGGCCACTGGCATCGGGGATCCTCTACAATCTCGGGAGTTTCGAGACGCCGTTTTTCTTCGGGGCTGGACTGAGTGCGCTCGCGTTCGTGCTCGTCTACTCGCAGGTCGAAGAGACGCTGGGTCGAGCCAGCGGCCAGTCGAGTGGGTGACTACACGTCAGAGAGCTGGATCCCCCGAGCGACCACGTACATGAGCACGATCCCGGTTCCGACAGCGAGAATCAGTTGCCCGATCACGACGAACAGGAGTCCGATCGTGGTACTGGAGGCCACTCCGAGAACGATTGGGACGAGGCCGACGACTGCGAACAGCAAGATCAATCCCAAGAGTGGGTACGCTTCCGTCCAGATTTGTCCGAAGTCGAACGTCCGTGATTCGATATCGACGAATGGCGGGGAGGGCGACATCGAGTGCCCTCTTCGAGCACTCGCGGCAAATGTTTTTTCACTGGGATCCGTGCAGTGCTCGGAGCGTCTCGGTCACGGCGTCGGCCGCCGCGTGCACGTCTGAAATCTGGACGTACTCACGGTCGCTGTGGGCCACCGCACCCTCGTCGTCGGCCAAGACGCCGGGCCCGAAGACGACCGTCGGCGCGTCGGCCGCAAAGTAAGAGGCTTCCGTAGCGGCCCCGAACGGCCGAACCTCACCGCCGCTCGCGTCGGCGAGCGTCTGGACCAGTCGCTCCGCGGGATCCGTGTCGAACGCCTCGAAGAACGGAGTCTCGCGCTCGCTGAACGCCACGCGGAGATCCATCCCCTTCGGGAGCCACTGATACAGGTGTTCTTCCAGCCCTGCCCGAAATCCGTCGGCCGTCTCCGGCGGGACGCTCCGGCGGTCGAACGTGATGACACACTCGGCCGGGACCTGATTCTTGACTTCGCCGCCTTCGATCATGGTTGGCGTCACAGTGGGATAGCCCAACTGCTCGTGCTCGCCCGGCCCCGCCTGCTCGTCGTAGGTCTCCATCGCCTGCATGATCGGCCCCGCAGCGCGGACGGCGTTCTGCCCACTCGCCGGCTCGGCGGCGTGCGCGCTCGTGCCGGTGATCGTGACAGTACCGTCGAAGCGCCCTTTCGCCGCGGTACAGACATCCAGATCGGTGGGCTCGCCGACGATGTAGCCGTCTGCCGATAGCGAGTCGCGGAGGTGAGCCGCACCCGTCGAATCGGTCTCCTCGTCGGGCGTGATCCCGAGTGTGATCTTTCCACGTTCGGGTTCGGCCGCGAGAAAAGCCGAGAGGAGCGCTGCAAGCGGCCCCTTCGCGTCACAGGAGCCTCGCCCCTTGACGACATCGGCGTCTCGCTCGTACGGGACGTGCGGCGGCACCGTGTCGATGTGGGTGTTCAGGACGAGGTGCGGGCCCTCTCGGTCGCCCTCGCGGGTCGCCAGGACGTTCCCGGCGGCGTCGACAGTCGGGCTGGCATTCTCGCCTTCGAGGGTGTCAACCAACAGCGACCGCATTTCGTCGACGGACTCCTGGGAAGGGATGCTGACGGCTTGCTCGTGGAACGATTCAAGATCGAAGGTCATTGCTCGGCCAGGATGCCATCGGCCCCGACAGTGGTTTCGAACTCGCGCTCGACCGGACCCTGAAGGGTCGCACCGTCTTCGGTCCGGGTGACCACGAGCCGGCCGCCCGGTGGGTGGACCGGGACGGCCTGGTCGACTTCGACAGCGCCGAGTTCGGAGGCCGCTGCGACAACGGCGACCGCGCCCGTGCCACACGAACGAGTCTCGCCCTCGACGCCGCGCTCGAAGGTCCGCTGGTCGTACCCCAGAACGGGGCCAGCCTCGCGCTTGGAGGCGACCGTGACGTTCGCACCCTCCGGAAAGACATCGGCGTGTCGAACTGATGGTGCGACCGATTCGAGATCGACATCAGCGACGTCCTCGACGAAGGCGACGGCGTGCGGGACGCCGGTGTTGACCGCCGTAATGGTGAGGCCCTCGATTTCGGTCTCGATCAAGGGCTCGTCGAGCGTTGTCGGGACCTGGTCGGGGTCGAGCGTCGGTTCGTTCATCTCGATCGTCACCCCTTCCTGCCCGACGTGAGCGGGGTACTCGCCCGCGGGCGTCTCGATCACGAACTCGCGTGCCCCTGTCCGGGCGGCTGCCCAGGTCGCGACGACGCGGGCGCCGTTGCCACACATCTCCGCGATTGATCCGTCCGGCTGGACGAGAGTCATCTCGACTTTCGGGGGTTCAGTGTCGGCGTCGAGATCCAGAAAGAGGACGCCGTCGGCACCGACCCGCTCGCCGTCGGGATGGTCCAATCCCGTCTCGCGCTCACAGAGTTGTCGCGCGAACGACTTCCGGTCCTCGACCGGGGCGTCGGCTTCGACCACGACGAAGTCGTTCCCGGTGCCGTGGTACTTCTCAACAGCGATCATTGCTGCCTCTCTAGGCGGGTCACATCTGAAAGGGTTTCGCGTTCGACCGCGAGTCGTGGCTCGATAGTTCTGTCGAAGGAAACGACAGCCGGACGGGGCCGGGAGTTGTAGGTGCTGGCCATCTCGTAGCCGTACGCACCGGCGTTTCCGATGGCGAGGACGTCACCACGTTCGAGGGTCGGTAGCTGACGGTCGCGGCCAAGGACGTCAGCCGTCTCGCAGATCGGGCCCGCGATCATGGCGGTCGTGGTGTCGCGCTCGTCGGCGTCGGCCGCGAGGCTCTGGATCTCGTGATAGGCGTCGTACATCGCCGGGCGGAGCAGGGTAGTCATCCCGGCGTCGACGCCGACGACGGTCGTCTCTGGTGTGGGTTTGACTGTGTTGACAGTGGTGAGGAGGACGCCGGTGTCGGCGACGATGTAGCGGCCGGGTTCGATTCCCAACGTGGCGTCGAGATCACCGGCGGCCTCGCGGGTCGCCTCGGCGACAGCGTCGAGGTCGAGCGGCTCTTCGTCGGGGTGGTAGGGGACGCCGATGCCGCCGCCGACGTTCAGGAAGTCGAGGTCGTGATCGAGGTCCCGCGCGAGGTCGCCCATCCGCGCGACGAGTTCGCGGTGTGCGGCGAGGTCGTCGTCGCTATGAATGCCGCTGCCAGCGTGGGCATGCAGGCCGACGAGGTCGTAGCCGCGGTCGAGCACGTCGTCGGCGAGATCGGGCACGCGGTCGTATGGGACTCCGAACTTCGGGGCGTCGCCGGTGGTGACCTTCGCGTGGTGGCCTGCGCCGACGCCGGGGTTGACCCGGATTGCGATCGGGCCCGGGTAGTCGCGTTCGTCGAGTGCGTCGAGGGTGTCGGCCGCGCCGATGGTGATCACGAGGTCGAGGTCGGGGCGGTCCTCATGGAGGGCGACGACGTGATCGAGGTCTTCGGCCGGGGGATTGACCGCAGTGTAGCGGACAGTCGAAAAGCCAGCGTCGACTGTACGCTGGACCTCGCCTGCGGAGGCACATTCTGCGTCCACCCCTGTGTCTTCGACGGTCTCCAGAGTGGTGTGGACGGTATTGGCCTTGACCGCGTAGCTGACGTGTTCGTCGTGAAAGGCGTCCTGGAGGTTCGCGATATTTTCGCGGACGCGCCCCTGGTCGAGGACGTACAGCGGTGTGTCGTAGGTGTCGGCGAGGTCGCGAAGTCCGGCCGGGTCCCAGTCGGCCAGGCGACGGATCGGTGGTCCCTCAGTCGTCATTGATCTGTAGTGGGTCGGCTGGCCGTTCAACCCTTTTGGTTGTCGGGAGGCAGCCCATCAGCAGTCACTCGTTCCGAGGTGGACGCGGTCAGAACGATCGCGTTGGAAGTAGATCAGGAACTGAGATTGGCACTCTGTGACATCCCACTCCCGGGAGCCGACGTTCTCGCCCGCCACAGAGACCGTCATCTCGTAGGTCCCAGGTTCGATCGTCAGCCTGTCCGATTCGACGGGCAGTCGATAGGATTTGTCGAGTCGAATCTCGTCGTCTTCCCGTACTACGATACGGAACCGTTGCCCGTCCATCCACGGCTCGTCACCGCTGATGACGACGATTTCGCCGTGATCGGGTTCGCCTCTTTGGGACGTGTCGGAGAGACATCCTCCAGTGGTCGTGACAGTCGCGAGCGCGATCATCTGGAAGACGCTGCGTCTCGTCTGTGTGGACGGCACGATGCTTCCTGGCTCTCGTGGTCGGGGTAAATGTCTTGGGTGAGATCGGGATTTACTGGAGAGATCACTTCCTCGAAAGCCCTCACCCCGCTCGCGGTCGCTGAGCGACATATCCTCACTCCGTTCGGTTAGGGGTCGCTCAGACGACGCTCCTGCGGCGCGAGCGTGGTTCGCCCTTCAGTCCACCAGGGACCGCAGCCGCCTTATTGTGACCCCACACCACCCCGGTCGCGCGCAGAACTGCGCGCGACACGCTTCCTGACCGCTCCACGGTGGCCGAGAGCGGCTTCATGCCGCGACCCGGGGAAGGGCAGGCCTGCTGGGGGGTGACGGTGCTGTCTCCTGGTGGATGAAAGGGGGAGACTCGGTCGGGCCGAAGGGGAGTCACTAAGCGGGCACTATTCGAGTAAACGGAGTGAACGAGAATATCCCGCTTAGCGGCCCCGAGCGAGTTGAGGGCTTTCCCTGCGTGTCGTCTCCAGAAAATCAACGATTCCCAAGCCCCACTAATTGTCTCTCAAGATATCTTCCTTCTCCGAGGCCTCAAGCGTCTCCTCTTCGACGTGGGTCGCGACGACAGCGGGCTTGAACGCCCCGCCATCGAACAGATCGTGCTCGCCCACGGACGATTCCACGAAGCGAGTAAAGGCCCGCCGATCGGCAGGAAGTTCGCCGAAGATAACTTCCTCCTCGACGAGGTCGTAGACCGGAATCCGGGGCGTCAAAAGCGTATTTTCTCCCACAATCGAATTCTCGCCAACCTTGAATCCGCTCGTGACGCGACAGCCCGCGCCCAGCGAGGCGCCATCCTCGACGATCACGGGGTCGTCCTCAACCGGTTCGAGAACGCCGCCGATCAGCGTGTTCGCACCCAGCTTGACGTTCTCGCCGATCTGGGCACAGGAACCGACCGTATCGCAAGAGTCCACCAGCGTTCCGTCGCCGACGTGGGCGCCGATATTGACGAAGCTCGGGCTCATCATGATGGCGTCGCTGCCGACGTAGGCACCGCGCCGGATTACGGTTCCGTCCGGGGTGTTTCGGGTCCCGCGGTGGCCCAGGTCTTCGGTCGCACGGAGCGGGAGTACGTCGTGGTAGGTCACGTCGCCGTACTCGCGGGCCTCGGTTTCGCGGAGGCCAAAGTTCAGGAGGATTCCCTGCTTGACCCAGGCGTTGACGACCCAGTCCTCACCGTCCGGTTCGGCCGCGCGAATCTCACCGGCTTCCAGCGCTTCGAGGAAGCGTTCGATCACGGCGCGGTCGTTCTGGTCGGTGTCGGCGGCGGTCAGACCGTCGTCGTAGCGCTGCCACAGATCCTGCACGTCGGATTCGAGACTCATGAAGGAGGCTTCTGTCTGGGGGCTATTACCTCCCCTGATTCGGGCCGATACGATGTCGACCGTGGACAGTCTCACATAACCTATAACCATCGCGCAACAACCCGCAGAGAGTGACAACGATGCAGACAGCGCTACGGACGGCCCAAACGGGAACGAGGCCGCATGTAACGAGGTGTCTCGACAGGTGACCAATGCCGAAGCGAAGACGACCCTCACCGTCAGCTCGCCGGACGACTCGATCGAAGTAACTGTCGAACTCGCCGACGGCGTCCCGCAGTACAGCGTCGCCGTCGGCGAGGAGGCCCTAATCGAGCCCTCGCCGATCGGCTTCGAGTTCGCCGACCAGCCACCGTTCGCCACCGCAGTCGAAGGGTCCGGCCCCGCCCTCGCAATCGCCGACAGTAAGACGACCGAGGCGACCGAGAAGTGGACTCCGGAGTGGGGGAGCTACGACACCGTCGCCAAGGACTACCGGCAGCTGACCCTGGAACTCGAGGAGCGTACCGAGCCTGGCCGGGTCGCCACCCTCGACATCCGGGTCTTCGACGACGGCCTCGGCTTCCGGGTCGAACTCGGAGACTCGTTCGGCGAGTTCGCCATCGACGCCGAGACCACCGAGTTCGTCTTCGCCGGTGACTACACCGCCTGGTGGATCGAAAACGAATTCGTCAACCCCCGCTACGAGCAGGAGTACGCGGAGACGCCGCTCTCGGAGATTCCCGCCGGTACGAAGCGTGTGGAACCCACCGACACTGCGGTTCGGCGCGGGGCACACACCCCACTCACGATGCGGACTGCCGATGGGACCTACCTCAGCGTCCTCGAATCGGGGGTCGAGGACTACCCCTCGACGAGTCTCGCGTCGGTCGAGAACCACGGCAGCGAGCACATGGTCACCGAACTCGCGCCCCTGCCGGACGGGACCAAAGTCGAGGCGAGCGCGCCCCACATCACCCCCTGGCGAGCGATCGCTATCGCCGACCGTCCGGGCGGGCTGATCGAGTCACAACTCGTCCCGTTGCTGGCGCCCGAGCGCGACGACGAGGCTCTCCCCACGGACGACGCGGGCGAGGTCGACACCGACTGGCTCGAACCGAAGAAGTACCTCGGCGTCTGGTGGCTGATGATCGCCGGCAGCGCCAACTGGGAGTACAAGTCCGACGAACAGTTGCACGCCGAGGGCCAGGACCCCGCGCGATATATCCACGGCGCCCGGACCGAGCGAGCCAAACGGTACATGCATTTCGCGAGCGAGCACGGCTTCGACAGCGTGCTCGTCGAGGGCTGGAACGAGGGTTGGGACACCTATCCCGGCGATGGCAGCGGCTTCGAGATGGGCGTCGAGGACGCCTACCCCGACTTCGACCTGGAAGACGTCCTGGCCTACGGCGACGACTTCGGCGTCGAACTGACTATCCACAACGAGACGGCGGGCAACGTCGTCACCTACGAGCGAGAGATTGGCGAGGACATCTTCGCCGAGTACGAGCAGGCGGGCATCGGATCGATCAAGAACGGCTACGTCTCAGATCCAGGGCTCGGCTTCGAGGGCGACGGCGCACACGCCACCCACACCCACCACTGCCAGACCGCCGTCGAACATCACCGCGAGGTCATCCGCCGGGCGGCGAGCGAGCGCCAACTCCTGGAGATCCACGAAGGGATCGAACCCAGCGGCGAGATTCGGACCTACCCCAACGTCGGTGCCCGCGAAGTCGTCAAGGCCCAGGAGTACGACGGCTTCGGCGATCTCAGCGCGGACGTCGCCCGCGAGCACCACGTCGTGCTGCCGTTCACGCGGATGCTCGCCGGCCCGACCAGCTACCAGCCCGGAATCTTCGATCTGACCTTCAACGACGACAAACCCGACCGCGTCCAGACGACGCTGGCCAAACAGCTCGCCATGTACCCCGCCTACCTCGGGGGCCTGCAGATGGCCGCCGACCGCATCGAGGCCTACATCGACTCGACGCTGGCAGTCGGCCAGTTCCTTCAGGCCCCTGCAGGCGAGCTGGACGGCATGCTCACCGACGACGACTGGCGGAACAGTTTCGGCGCCCACTACGTCCCGATCGACCCCTCTCGCGAACCCGAAGGTGCGTCAGTCTCGTTCACCGTCGAGGACGTTCCGGAAGCTGGTACCTACGACCTCCACCTCCGCTACGCCGCGGACGCCGAAAACAACCGCCAGACAGTGATCGACAACGGGGGCCCCGAGGCGACGCTGCGGGTCAACGGCCACACCCAGTCGCTGACTCCCCCGTGGACCGACTACTGGGACGACTGGGCTGTCCACACCATCTCTGTCATGCTCTCGGAAGGAGACAACACCGTCGCGATCGAACTCGGCGCAGGAGACGTCGGCGGCTTCAATCTGGACGCGGTCGCCATTAGCGAGATGGGACCCCACTCACCGCTGCCGGCCGACTACGAGGCCGTCGACCCGAGCCTGGAGAACGTCGACACCGTTCCAGCCTTCGACTTCGTCAAGCAGGTCCCCCTGAGCTGGGACGAGACGCGCGTGCTCGACGCCGCGATCGGCGACTACGTTGTGATCGCCAGACGCACCGGCGAGGAGTGGTACCTCGGCGCGATGACCGACGAGCAGGCCCGCGAGGTCGAGGTCGAACTGGACTTTCTCGCGGAACGTGACGGCGGCTGGAGAGTCACCGAATACGCCGACGCCACGGAGACGGACGTAGAGGAGAACCCGACCGAGATCGACATCTCGGAGTACACCGTCGAAGCCGGCGAGCCAGCGACAGTCGAGATGGTCGAGAGTGGCGGAACGGCGATGCGGATCAGGCCGGTTGGAGAGGGACGGTAAGCGGCCTCAGCTATCGACGACGTCGCCGAACTCGTACCAGCCGGGCTTCTGGTCGGCCAGCCAGACGGCCGCGTCGATCGCACCCGCAGCGAAGACGCCCCGGTCCTCCGCGCGATGGGTCAGCGTCACGACCTCGTCGTTGCCGGCGAGCATGATCTCGTGCTCGCCGCGGATATCGCCCGCTCGCCGGACGTGGACACCGACCTCGCCGTCCTCGCGGGGCTGGATCCCCTCACGGCCGTACACCTCCTCGAACTCGTCTTCGCTGCTCGCGGTTTCACCGCTCGCCCGTTCCGAGGACTCCCGTTGGTCGTCCTCGCGTGCGTCCTGAATCTCTTCGAGGATCGTGTTCGCGGTCCCGCTCGGCGCGTCGCGCTTCTGGTTGTGGTGCGTTTCGGTCACTTCGATGTCGTAGCCCGGCAGCGCTTCGACCGCGGCGGAGACGGTTCGCAGAAGTGCCTGGATGCCGCGAGCAAAGTTCGTCGCCTTCAGGACGGGTGTCTGCTCGCTGGCAGCGGCGACCGTCTCGAACTGCAGGTCGTCGTGGCCGGTCGTCCCCGTCACCAGCGGAACAGTAGCCTCCGCACAGTCAGTCGCGAACTCGATGGCCGCCTCCGGCACAGTAAAGTCGATCACTGCGTCGGGTTCGTGACTACCGAGCAGGTCCGCGAACGCGGCTGGCTTGTATACCGGGACACCCTGCACGTCCTCGACATCTGCGGCGTCGACGCCGAAAGCGACTTCGACGTCCTCGCGCTCCGTTGCGGCCTCGATGACGGCCTCGCCCATCCGCCCGGCCGCGCCCGTGACACCGAGGCGGATCATCGTTCGACCTCCGCGTATTCGTCTTCGAGATCCTCGTCAGCCAGTCGATCCAGTTCTGCCTGCAACGCGTCGCGATGCTCTTCGGAGAGGCGCGTGAGTGGCGATCGAATGCGGGGTGTGCCGTGTCCGCGGATGGCCATCGCCTCCTTGATCGGAATCGGGTTGGTCTCGACGAACAGCTGGCGGGTCAGCGGCCCGAGTTCGTGGTGCAATCGCCGGGCAAACTGGTAGTCACCCGAGAGCGCCGCGCCGACCATCGCGCAGGTCCGTTCGGGTTCGACGTTGGCGACAACGGAGATACAGCCGTCCGCACCGATCGACAATAGCGGTAGGGTCATCCCGTCGTCGCCGGACAGCACCGCGAACTCCTCGTCCTGCGTACGCTCGATGATCTCGCTTATCTGACCCACGTCACCACTGGCAGCCTTGAAGCCCGCGATGTTGGGATGGCTGGCCAGTTCGGCTACCGTGTCCGGTTCGATGTTCCGGCCCGTTCGCGACGGGACGTTGTAGACGATCTGCGGGCAATCGACCTCGTCTGCGAGGGTTCGATAGTGTTCGATGAGTCCCTGCTGTTCGGGCTTGTTGTAGTACGGTGAGATCAGCAGGAGGGCGTCCGCGCCGGCGTCGGCAGCGCGCTGGGAGAGCTCCAGGGCTTCACGGGTGTTGTTACTCCCGGTACCGGCGATTACGGGCACGTCGCCGACAGCGTCGATGACTGCCTCGACGACGTCGACGTGTTCGTCGTGGGTCAACGTCGCTGATTCGCCCGTAGAGCCGACAGGGACGAGGCCGTCGACGCCCGCGGCTTCGAGGCGCTGGGCGTCCGTCTGGAGTTGTTCGAAGTCGATGCTGCCGTCGGTCTCGAAGGGCGTCACCATCGCGGGGTAGACGCCCTCGAAGAGGTGTGTCGTCATGATTGTAGTGGAGTCGGTTATCAGGGTTGTTCGCACGCGAGCTATTAAAACAGAACCGACCCGGGACGGGACGCCACCCCGCCACGAGTCACTGCCCGCGTTTACGCTTCGAGACTGCCGTCTCACTTGCGCAGTATCGGCCCGCTGGATCGGTGAGACGGTCCATGTCTCAACGACTGTGTCTCAGCGACTTATCGGTTGTGTGTTTTGCGTCGACAGACCACATGGCCAGTTTCGGGGACCGTAACACCAATATATTCACATACCAACACTCCGCCAGCCGTGGGGTCAGGACGCTCGTTCGAGGACATGATGGATGCACACGGCGAGCACATCGAGCAGTTGCTCCCCGAGGACGAGGACCTTCACACGCAGCAGCCGGCCATGCGGTCCTGGTACGAGCATTTCGACGAGTCGGATGTCGCCTGGTGTGTCGGCGAGGCAGCTGGCGCGTACGGTCTATTAGCGGCCGGACGAGTCGGGGCCGAAAACGTGGTCGTGTTTCAGGCGGACATCCAGCTCCCGGTCGGAGCATCGCAGGCACTCGAATCCACGGTCCAGGCCGTTTCTCGGATACTCGAGTCGACTGGCTACGGCGGCGTTCCCGTCGAGTCGATGTCGGTCCTGGGCTGGCAGCGACACGGCGTCGTAGACGCGTATAGCGACGACCCGATCGGTGAGGTTGTCGCGGCCACGGCCGCGACCGGTCGGCCGAGTTGCCTTCTGCTGGACGTTCCCGGTTATGGCGGCGGGTTCCTCTCGACGCTTTCTATCGGTGAACAGGGAGCGATCGAGTCGGTCCTGCTGAAGACGACCGACACGCTTGCCCAGTCGCAGCTGGAAGACGCGGGGTTCGAGACGGTCCTCGTCGCCGAACGGGACGGCGTGCACGCATCCTGGCGACGGGCGCTGGTTGCCCACCGCGGACCCGACGACGCGATCCCGGAGATAGCCGAGCGAGCGTCAGAGCAGGGTGGTCGGTCAGCCGACGCCACCACAGCACGAGACGAGAGCGAGGCAGAGAGTTGGCACGCCCCGTTCCTGGCGCGTGAGCGTGCACGGGGGGAGTGGCGACTCCGGGACATCGGCTATCTCACGGTCGCAGGGGTACTCTACGTTCTCGCAGGAGTGTTCAAAGTGCTCGCGGTCGTGTTTGACGTACTCGCGAAGAGTCCACTCCGCCGAATCGCCGGCCGGGCACTGGTCGGCTTGCTCATCGCCGGGCTGTTCGTGCTCTTTCTCGTCGTCTTGACTGTGATCGCGGAGCTCGGTCAGTTCGTCGGCGTCTCCGATCAGGCTGCGGGTGCCGCGGCTGGCGGGCTCGTTCTCGCGATCCCGGTCATGGGGGCGCTGTTTTTCCTGAAGCTGGCGATCGAGAGCTAGAGCCTTTGCCGTCCCAGTCCCAAGTGGCTCACATGGGACACGAGTGGGCCTGCCACTGGGCCGGCAAGCGCAAAGTCGAGGAAGACGAGGACAGTCGATTCGCCTTGAAGACCCGCGCCGAGCGGCGCCGCGAACGACGCGCGTCAGACAAGTGCGAGTGACTGCTGTACCGAATTACCGATGGACCGCACGAAGGCGGTCGATTCGGAACAGACGTACAGCAGTTACTCGACCACAACGGCTTTTTCCCTCGGCACGAACCCCTTAGCTATGCGTTTCGGCGTCGACGAGGCCGGTAAGGGCCCCGTGCTGGGGTCGATGTTCGCAGCCGCGGTGCTCGCGGATCCGTCGGCACTCCCCGAGGACGTGGGCGACTCGAAAGGAATCTCCGCCGACCGGCGGGAGACGATGGCCGCCGAGATCCGCGACGTCGCCGAGCGGGTGGCCGTCGCGGAGATCCCAGTCTGGGAGATCGACGACGAGGAGACCGACATGAACACGCTGACTGTCGTCGCCCACGCTCGCGCACTCTCGCAACTCTGTGTGGGCGGGCAAGCGGTCAAACAGAACGGCAGTGGCGATCTCTCGGGATTCGTCGATGCTGGCGATACCAACGCCGTCCGGTTCGGCCAGCGGCTCCGGGATCGAGTCGACGCCGAACTCGACCTCCGCGCGGAACACGAGGCCGACGAGAATCACCGAATCGTCGGGGCGGCCAGCGTCATCGCCAAGGTTGCCCGCGACGCCCACGTCGAGGCACTCAGTGCGAAGTACGGTGAGGTCGGGAGCGGCTACCCCTCCGATCCGACGACCCGTGACTTTCTAGAGGAGTACGTCGAGACCTACGACGAACTCCCCGACTGTGCCCGAGAATCCTGGCAGACCAGCAAGGACGCACTGGCTGCGGCGGCCCAGGCGAGCCTGGACGCATTCGAGTAGCGAGGGTGGCCGAATTGGGCGCATTCGAGTAGCGAGGGTGGC
>Ga0207756_100085_pt1 | contig 98650 bp, 83 predicted proteins | sample A23M1SouthBayCA_FD_187748 | JGI IMG/M metagenome (GOLD analysis project Ga0207756, IMG submission 187748) | Aerobic enrichment media microbial communities from Eden Landing Ponds, California, USA - A23 M1 (3) (SPAdes) | ecosystem: Environmental > Aquatic > Marine > Unclassified | place...
TGAACAACATCAAGCTTGAATGCTTTACTGTAACTCTTTCGTGTTTTCTTTTTACCCATTTATTAGCTCGTTATTTGAACACTGCAATATACCTTAACTTCGTGTCCACACAAATGTAGCAGGTTCAAAGGCAAGTGGCACGTAAACTATTACCCAACCCACTACTAAAGACTAACTACTATTTACTCACTACTAATCCTTTTCCATACAATACTAATAACAGTACCTACTCCCACCACAACCGCGGTACCTACCGGATTTAGCCATAAATACTCGATGCTCTTTGTGAAGGCCTCAGGAATTTGCTCCCAGGGCATCAGCAGGTGAAGGGAACCGTCTTGCGGGTTTTGGAATATGCGGTCGAACAGAAATACCGTTCCCATCCCGCAGATAAGTCCGCTTAATGCTCCTACACCATTTGCACGTTTTACCCACAGCAAAAGTATAAATACTCCTAAAATCGACCCGTAAAAATAGCTGCCGACTTTGTTTACCAGTTCAATGATCGACCGGGTTTCTCCCAGCGCCAGCGCGGCACCGGTGGCCAACACTCCCCAAAAAACAGTCGTCCATCGCGATGATTTGAGATACCACTCGGCGCCTCGGTCCCTGGTATCCAGGCGTTTGTACCAGTCGACAATAGAGATTGTAGCAAGAGCATTGAGCTCGCTGTCTATACTAGAGAGAGCGGCGGCAAAGACCCCCGCGATAATCAATCCAATAAGCCCGACGGGAATCTGATGCAGGATAAAGTAGGGCAGGATATAATTGGTGTCGTTAAGGCTGGAACCGGTGATTTTTTCCTGTCGATCGAGTTCGGCCTGTCGAATGTTTTTTAGCTGTTTGTCGGCCTGCCGCAATTTCTCGGCATTCTCAGCAGTTTTGTTGTTCAGTAGGTCTTTAGCTGCCTGCTTGCGGTTCAGATAGGTGGCATTATAGCGATGTTCGAGGATTTGTCCGGTAAGCTGCAGCTGATCTTTCTGGGCTACGGCTTCGGTGCTTCGAAAGGTGATGGGGGCACTTCCGAAAATGTAGAAAACGTACAGCATTGCTCCCAGCAGCAGGATAAAAAACTGCATGGGTATTTTGGCATAAGCGGTGAGCAGCAGCGACTTTTGGGCATCTTTCAGGGATTTCGCAGTTAGGTAACGCTGTACCTGGCTCTGATCGGTTCCAAAATACGAGAGCATCAGAAACAGGGCGGCAATTACGCCGGTCCAGATGTTATATTTCTGACTGATATCGAAATTGAGATCAATGGCCTGGAGTTTGCCGAGGGTGCCGGCTAGGTAGAATGAGTCGGTAAAACTGATGTCGGGCGGCAATTTGTGCTGGATCCAGAAAAAACAGAACGCCAGTGCGGTTATCATAACAATCATTTGTTTGACGTCGGTGCGAATAACGCCGCTGATACCGCCCACCATCGTATAAAGCGTAGCTGTAACCCCAATAATCAAAATAGTAGAATTAAGGGGGAGGCCCAGCATTAAAGCCAGCACATAGGAGGGGGCAGCGATAATGATCCCCAGACCGAGCCCTCGTGACAATAGAAAAAGAAAACTGGTGAAGAGTCGGGTGGAAAGGCCAAATCGTTCTTCTAAAACCTCATAGGCGCTAAAATTCTTCAGCCTGTTGAAATAGGGCACCAGCGTCAGGCACAGAATAATCATTGCAAACGGAATGGCCAGGTAGGTCTGCACAAACCGCATATCTTCTACGTAGGCCTGGCCGGTGGTACCGATAAAAGTGATGGCAGAAGCCTGCGTGGCCATTACCGAGAGCCCCATAGCCCACCAGGGCATCGACCGATTGGCCAGGAAGAAGCCTTCAATATTGTCGCTTTCCTTGCCAAAACGGACGCCATCCCAAATGGTATAGCCCAAAAATGCAATCAGTACAATCCAGTCAATCCAGTGCATAGCGTTCTCTAGATGGGATAATTAAAGAAGTAGGTGAACAGGCCGAGTAGCAGGATATATAAAATCCCTAAACTGAAGACGATCCAATATACACGATTCGGCTGTTCCGAGGATTCTTTAGCCATAGACACTTTTTATAATTTGATTGCTGATAATTAGAAGGTTAAATATTTAGTTGGCCAGCGAGGTTAACACCTCGAGCAGGGCCTGCATGTCACGTTCATCGTTATAGACGTTCGGGGCAATGCGGACCGCCGACCCGCGTACCGAAACATGAATATTTCGCTCGTCCAGTTTTTGCTGCAGCGTTGAGATGGTAATACGATCCGGCATTCTTATTCCGAACATATGCTGCCCGCGCCATTCCGGATCTTCAATTTGGTATCCGTATTCGGGCAACTGATGAACTAAATCGCTACTTAAGTTCTGGCAGTACTGCTGAATGGCTTCCGGGGTCCATTGCAGGATCTGTTTCAGGGCAGCGATCATCATGGGCACAAGGACGAAATTGCTGCGTTCGCCCATATCAAAGCGTTGAGCTCCGGGCTGGTAGGTATCCACATAGTCCACCAGCGAACTGAAGTCTTCGCTTCCCTCGCGAACAATCCATCCTTCCTCCAGCGGAATGCCGCTTTGTAGCCGCGGACCAAAATATCCCAGCGTCATGGCATATGGTCCCATCAGCCACTTATAGCCGGCACAGATCAGAGCGTCGGGCTTGATTTCTTCTACATCAATCGGCAGGGCCCCTACCGATTGAGTGCCGTCTATTACAAAATAGGAGTCATATTCAGCCACTTTTCTGCTTATTTCTTTAAGATCAAATAAAGTGCCGTCGGTCCAGTGTACATTGGCAATGGCCACCATCAGCGTGTCCCTGTCAATAGCATCCAGGATGCGTTCGTTCCACTTTTTGCCCCGCTCATCGAAGGATTTAGGTGACTCAACCACTTCGATACGGCAGTCGTGTTGCTTGCAAAAGCGCCTCCAGGCATAGATGTTGCTGGGAAACTGTTCGCCGGTTACGAGGATTTTACTCCCTTTGCTGGGATCGATGTTTTTGGCCACGGTAGCCATTCCATAGGAAACCGCCGGCATGATGGTAATATCCTGTTGCTCGGCATTAATTAACTTGGCAAACACCGAACGAAGCGTATTACTTTGGGTAAAAAACTGGTCGGGGGTGGTTTCCCAGGGGCGGTTTTTACTTCGTATCCCCTTGATGCCTGCTTCCTCTACTTTTTTTAGCAGTGGAGAAAGGTACGAACAGTTGATGTAATGATGATCAGAGGGAAGTGAAAAAAGATGTTTTTGACAGTCCATAAATTACGCTCGGATTATGATCAGAAAATGAAACTGTAAACTAACATTTCCTATTTAATCTTCAACGTCAAGCTGGTCGGTAATCCGAAAACTCTCGGGGCCAAACTGGAAAAGTACGTCAAGCAGCGAACACCAGGGTTCAAAGCCTTCAAAATGCTGGTGATATTTGGGATGTTCAAACTCCGGTTCCCGTTTGTACTGCTCCGATTGACGCAGGTAGTGCCGGCTGTCATGTTCCTGGAAAAGCGCATCTGCTCCCAGCCGCGGTACCAGCAGGTCGGGATTGGAGTCGTAGTCTTCTACCTCGCTGGCCAGTTTGTAATTAATCTTCAGGTCCATAAAGCGCAGCAGGCGTTGCTGGATATAGAGCACAAATTCCATCAGGTAGGTGTAATCGTAAGCCGATTCGAAATCCGCTTTTATCTCGGGCTCGTAAAAATCGTAGTAGATGCTGTTGCGATAGTTGTATTCGATGGCACGCAGCAGGGGCGTGACCCAATCTTCCGAATGATCCATACGAACATCGCGTACTGCTTTCTTGCGATCTTCGGTGCGGATCGGAATGTTGATCCATTGCGTACCTTCGGGAGTGCGAATTTGAGCCCGATGAATACGGCTCTTGCGCGACCAGCGTTCCACATCTGCCAGGATCACACGATCGGCCTGCAGCATTATGGCCAGATCATACAGGTTGGGAGCAAATTGCGGAAACAGAAGTGCTAATTTCATATTCGGTGGATGCTAAAAAAACGAAATCTTGAGAAGCGCTTTAAATCAGTTGGGATTTTTGGTTTATGAGGAAAATCAGAATATACCATTACTGAGACACAGAAAAATTATTTGTAAACAATTCGGTAAATATATAACTACTGAAGACTATTCAGCGCTACATCCCTAACTTGAGTGAAACATAACATCATGAACCTACTGGTCAAGTATTGCTTTGTAATTTGTTTAATTCCTTTCTTCCTTTTGTCATGTGTCAGTGAAAAAGAACTCAAAAATTTAGATGCGCCAAAAGTTTCAGAATATAGAGAACGCTCGGATTATCCTGACTTAGTGGCCGGTATGGATCAGTTGGATCCGTCAATTTCCCTTCCCCGTGTAAACAGAGAAAGTTTTCATCAGATGGCAAGATATGTAGATGCGTATTCCGAAATGGTTCAATGTGAAGAGAAAGGCCGTATAGTAGTTTCATTTGTGGTCACGAAAGAGGCAAAAGTGGATGCGCCCAAAATTGACCGTTCCCTGGATCAAAATTGTAACCGAGCTGTTTTAGCGTCTCTGAAGAAATTGAAGTTCGACGAGGCCGGTACCAAAAATGAGGAGCCGGCCAACATACTGTTTGCGGTGCCTGTGACCTTCAAGTAGGTAATCGACGCACCCTTTTTATATTAGTTGTTTATATAGGTGAATTAGGATTAATGCCGGGTCTTAATTAGCACTACTGTCCCAGAAGCCTTATTTTTATCCACGAAAAATTAAACAGTGAATCTATAGAGAATTATTTATGGAAGGTAGTGTACGAGTTCGATTCGCGCCCTCACCCACCGGATTGCTACACATTGGTGGATTGCGCACGGCGCTCTATAATTATTTATTTGCAAAAGGTAAAGACGGTGTGTTTGTATTGCGGATTGAAGACACCGATCAAAACCGTTACGTGGAAGGGGCTGAGGAAGATATCAAGGAGTCCCTGAAGTGGGCCGGCCTGGAAGTGGATGAAGGTCCCGAAAATCCCGGTGACGTTGGCCCGTACCGACAGAGCGAGCGTAAAGAGATGTACGAAAAATATGCCGAGCAGCTGATCGAGGATGGGCACGCCTATTACGCTTTTGATACGCCCGAAGAGCTCGATCAGATGCGCGAACGCCTCAAAAAATCAGGGAACCCCTCTCCCAAATACGACGCCATCACACGCATGTCCATGAAAAACAGCCTCACGCTTCCCGAAGAGGAAGTAGAGCGAAGACTTGAAGAAGGAGAGGATTACGTAGTTCGCCTTAAAGTGCCGCGGCGCGAAACCGTACGCTTCGAGGATGAAATACGGGGCTTTGTCTCATTCGAAAGCAAGGGACTTGATGACCAGGTACTGCTGAAGTCCGATGGCATGCCGACCTACCACCTTGCGAACGTAGTGGATGATCACCTGATGAACATTACGCATGTCATTCGCGGGGAGGAATGGCTCAGCAGTACTCCGAAGCACATCCTGATGTACGAATATTTTGGTTGGGAAGCTCCGAAGATGGCACACTTGCCGCTTATTATGTCGCCCAGCGGAGGAAAACTGTCCAAGCGGAAGGCTGAGAGCGAAGGTATTCCCATTAATACCAGGGATTACATCGAACAGAAGTTTGAGCCGGAAGCGCTCGTGAACTTTTTGGCTTACCTCGGATGGAGTCCCGGAGACGACAGTGAATTACATTCTCTCGATGAGCTGATTGACCTGTTTTCACTGGACCGTGTGAGCAAGGGCGGGGCGGTGTTCGATTACAAAAAGCTGATCTGGTACAACGAGCACTATCTGCGCGAGAAACCTGCTGACGATCTGTATCCGCGGGTTAAGGAAATTGCCCAGGAACACGGCATTGATCCCGACGAGGAATATATGAAGGAGATCATTCCCCTCATGAAGGAGCGCGTCAGCAAGGTGGAAGACTTTGTGACGATGGGTCGTTTCTTTTTCGAGGATCCCGAAGAATACGAAGATCAGGCCGCTAAAAAATGGAAAGACGGCAGCGCCGAGTTGTTGAAGGCCTATGTCGAAAAGATTAGCGAGCTTGATGAAGAGGAATTTAAGGCCAAGACTCTCAAGGATAAAATTAAGGAAGTGATTAACACTAATGATGTCGGCTTCGGAAAACTGATGATGCCTCTGCGCGTAGCCGTTTCGGGTATGGGGTACGGCCCGGATCTGACGCCAACTATCGAACTGCTCGGCAAAGAAACGACGATTCGTCGTATCAATACTGCGATCGAGAAGTTGGGATAATTGTTTCATCTCTTAGACTTTAAGCCCGGCGGGAAAGTATTCCAGCCGGGCTTTTTTTATTCAAACCATGGAATAAAAAAAGGGTTTCTGCCTCGTTTGCAGCAAGATTTTTCAGTGCGTTAAAAAAATATGGCAAATTAATTCAGAGATTGTATTTTCATGATTCATTCCTGCGTATTGCGCTAGTTAGCTAAATCAAATCAAAAAGGAAATTGGATGAAGCGGAAAGTATTATCCCTTTTAGCAAGTCTGTTTACTGTTGTTTTACTGGTGTCGATGGCTCAGGCCTCACCCGAAACGGCAGCGGCTGCCCAGGATTCTGCTAGCGCCGGAATCGTAGGGAGCTGGCTCAGCATTATTCCTCCGCTGGTCGCTATTGCTGTGGCCCTGATTTTTCGACAGGTGCTCTTTGCCCTTTTTCTGGGGATTTGGAGCGGTGCTTTTCTGGCTGGCAACCTGACCTTTACAGGTATTTTCACCAGTTTTTTCACTTCGCTGAGCGGATATATTGTCCCGGCCACGGCGGATGTAAGTCACATGAGTATTATTGTATTTACCCTGCTGATTGGAGGCATGGTGGGAATTATTACTGATAATGGCGGTACCCGCGGCGTGATTCGTGCGATAACCCGCTATGTGCGTACCAAGGTTCATGGGCAGCTGGTCACCGCCCTGATGGGATTTATCGTATTTTTTGATGATTACGCCAACACCATGGTAGTGGGTAATACCATGCGTCCTTTAACCGACAAGCTGCGTATTTCGAGGGCTAAGCTTGCTTACCTGGTCGACGCTACGGCCGCACCTGTAGCTACTGTGGCCCTGGTAAGTACCTGGATCGGGGCGATGGTCGGATTTATTGCCGATGCCGAAGCGAAGATGCCCAATTTTAATGAGTCGGCTTATTCGGTATTTGTAAACTCGCTGCCCTATAATTTTTATGCATTTTTTACCATCCTCTTTGTAATCCTGATTGCATGGTCCGGGCGGGATTTTGCGAGCATGCTCAAGGTTCGCATCAATCTGTACAAGGCCAAGCACGACCCTAAGCTGGATACTTACAATCTTTGGAAGGGCAAAATTGAAGACGACGAAAAGAAGCAGAAGGTCACGCACTGGTCCAATGCCGCCATTCCTATAATAACGCTTATTGCAGGTACTGTTGTTGGACTTATTATTACCGGTGAGGGCAATTCTATCCAGATGATTATTGAGACGGCCGATTCCTATCAGGCGCTGCTCTGGGGATCACTGCTGTCGATTACGGTGGCTATTATTATGTCGCTGGCCAAGAAACTGCTTGAAGTGGATGAGATGCTCGAGGGCATGATGGAGGGCATGCACACCATGTTCGACGGACTGCTTATCCTCGTGATGGCCTGGGCCCTGAGTGCAATTACCGTTGAGTTGGGCACTGCAGATTACTTGATTTCAGTTTTTGGTGAGACACTGAATGCCTACTGGCTGCCGGCCATTGTTCTGCTGCTTTCGGCGCTCACTTCTTTTGCTACAGGTTCCAGCTGGGGAACCATGGGTATCCTGATGCCGCTGGTGGTACCCCTGGCCTGGGAGATTGGTAACAATACCGGATTACCGTACGAAATTACCCATGAAATTATTTACGCCAGCGTGAGTGCCGTACTGGCCGGCTCGGTATGGGGCGATCACTGCTCACCCATTTCGGATACCACCATCCTCAGTTCTATTGCTACCCAATGCAACCACATAGAGCATGTGAACACGCAACTGCCATATGCGATGATTGTAGGGACGCTCAGTATCCTGGGAATGCTTGGTATGCTGGTGCTTGGTATTCCCTGGTGGATTATTTACCCGCTCGGTGTGGCCATTATTGTGGCAATTATCTTCAAATTTGGCAAGATTCCCGATCCCCAAGATTATGCGCCCGAAGGCGAGGAAGCCGCTATTACCAGTTTGGACTAATCAGGTTAGACACCGGAACGCGGGTTCGTTTGCGCGGAAAGTGAAAAGTGGTAGCTGTTTTCGTCTTCGACTTCCATGGTTCCGGCTTTAAATCGACGTTCTGCAAACGTAACTTCTCCATTTTTGCTTAGCAGGAGCACTGTTGAACAGCGGGTGCCGTAGTTCTCTCCTTTGATGAAGACCGGAGACACTTTCTTTTCTATCTCCCGGGGTACGCCGGTACTGGGCAGTTCATCATCAGGGGCCTGCCGGTCATCAGTTAACAAATCGAAGAGTGCTTCCATTGATACCTTTTCGTTTTTGGTTAGCTCTTGCAATCCCTGTTTGGCTCGCTGGACTTTTGGCCAGGGGGTATCCAGCAGATGATTGCTCAGGCCATAAAGACCGCTGTCGAGCTGCAATATTTTTTGCTGCTGGTTGGAATAATAATGAAGCTGGCGGGGCGTGCCCACCAGCAGGCTGAATCCCATATACCGATTCGCTTCACTATCCACTTGTTTTAGATATTCATCAGGAGTTTTTGAACTTTTCAAATAATTCAAAACCAAGTGACCCCTGCTGGGCGGGTTTTCTTTTTGGATGGTGGGATCCCGGAAGTTGGTTAATGCGGCAAAAGAACCTCCTCGCGTTACTCCAAACCAGGTCCCGCCGGCTTTTATATCCTTGCCGGCCAGAATATCGGGATACTCATCCCAGAACTTTGCCTCACGGGTTGGACGGGCATATTCTTCGTCGCGATTGGCTGCAAGTATTAAATCATATTTGGGATGCTGCTTATAAGAAAATACAATCAGGCACATAATAATTTTCCGGATTACGTCTGCATTAGCCTAAACAAAGCGGGTATAATATTAATTCTCATTACAATTTCACATATTCAATAATTGATTAAACGACCTGTAACCGATCTAATACTTTAAGTTTGTGAATCTGTTGACACGGGAATATGGTTTTTTTGCCCTCGGCCTTATTGCCGCGGTATGGTTTTTTGTGGGATATCCCTCCCAGGATCCCAGAACGGTAATCAATTTGTCGCAGGATAAACAGGAGGTGCGGCAAAAGGCAGAGCAGCAGTTTGAGGATTGGGGGTACCCGGAACAAAATTTTAAAAAAATAATAACCTATCGCTCGAATCACTCCCTTCTTGACAGCCTGCAGAAAAAGCTGGGTCGAAGTGATTTTGTTAAGCAATTTCGGAGCCGTCAGGTCCCCAATATTAAGCCCTTTTATTGGTCGGTCGTTTTTAGTCCAACCTCTTCCGAAAGTGATAAAATTGTTATAAGTGCAGGTAGCGATTCAGAATCCCAAGAAGGACCTCCGCGGGATGAGCACATTATTCTGCATCTGGATAAGGATGGCAAGGTGATTGAGTTCTTGAATCCATCCGGTATTATGCCGTTACAAAGCATGAATCGCTCGGCGCTGGCGGCTGTTTTCGAGACCTCGCGTGACAGCATCAAAGCACTGCTGTCAAGCTATCCGGATTCGGTAATTCTGGATGAGTTTGTCATCGACCTGCAACAAAATACACAGTCACCGGGCAATACAACCGGCCGGCCTGCATTTTTGAAAGAAAAGATTAATAAGGGACAAAAGTATCTGTTATCGCGTCGGGATATCTTTGAAATGGCTTCTTATTACCTTGAAAATACCGGTTGGGATTTGTCGGCCTTTGAACCGGATACCATTCGACTCAACAGGGTGAACGGCACCAATGCGGCTTCAGCAGTGTACGCGATGAAAGAAGCTTCCATGGAGCAACAGCTGAAGCTCGAGGTTGGTTTAACCGCTGCAGGCGGATTGGTGCATATTGATGCCAATTATAACCCGGATGCCGTTAAAAGTGATAGTAACACGGATTTGTGGAGGCTGTTTCAAAATATTTTCATCTTCCTGTTTGCTCTGGGGGGTATCATTTTATTCTTTTTTCGAATTCGTTCCCGTGCTATTGATACTCAGCCTGCTCTCATTGTGTCGATTCTCTGCGGACTTGCGGTCTCAACCCTGGTGGTCTTGTTTGTACTCTCCCTCAATGATTTTGTGCTTTCTGATGGAGACTGGACACGGAATATGATGGTATTTGTAGGGGCCGGAATAGCCGGAGCGCTGGCCTCGCTGGCATTTTTCATATTTTTTGCCATAGGCGATTCCATCACGCGTCAGTATTGGCCTCAAAAGCTGGAAATGTACGATTATATACGCCAGGGTATGCTGTTCAATAAACCGGTGGGATTGATGCTGGTACGCTCGGTGCTATTAGGATTTATACTGGCCGGACTTTGGACGCTGTTGCTTTGGATATTCCCGCATCTTTATATGAGCTTCGAGAATATTTTTACCCATGAACGTGCAGCCTGGCCTCCCTTGCACCTGGTATTGAATGACGGGCTGTATGCTTTTGGTGTCGTGTTGGCGATTTTTCTGGTACTGGGCGGTCAGGTTCAAGGATATTGGAAAAATAAGACGGTTACTTCTTCTATTCTTGTATTAGCCTGTGGGATAATTGTACCTATGACCGGTAATTACGGTCCGGTACTGCAGCAATTCATTGTTTCTTTGGTAATCGGCCTCGGTTTGGTTCTAATTTATCTTCGCTGGGATTTTCTGACGCTGTTTTTTTCCTACTTTATGTTCCTGGGGCTGATGGATACGGTTTCGGGCTGGATTGTTACCAACTCGATGGATGGGTATATCTTTATTATGCTCATGGTGCTTATGGGGGGCTTTTTAGTCGGAGGCTTTCTGGCTATCGCCAAAGGGAAAGAGCAAAAAGTGCTGTCCCGTTATGTCCCTCCCTATGTAGAAGAGCTGGCTCAGGAACAGCGAATCAAGCAAGAGTTGCAAATAGCGCGTGAAGTGCAGCAATCCTTTTTGCCGGCGCAGACCCCTGAATTTGAGCATTTTGAGCTGGCCGGTATTTGTAAGCCGGCGTATGAGACCGGCGGGGACTATTACGATTTTATGCAGTTGGATGACAAACGGGTCGCTGTTGCTATCGGGGATGTGAGCGGCAAAGGAATACAGGCCGCTTTTTATATGACATTCATCAAAGGTATATTACACAGCCTGTGCAGGGAAATTGATTCTCCGGCAGAAATTCTTAAAAAGACCAATCGCTTGTTTTGTGATAATGCGCAGCGAGGCACCTTTATTTCGCTCGTATATGGCATTATTGACCTCGAAGAACAGACCTTCCGCTTCGCCCGGGCAGGACATAATCCGATTATACGGATGAACGCCGGGGATGATAAAGTGGATGAGCTTCAGCCAAATGGCATAGGACTCGGACTTACGAAGTCCAAAGCTTTTGATGATAATATTGAAGAATTAGAGCTGAATCTGGCTCAAGAGGATGTACTGGTGCTATATACCGATGGTATTGTTGAGGCACTGAATGAAGCTCATGTTTTCTACGGGTCAACACGGCTGAACAGCAAATTACGAAACAATAAGCAACGGACGGCGGCAGAAATATTAAAAGAAATCTCCGAGGACGTTCGTTCTTTTATTGGAGATGCCAAGCAGCATGATGACATGACAATGGTCGTTATGAAGTGCAAGCGAAATTAACATCAATACCGGATCAGAATGATTATAAAACGCGGATTTTTAATAACCCTCCTGACCCTGGGGCTGGGAGTTTCTACGGTTTTATCTCAGCATATTGACTGGGTCGACTTGGAACTAGCTCAAAAACATGCCAAAGCCGAGAATAAAAAGGTCCTGCTGTTTATGGAAGCCGAATGGTGTGGTTATTGCAAAAAGATGTATCGTGAGGTTTTCCCGAAACAGTCGGTGCAGGATAGCCTGCATAAATACTTCTATCCGGTGCGCATCGATCTCGAGTCCAAAGAACAGGTTGTGTTTAATGGCAGCAAAATAAGCCAGCAGGATCTGGGGCGACAATTCCGGGTTACCGGTACCCCTACACTCATCTTTTTAGAGTCCGACGGTTCAGTGATGGGTACACAGCCGGGATTTATTCCGGCTAAAATTTTTGATAAGCTGATGGCTTTTGTCGGAAGCGAAGAATTCCAAGATATGGGGTTCAAAGAATATCTGGCTAAATTTGATATCGATCCCTAGGCAAAGAGAGTAGGTTAGTAGAGCAGATAATTAATATATTTAGCCAAACCAAACGCAGCTGGAGTTATTGCAATGACCTTAAGTCAGGCCGTTGAAGATTACCTGAAAACTATTTATACCCTCGAGGCGGAGGGAGACGGAGCTACCACTACCAAAATTGCAGAGGCAATGGAAGTCTCATCGGCATCAGCTACGAATATGATTAAACGTCTGGCCAAGATGGGACTTGTTGACTACGAATCTTATAAAGGGGCCCGACTTACCAAAGCAGGTACGAAAATCGCCCTCGAGATTATTCGTCACCACCGCCTGCTGGAGCTTTATCTGCTCGAGGTGATGGGATATTCATGGGATGAGGTGCACGAAGAGGCAGAGAAGCTGGAACATCATATCTCCGAACGTTTTGAGGATAAGATAGCCCACCTGCTGGATGATCCCACACACGATCCGCACGGCGACCCCATTCCTACCAAAGAAGGTTTGATGCCCGAGATGGAGATTGATGCTCTCAATGAGGCGGAAGCCGATCGTGAGTATATCATCAGCCGTGTGAAGGATCAGGATCCGGAACTTCTGCGATATCTGGAAAAGATTGGCCTGCTCCCCGGTACCAAAATACTAATCAAAGAAAAGGCCCCATTTAAAGGACCGATCACACTGCGGGTTGAAAATGAAGAGCAAGTTATCGGTCACGATTTGGCCCGTAATATTTTTGTCGCCGTTTTGTAGGATCTGTTTGCGTATTAGATATTGTTCAGAAATCTAATCTTCACTGTAGATAAAAGTATGCCTCGGTTTTTCACGACGGAGAATGGCACTTTTTTTCTGACTCCCTACCTTGGTATGTACGATATTGGACTGTGAACGATATTCTTCAAACAGGACATCATTTTTTACCCTCAGTGAATCAATGGACGGTACGCCGGTGATTTCCAGGTAGCACCAGGTTACCTCCAGCTCCACTTCTTTGCCAAGATAATTCATACTTCGCTTTTCTCCGTTGATAAATATATCAAAATGTTGCTGAATGTAGCGGGCGATGTAGCGATCGGCTTTTGCGGACTCCCGCTTCGATCCCAGGCGAAGCGGTTCTGTTCCTTGCTCCTGAATGGCTTCTTCCAGGTTATCGGTAAATATTTTACAGGTGATCTGCAGTGACTTTTCCTCGGGATTATGCGTGAGCTGAAAAATGCTGACGTAATAGGGATGCAGCAGGGATGCCCATCCAAGTGAAACATATAGCAGTATCTGGACTACAGACGAGGAAATCATAGTTATACTTTGTAAATCGGTGTTATATTAGCGCGCTGTAATTTTTTTTCCAGTGGAAAGTAAGTATAATAGGGCGATTTTAATACGGGCTTATAACAATTCGCATTTTTTTGAATCAGTTTTCGACGTATCTGACATTGGGCTTTCAGCATATCGCTGATCTGACTGCCTACGATCACATTTTGTTTATCGTAGCGCTGTGCGCCGTTTACCGCATCTCCGAATGGAAGAGCATCGCCGCGATGGTGACTGCTTTTACGATAGGGCATTCGCTGACCCTCGTCCTGGCTACATTGAAAATTATCCTTCTGCCCAGCTCCTTGATTGAGTTTTTGATTCCCGTCACTATACTACTGACCTGTTTTTATAATATCAGTGTGAGCGGTTCCAAACACCGATCGGCCTCCATAGTGCGATTGAACTATGGCCTGGCCCTGTTTTTTGGACTTATTCACGGGATGGGCTTTTCCAATTATCTGCGAATGTTACTGGGCCGTGAGGAGAGTATTCTTACCCCTTTGTTTGCTTTCAATATTGGCTTGGAAGGCGGCCAGATGCTGATTGTAGCTTGCGTACTGGCTTTGCTTTATACGGTCGAAAGGCTCTTAAATGTCAGGCACCGCGACTGGACTATTTTTGTATCCGGTGCAGCGGCCGGTATTTCACTTATACTTTTATCCGAAACTAAATTCTGGTAATTCATGCATATAAAACAAATAACTAAACAACTGTTAACCCTTCTGTGCCTGGGATTATTTACCGTTACGGTTCATGCTCAGGATAATACCAATCATAACAAGTTTCGTCAGCTTTACGAAGAGCTACCTACGCCCAACGTTTACCGGACGGCTGCAGGGGCTCCCGGGCATAAGTATTATCAGCAGCGTGCTGATTATGATATCAGTGTGCGCTTGGATGATGAAAATCAACGTATTTACGGTGAAGAGACGATCACCTACACCAATAATTCGCCGGATCCTCTTGACTATATTTGGATTCAGTTGGAGCAGAACATGCGGGCTCAGCATTCTGATACCAAGAAAATTAGTACCGGCAGTATTTCCGATCGCATGAGTTTCGGACGGCTGGAACGGATGCACAATGATTTTGACGGTGGCTTTAAAATCGATTACGTAAAAGACGACAAGGGCAAGAATCTTCCACACATCGTCAATAATACGATGATGCGGGTGGATCCGCCCCGGGCCATTAAACCCGGACAAAGTTTCTCCTTCAAGGTGAAGTGGTGGTACAACATCAACGACCGTATGGAAATTGGCGGGCGTTCGGGCTACGAGTATTTTGAGAAAGACGACAACTACCTGTATACCATTGCCCAGTTTTACCCGCGCATGGCTGTGTATAACGATGTGGAAGGATGGCAAAACAAGCAGTTCCTGGGTCGCGGTGAATTTGCCCTTCCATTTGGGGATTTTAACGTAAAAATTACCGTTCCATCTGATCATCTGGTTTCGGCGACCGGCATCCTTCAAAATAAGAAGGAGATCCTTCCCGAGGCCAAGCGCGACCTGCTGAAAAAAGCGGAGACGGCCGAGGATCCGGTAATCATTTACTCGCAGGATGAGGCTATTGAGCGCGAGAAAGACAAGGCTGCCGACACTAAGACTTGGCACTTCAAGGCGGAAGACGTGCGTGATTTCGGTTTTGCCAGCTCCCGTAAGTTTATCTGGGATGCAATGGGCGTGCCTTTTGGCGATCGCGTAGTGATGGCGATGTCCTTTTATCCCAAAGAAGGTAATCCACTGTGGGAGAAATACTCGACCGAAGTGGTCGCCCAAACGCTGCGAACCTATTCCAGGCATACCTTCGATTATCCATATCCCAAGGCACAGTCAATTAATGCTGCCGATATCGGGATGGAATATCCGATGATCTGCTTCAACTACGGTCGCACCAACGAAGATGGCACCTACTCCGAGCGCACCAAGTATGGTATGATCGGTGTGATTATTCACGAAGTAGGTCACAATTTCTTCCCTATGATTGTGAATTCGGATGAGCGGCAATGGACCTGGATGGACGAAGGGTTGAATACTTTCTTGCAGTATCTGACCGAGCAGGAATGGGAGCGTGATTTCCCGTCCCGCCGTGGTCCGGCTCCGAGCATCGTGGATTATATGAAAGGGGATAAGGACAATATTATGCCGATCATGACCAATTCTGAGTCTATTTACCAGTTTGGCAACAATGCTTATGGCAAGCCGGCTACCGCCCTGAACATTTTACGTGAAACTGTGATGGGGCGCGAACTCTTTGACTACGCCTTCAAACAGTATGCCCAGCGATGGAAATTCAAGCATCCTACCCCGGCCGACTTTTTCCGAACTATGGAGGACGCCTCGGCGGTAGATCTCGACTGGTTCTGGCGGGGCTGGTTCTTTACCACCGATCATGTTGATCAGGCAATCGATGATGTGAAATGGTTTCGGGTGAATACCCAGAATCCGGAGGTGGAAAAACCATTGGCCGAGAAACAGCAAGAGCAGGCTCCGGAAAATATCAGCACTGTGCGTGATGATGATATGAAGATGGTTTCCCAGACTGCGGTGGAGCGCGAGGCAGAGCTCGAGGATTTCTACAGCAATTATGATCCTTTCAAAGTGACGGTGCTCGACAAGCAGGATTATGATCAGTACCTGTCAAATCTTGACCAAGAGGAGAAAGAGCTGCTCAATGCCGGGTATAACTATTATGAAGTTACCATACGTAACGACGGTGGCCTGGTAATGCCGGTAATATTGAAATTCACCTACGCAGATGGCTCTACGGAAGTTAAGCGCATTCCTGCAGAGATCTGGCGACTGAATGACCAAGAAGTGAGCAAGGTATTTTACACCAGGAAAGAGCTCACGAATATCGCGCTGGATCCCAACCTGGAGATCGCCGACACCGATCGGGATGATAATTACTGGCCCAAGCGCGAGCAGCCCACACGATTTGAACTTTTCAAACGTCAGTCACGCAACAGCGAGAATAAAATGCAGCGTGCACGTCAGGCCGAAGAAATGGACAGCTAGGTAAACTTCAGTTTCGTTATTGATATTTATCAGGGGCAAACCACGGGGTTTGTCCCTTTTTTTATTTATATATACCACCATAACCCAAAAGTTTTACACATTTAAGTCTAAGAGGTTGTTACGCGGACATTCTGAGTAAAGAATATGTTACGGATGAGAATTGACACCGGCGTTTACCGGGAATCAAAAAGTCAGAACAAATAACAAAACTTATGACTGAATTTTTGGAGCTCTACGGTGAATCGGCCAAAACAGCCCTGGGGTTTTTCTGGAAAGCCGGATGGGCATTCGTCCTGGGATATTTTGTGAGTGGTATGATTCAGGCGTTCGTGCCCAAAGCAGAGTTGACCAAGTATATGGGCAAGCCTGATCTGCGAAGCATTTCGCTCTCCACGATTTTCGGGGCCGCCTCATCGTCGTGTTCCTTTGCGGCCCTTGCAGCAGCCCGGGCACTCGTTAAAAAAGGCGCACACTTTATTGCGGCTGTGGCTTTTATGTTTGCTTCCACCAATCTGGTTATAGAGCTCGGAATACTCATCATGATTTTCTTGGGTTGGCAGTTCTTGGCTGCCGAGATCATCGGCGGCCTGGTGTTGATCGCGATCAGCAGTTTGCTGATCAAGTGGACCTATCCTAAAAAATGGCTCAAGCAGGCCCGGGAAAAGGTAGAGGACGAAGGTGAAGACCTTGCCGAAGATTTTGATTGGAAAAAGCGTATCAAGAGCAAAGAAGGCTGGCAGCTGGTGGGCCATAAATTTGTGATGGACTGGAAGATGGTATGGGAGGATATCCTGATCGGCTTCACCATTGCAGGCTTCGTAGCGGTGATGGTCCCGAAGTCGTTCTGGACGGCCCTGTTTCTGGCCGATGCCGCTCACCTGCCGGCGTGGCTCGTCAGCCTCGAGAATGCGCTGGTAGCACCCTTTGTGGCCGGCGCAACATTTATAGGTTCCATGGGTAATATACCGCTGGCTACAGTGCTCGATTCCAATGGTGTGCTTTTTGCTGGAATCATGGGGTTTATCTATTCCGACCTGATGGTACCGCCTCTGGTCCACGTGAATGCCAAATATTACGGATGGAAAGTAGCGCTCTATATAGCCGGAATCATGTTTGTGAGCATCGTGCTGACGGCGTTAATCCTGAATGGGGCCTTCACCTTCTTTGATATACTGCCCGAAACACAGCGCAAAGTGGCCGAAATCACGCAGTTTAAAATTGATTACACTTTTTGGATGAACATTGGCTTTGCCCTGGTGGCAGGCTGGTCGGTATATCTGCATAAACAGTACCTCAAAGATCACTCCATGAAGATGATAGAGATGGAAGGTGGGGGCTGGATTAAACGACTTGTGGTATATATCTTTATTTTCATAAATATCGTTGGTTTATTCAGTTATCTTACATTATAACCAGAACCCGCTAAAACAGTTACCGATATGTCACTATTACCAGAATGGGCGCCTAATATTCATCCCATGCTTGTTCATTTTCCGTTGGCAATCCTGTTTTTTGCTGCATTAATGGATTTCCTGACGTTTTTTCTGGACAAAAAGTGGTGGGATGAAAAGAAAACAGCTGTTACCTACATGATCGGGGCTGTGGCTGCGATTATCGTATATTTTACCGGAGGAATGGCTGCCGATAGTATCGATATTCCTAAATCGGCCTACGAAGCGGTTGGTTCGCATGCCGGATGGGCGGAGTGGACCGTATGGTATTTCGGGGTCTACGCTGTAGCACGCCTTATCTTTTCGGCGATGGATAAGTTCGAAAACTCAAAAGTCCACTTTACTTTTTTTGTACTCTCACTGGTGGGACTCTTTTTTCTCTACGAAACCGGAGAACACGGCGCCAACCTGGTTTTTAACCATGGACTGGGGGTGAATGCCGAGGTTTTCCAAAAGATGGAACCGAAGTCGGATGAGCTGCCTGAAGGTTTTGTGCAAGACACAACCGGGGGCTGGAGCTGGACCATGAATGCGGATGCTCCTGAAGTGTTCGCTAATCAATTTGCCGTTCTGTCTTCAGATACTTCAGGAAATGTCCAGGCCGTAAGTCGGGACAGTATGACTTTTCTTGAAGTTAGTGGAGGGAAGCGATTTTTCAGATCTTCGGCTGATTACAGCAATTTCCAGTTCGATGTGATCGTTTCAGCTAATTCTCTTCGAGATTCTATTCTGATTTTGCATCATATACAAAATGTCAGCAACTATGATTTTATGAAATTAGGTCCCGACAGCAGTGTGAGCCTGGGCCGCACGCGAAAAGGGGAGGTCGAAATTATTGAACAGGATACAGCGAACTGGCAGCAGGCACATCACATCCGGCTTGTAAACAGTGGGGATCACCAGCGTGGCTACCTGGATGACGAGCTTATCTTGCATGGCCACACCGAAGCGGCACCCGAAGGTGGTGTAGGACTGAAGTATAGTGGCAATGCACCGCTGCTTATTCGCAAAATGATGCTGTCTCCCCTGAGTGGTGAAGAAGCGCAGCATGAAGAGGATGAGCATCACGATGAATAGTACTCTCAGCTGCGTTGTTAGATACTTGTAATGGAATCGTGATACTTTTGTGATAAATTTGTCTCCGCTGGTACTTACCTAATGGGTAGACCTTTAATCCCAAAAAACAGGTAAGTACCATGAGACGAATCCATACGTATTTCCCGATACAAGTACTGATAGTTATCCTAAGCCTTGGCTTGGTTTCTTGCAAGAAAGGCCGAATGAAAGATGTCCCAAGGGCGACTTTTCAGGTTAGCATAGAAAACACCGGACAGGTGTACCCGATTCTCAAGAGTGATGCTTTTACTACCCCCGTCGGCGCCTCAGAGGCCAGACCGCTGATGCCGGGTGAAGCCTACGAATTTGAGTTTACTGCCCCGGTGGGCGCCCATCTTTCACTGGCTACCATGTTCGCCCAATCTAATGACTGGTTTTTTGCAGCTGATGAGGATGGCATTGCCCTTTATAATGAAGACGGTAGTAAGGTAACCGGTGATGTAACTTCCCAAATTGATCTTTATGATGCGGGTACCGAAGAAGATCAGGAAGTAGGAGTAGGAGATAATCAGGCACCGCGGCAAAGCGGTCCCGATACCGGACCGGAAGATGATAACCCGAATGTACGCTTGGTGGATGATTCCGGTTTACCCTCAAATGATGAGATGATTCAGGTAACGCTGACATCCACGAGCACCTATGGTTTCAAGGTGCGTATTGAAAATGTTTCTACCAGTAGCACCTTGCAAACCTCCGAAGGCGACAAGCCTGTTCTATTGTCACCCGGCGTATGGCTGGTACATTCCGCTGACCAAAGCGGATTGCTATATACCCTGGGAGAAGCTGATTATGGAGACGGACTTGAAGGCATAGCAGAAGACGGCAACCCGGCCGATCTTGCGTCAAGTCTGTCAGAAGAAACGGGGCTGACGGTTCCGCTTTCACCGGGCGCGTTTGCTGTTTATAATGGCACGAATCCTATTTTTACGGCCGGTGAACCCGCCCCCGACAATGGTTTGGAAGGACTCGCCGAAGACGGGCAGCCGGGTATGTTGAGTACCGCCCTTGAATCAGAGTCAACGGTTACAGCCAGTGATGTATTTGATCAACCGGAGGGAGCCGGTGCACCGGGCCCATTACTGCCGGGACAAAAATATACTTTTACGTTTATGGCCCAAGAGGGCCAGAAGCTAAGCCTGGCTACAATGTATGTACAATCAAATGATTTGTTCTACAGCTTTGGTGGATCGGGATTAGCTTTATTTGAGCGGGGAGTTCCGGTTACAGGCGACATGACCGGAGATATCATGCTTTGGGATGCGGGAACCGAGGCGAACGAAGAGCCGGGGATTGGAAGCTACCAGGCGCCAAGACAGGAAGAGCTTAACAGCGGTCCGGAAGATCCCAATCCCAATGTACGTCAGCCGGATGACGGTTATGATTACGGTAAAGTTTCCTCCCATATCAAGATTACCATTCAAACCGTACAAAATCAGTAATAAAGTTTGGTGAGGCTGTCATTACGAAATGGCAGCCTCACTGAATATTCAACGATCTGTTGTTTTTTTACAGAAAGCTTAGTAGTTAACTCATATGGCTGCAAAACGGATCCTTATAATAGAAGATGATGTAGAGATTACCGACCTGGTCGAGATTAACCTTGATGAAAACGAATATATCCTGGAGAAGGCTTTTGACGGAGAAGCAGGGTTAGAAAAGGCCAGGGCGGAATCCTATGATTTGATTATTCTGGATGTGATGTTGCCCAAGCTCGATGGCCTGGAGGTTTGCAAGCGGTTGCGATCCGATCAAATTCAGACTCCCATCCTGATGCTGACCGCCAAATCGGAGGAATTTGACAAGGTATTGGGATTGGAGCTGGGAGCAGATGATTATTTGACAAAACCTTTCAGTATTCGTGAGTTGCTGGCCAGGGTTAAAGCTAATATTCGTCGCGTGGAAGTGGAGCAGCAATCGTCCGCAGCCATAAGCGATAATCAATCTTTTGATATTGGCGAGCTGCATATCAATCCTCAAAAGAGAAAAGTTACATTGCGCGGTAATACCGTCGAACTGACGCCTAAAGAATTTGATCTGCTGCAATTGTTTGCATCGAATCCGGGAAAGGTATATTCACGGCAGGCTTTGCTGGACGAGGTCTGGGGATACCAGTTCAAGGGGTATGATCACACGGTGAACTCACATATAAATCGTTTGCGAAACAAGATCGAGGTGGATCCCTCAGAGCCAATCTACCTGAAAACAGTTTGGGGCGTAGGTTATCGCTTTGCAGAAGCGGAGGAGCTGCAGTGATGAAGAAACTTCTGGGATCGTTTTACGGCAAATTATCGCTGGGTTTCCTGGTTTTGCTTATCGGATTGGGAGTTGCCCAGGTTGCTATTACTTACAATTCTTCCATGCAGTTTGTGCGCCAGGCCGATCAGAAACTCAATCTGAACCTGGCAAAAAATATGGCCAATGAGTTTGAACCTTTGCTGCAGGATACATTCGCCGTGGATCAGATCAAGCATTCCATCCACGATATGATGGTGGTCAATCCGAGGGTGGAAATCTATATCCTGGATTCGGGTGGAAAAATTCTGGCGTATTTTGTAAATCCGCCCCATACCGTCAATCGCGATTCCGTACCTGTTGGACCTATACGTGATTTTATTGCCGGATCGTATTCCAACTTGATACTGGGACAAGATCCCCGAAATCCGGGCGTAAAAAAACCTTTTTCAGCTGCGGAGGTAAGTATCGGTCCCTCTGCAGATGGGTTTATCTATGTGATTCTCGGCGGGGAGCAATACGACTCGGCCTTGAATATGCTCCAAAACAGCTACTTTTTGCAGACCAGCCTCAAAATATTTCTGATTATCCTGCTGATTACCGGATTGGTCGGGCTTATTCTGTTTGCTTTCCTTACCAAGCGCTTGCGAAATATGACTGAGATCATCGAGGGCTTTGATCGACAGCATCTGGACCGGAGAGTTCCGGTTAAGTCGAGCGACGAGATTGGCCGGCTGGCCGAGAGTTTTAACCACATGGCAGATACCATCCAGCAAAACGTTAAAGAGCTGGAGAAGACCGATCGCCTGCGACGTGAGCTCATCGCAAATGTTTCACATGATCTGCGCAGTCCGCTTGCCTCTATTCAGGGATATATAGAGACAATATTAATCAAGGGTTCAGAATTGAGCGAGCAGCAAAGAACGCAATATCTCGAGATTATCCTTAAAAATACCACTATGCTCCGTCAGCTGGTCGAAGAGCTGTTTGAGTTGTCCAAGCTGGATACTCGGCAGGTTAACCCTGATATCGAGTCGTTTTCGATAGCTGACCTGGTGCAGGATGTTACCCTGAAGTTTCAGCAGCAGGCCCAACAAAAAGGAATTAGTCTGAAGGCTGAAGCGGAACGTGGATTGCCACTGGTCGCAGCCGATATTGCATTGATAGAACGTGTGTTAAGTAACTTAATCGAAAATGCCATACAGTATACCCCGGCGGATGGGACTATAGAGGTGAGGTTAGAGCCCGATAGTAATACGGTTAAAGTGATGGTCCTGGATGACGGTCCCGGTATTGCTGAGGAAGACTTGCCCCATATTTTCGATCGTTTTTACCGTGCAGAAAAAAGTCGCTCGCGCAATAGCGGAGGTACGGGACTAGGATTAGCTATTGCTAAAAAGATCCTTGAGCTTCACGGCCGTGAAATTTTTGTTCAAAACCGCGAGGCGGGAGGGGCGAAATTTTATTTCTATCTTGATATGGCCTGAATATTACCGGTTCATTTTGTTTTTGTTGTTTATTCAATAAAAAAGCCCGCCGGATCAATTCCGACGGGCTCTTGCAAATGAGCGCAATAGCGCTAGTTATTTTCGAGTATCACTTTAAGGGCTTTTTCTTTTGAAGCATTGCCAAACGTATCATATGCCTCCATAATATTATTCAGTTTAAAATGGTGGGTGATAAGTTGATCGGGTTCCAGCTTGCCGGATCCGACACTCTTCATCAGCATGGGAATGGTATAGGTGTCTACCAGGCCTGTAGTCATGGTGATATTGTGTACCCAGAGCTTTTCAAGCTTCAGGTCTACGCTTTTACCATGAACGCCCACATTAGCTATATGACCGCCTGCCTTTACGATTTCCTGACAGATATCAAAGGTGGCGGGTATTCCTACCGCTTCAATGGCCACGTCTACGCCTTTGTCATTGGTCAGCTTCATAATTTTTTCAATCGCTTTGCCGTCGGAGCTGTTCACCGTCTGCGTGGCGCCGAATTCTTTCGAGACCTTAAGGCGGTTGTCATCAAGATCGACCATAATAATTTCGGCCGGCGAATAAAATTGTGCCGTAAGCAAGGAGGCCAATCCGATGGGGCCGGCTCCTACAATGGCTACGACATCTGCGGGTTTTACTCTTCCGTTGAGCACACCTACCTCGAAACCGGTAGGTAGAATATCACTGAGCATGACCAGGGCTTCTTCGTCAGCATCCTCGGAGATATGATATAGGCTGGTATCGGCATAGGGAATACGAACAAATTCGGCTTGGGTTCCATCAATGGTATTGCCGAGGATCCATCCGCCATTTTCGCAGTGGGAATACATCTGTTTTTTACAGTTGTCACATTTGCCGCAGGCTGTAATACAGCTGATCAGTACATGATCACCCTTCTTAAAGTTGGCTACGCCTTCGCCCACTTCATCAATAATACCCACGCCCTCGTGACCCAGCGTGCGACCTTCGGTTACGGTGGGTACGTCACCTTTCATGATATGCAGGTCGGTTCCGCATATTGTGGTTTTGGTTATCTTGACGATAGCGTCGGTTGTTTCCTGAATTTTGGGTTTCGATTTTTCTTCGAACTTCCGGTTGTTTGGACCGTGGAATACTAATGCTTTCATAAAATCACCTCTCATTATTGGTTTAGCAACTCTAAAGCGGCAGCGTCAGACGATGCTCTATTGAGTAGTTTATGAACTGCAATTGACGTACCACTTTTGCTATAGAGCCTGCTATTTTACTCTATTCTATTTTCAGCTTTCCGGATATGCATTTGACCTTGATTTCAGGTATGATCCTTGAAAAAGAGAGGGGTGGTATGGCACAAATGCGATACTATAGACAGCGTTTTTTGCAAAGTTGCGAGAGCGGTTTGGCAAATAATGACTGATAAAAAAAGGGGTACTGCCTGTGACAGTACCCCTTTGAATTTTTATATAAGGAAAATGTGAATTCGAGCAGTTATTCTTTGCTGTCTATTTGATTGAGCAGCTCATCGACAGCTCGCTTAAGCTGGGCATCTCCTTCACTTCGGTAATCCGGCGCGTTTTCAACCGAGATATCCGGTACGGCAGGTCCGTGCTCCATATTTTCGTTGGTGGCTTTAACAAACCAGCCGCGGAAGGGCAGTCGTACGTATGAACCGCCCATCAGTCCGGCCCCGCCGGTAGAAATAACGGCACCAAAAGTAGGTTCACCAACCAGGGTGCCCAGATCCAGGTGCTTGTAGGCATGAGAGAATATCTCGGCATTAGAGTAGCTATTCTGGTTAGCCAGTGCAATGGAGTTGCGTGTCCAGCTCGACAGCGGTAAACGCTCACCAAAGGGGTAATGCTCACGAAATTTAGTCTTGTTCTTTTGAAGGTTGGGTGTGGCGCCTCGCGGAATGGTGTAGGCATGTTGCTGGTACTGCAGCACTGTCAGCAGGTAGTCGGTGGTCCATCCGCCGCCGTTATAGCGAACGTCGATGACGATCCCTTTCTTTCCTTCGCCGGTAGCGACCAGCTCTCGTTCGAATCGTTCGAAACTGGGCCAATTCATTCCCTCAACATGAATGTATCCGAGTTGACCATCGGAATATTCGTTGGTTAGTTGTTTCCGCTTTTCCACCCACTGGTTGTAGAGTTCATCGCTCAGGCTTTCTGTGGGTTCGATAACAACTTTGCGCTGCTCCCCATCACTGTTTTGCACCTGCAGCAGGGTGGGGGTATCGACTTTATCTTCAAGCAGGCTGTAGAAATTATCAACTTCGGCCACGGGCTGCCCATCCACCGTAGTAATTACGTCGCCGGGACGGAGTGTACTAACTTCCCGATCCGCCGGAGAATGGGGTACAACCCGATCTACCCGTACGCCGTTGGATACCGGTGTAACCTCAGTACCGATCAAGCCGGTTTTTACATCCTGGGTTTCGGCGCGATCGGATCCGTAGAAGCCCATATGGCTGGAGTTGAGTTCGCCCAGCATCATATTCATCACATCTCCGAAATCGCGATCGCTGGAAGTCTGCAGTGCCCACGGTTTATAGTGATCGTGCAGCTGCTGCCAGTTCTGTCCGTGGAAGTTCGGATCGTAGAAATTAACGTTCAGCTTGCGCCATGCCTCCTCGAAAATCTGCTCTCGTTGCTTTTTATGATTAATTTTCATCTTGGCAGTCAGCGGCAAGCCCTCAAGCTTGTTAGCAGAAAGGTCAAATCGGGCAATCTTGCCGCCCCGCTGCATCATGTAGAGAGCATTCAGTTTGCTGTTCATTCGCAGCTGCGAAGGGTTGGCTCCATTATCGGTGAGTGCTTTTACTTCGCTGCCGTCCCATTTCGCCTGATACAGATCCTGATCGGTGTCGTTACCCACAAAGTAGAAAGTCTGACCGTCTTTAGAGATGGCAATGTCGGATTCATCACCGGGCATCGAGGTTACTTGCTGGAGCCGTTTGTACAGGTCGTCAAAATCAATGCTTACGTCAACACCTACCGTGTCTTTGGGCGACACCACTTCGGGAGTTTGGCTTTTTTCCCAGTCGAGCTCTGTTCGCTGCCAGTCACGTTTATCGAGCCAGGCAAACCATACATCGTCATCGCCATTGTTGCGATTCGATAGGAAAGCAAGCTTGCTGCCATCCGGACTCCATACCGGATCGGTATCGGGACGCGGATGCTTGCTGATGTTTACCGGCTCTTTTGAATTGTCGGCCGGGTGGATATAAATTTCGCGGTTGAAGTCGAGATCGGGCATGGAATAGGCCAGCCATTTACTATCGGGGCTCCAGGCTACATCGCTGGCCTCGGCCCAGCCGTTATCCAGTAAGGTGGTTTGGGTGCCCAGTTGGTCTCGTCCCTTGACCTGGGCTACGACCAGCTGTCCCCGGCCGCGATTGAATGCTACTTTTTCTCCGTCAGGCGAAACCACCGGATTGCGCTCCGATTCTTTTGTATCGGTGAGTCGTTTGACAGAAAACTGTAGGCTTTCAAAAAGATCGTTGGTGTCTTCCTGTGCCGGTTGAATGGAATACAGATCGTATTGTCCCTCCCGGTCACTGGCAAAAAGCAGTGTGGAGTCATTGAGGAAAGTAACGTCACGATCACGATAGGGGTGATCGGTTACTTTTACTGATCGGCTTTTTTTAGGATCATTTCGTTTTACGAAAATTTCTCCCTGTATTACAAACGCAATCCAGTCACCGTTAGGAGATACGGCAAATTCTTCGGCATCTCCGGAAAAGGATTTCCGTTCGATATTATAGAATCGATCATCATGGGAAACGTCCAGGGGCAGTTGCTTAACTTTACCGCCGTTTGCCAGCGTATACAAGCCGGTCTTTCGTTCAAATACCACACGATTACCGCTTTGGCTGACATCGAAATAACGAATTCCATCAGTTTCAAAGGTTGTCAGCTGCTGAAGGTCACTCCCCAGCTTGCCTTCGTCCGTAAAGCTCACCTTGTAAAGGTTATGCTGCCCGCTGCGTTCACTCAAAAAGTAGAGGGTATTATTTCCTGCAAAGGCGGGATACATGTCATTGCCTTTAAAGTCGGTAAGCTGGGTATAGGTGTTGTTTTGGGTATCATAAACCCATAGATCCTTATTGGCGGGGCCGCGGTATCGTTTGCGGTATTCCCGGTTATATCCGCGTACAAATACCAGGTAGCGACCGTTGGGCGACATCGTTGCCATCAATCCGAAGGAGTCAAAAAAGCGGGTAGGGGTACCACCCTCCGCCGAAACGGTGTGAATTTCAGGTTCCCACTCAACCTGGTTGAATAGTCGATTGGTGGTAAAAATCACGCGATTATCTGGCGTCCATCCCGTCAGTTCATCGCCGGCAGAGTGATAGGTCAGCTGTTGAATCCGGCTGCCGTTGGCATTCATTACAAACACATCATCATTGCCGTGACGGTCACTGATAAAAGCAATTTTTTTGCCGTCGGGACTCCACTGGGGACGAGCTTCGTAGGCTTCGTGGACAGTCATTCGCCAGGCGCGACCGCCTTCGGCAGGAACGCTCCAGATATCTCCCTGGTATGAAAAGGCGATGGTGCTCCCGTCAGGGCTGATAGCAGGAAAGCGTGCAAAAGGTTCGTTAGACTGTGCCATTCCCAAGGAGGTGAGCACAAATATCAATAGGCCGAAAAGGATAAACGTTTTTTTCATAATCTCAATGTTGCGTTGGAAAGTAGTGCGCTGATTTGCTACAAGTCGGTGAATAAGTAACGATTTTCTCTGATAAATGATGGTAAAGTATGTAAGAGATTGTCCAAACAAGCAAGTCTATTGTGCTTATTTGATGTCAATCAAAGTTGTTTAAAGAAAATATAAAAATAAGGGCAAATTCTTTTTGAATTTGCCCTTGATAGGTGGCATACAAGAGATGGGGAGTAATATGCCGTCTGTAATTAAAGTGTTTGTTCGATCAGCTCCCGTGCAGGCCCGCATCCATTACGTTTGGTAAAGATGCACTCAAATTTCTGGTATGTTTCATCCTGATTGGGCCACAGCAATACGCCATCAAGTTGTTTTACAAGCGTATTGATAAGCACGTTGCTCAGAGAAGACTCCTTGCGTGCTTTTGCGGGACAAGGAAGCATATGGTCTCCTTCAATAACCAAATGCAGCCGGGTGTCATACTCCCGCAGCTTGATAGCGATATGCGAGGCACTGCTTTCATCGGTAACCGAGAAGATCAGCGACAGCAATTCATTAACGAGGAGCCCGGCCGGAATTGATTGATCAATATCCAGGTAGATATTATCGGCATCATATTCAAGTTGAACTGCTTTCGAAACGGTTTCGCCCAGCATAGTGCCGGATGAGGTAAACTCTTCCAGGAAATTACCGAATGGAATGTTCGTCAGGTTCCCGTTTCGGTACAACACTTCATGGATGGAAGCAATAGTTAAAATTCGATTTTTAACGGACGTCAGCTCATCGGTCAGTTTTTGGTCGGATGAATCAAAGAGCTGCAATTCGAGCAGGCTGTTTATCAATGCCAGGTTGTTCTTCACCCGATGATGTAGTTCGGCTAGCAGAACATTTTTTTCCTGCAGTGCCCGCTCTATTTTTTGCTGGTATTCTCTTTGGTCTGTGATATCTACATACATTCCATATATGGCGATAACCTCATCTTCGACTTTGACCGGAATACCACCCACTAATACGGGTATTCTCTTATTATTTTTACTTAGACGAACCGTTTCGGTTTGCAGGCTTTCCCCGTCTCTGGTGACTGATGAAATAGTTGCTGCCTCACTAAACTTATGCTGAGGTACAATCAACTTATTAATATTCCGGTTCATCACTTCTTCCTGCGAATATTCAAAAATCTTTTCAAAACTTTTGTTGACCTGCTGGATTTTATTCTTGGTATCTACGATGGCAATACCAACCGGGGCATTTTCGAAAAGCTGCTGCAGCATGAGCCGGTGCCTGCGATTTTCGCGCTCCGTAATTTTGCTATCGGTGATGTCGAGCCCTGCTCCTACAATATAAGGTTCTCCTTTTTCTACAAAGCGTTTGGCAAACAGGAAGTAGTCTTTAACTGAGCCGTCACGGGCGGTGACCTTGGTTTCAACGGATAAATGTCCGGTTTTTATGCATTCAGCCATCTTTTGCTGGACTTTTTCACGTTCTTCTTCAACAATGAAGTCCAGCGCATTTTTGTTGTTCAGTTCTTCTTTGCTGTACCCTAGCTCTTTGAACATCTGTTTATTCCAGCGGACCAGGTTGCCGTTTTTATCCAGAACGAGGAAAACTCCTGGAATACTGTTTAGGGCCAACTCGGTAAAGCGCTGATTTTGCTGAAGGTCTTCTTCCGCCTTTTTACGCCGGCTGATATCGCGAAAACTCACAATAGCCCTTAGTTTCCCTTCATGATTGCGATAAGCACGGGAGGTTATTTCAACCGGAATCAGGCTCCCGTTTTTATGGATCATCGCGGTTTCAAGCTGGTAGGTGCCTTTTGACTTACGCTTGGAGAGTGCTTGCTGATAATTGGCGTCGGTCACATCCATGATATCTTCGCGGCGACTCCCGATAAGTTCCGGGCATTTTCGGCCCAGTAGGTTGCAGGCTGCCGGATTGGCGTCGATGACAGTGCCCTTGGTGTCGGTTATGAGGATCCCATCAAGGCTCTGTTCAAACTGCACCTGGTAGCGGTTTTTCAATTCCTGCTTTCGGTTCCGCTCCCGCATCGAAGTAGTGATATCCTCATGGATAAGCATATAACACCGGTAATCATCGCAGGGACGCACCGTGAGGTTAAACCAATATGTTTCCGGTTTCGTCTGTATGGGATAGCTAAGCGAAAAGGATTCTTTTTCGCCTTTTATCACTTTTCGAATCCCCAACAGCATCTTCAGTGCATAGTCATTGCCTTTCTCAATAGCTGCCTGCAGGGTTTCAAAATGATTTTCTCCTTCCTGGGTACGCTTAAAATCAGTATCTCGGTTGCCGAATGTTTTCCAGGCGTTGTTGGCTTTCAACAGGATACCTTCGGAATCAATAAATCCGATATGGGCCAGCAGCGAATCTAGCAGGGAGGCATCCATTTGAATATCGAATTGGGATTCAGTCTTCATGGCATAGTCGTGATGATAGTTTTATTTAGTGAAGCTAAGTTCGGAAACGGAGCGTCAAGTCATAAGACGTGAAAAGCGTAATTTTTTCTAACAGAAAACACCTATCTTTGACTAGGTATTTTCTGTGATTATACACTGTTCCCCGCTTAGGATGGTTTCTATAGCCTTGCGCAGAGCAGCGTCCGATTGACCCAGCTGCAGATAGCCGTCAGCTCCGGCCGAAAGCAGGGGTTCGATAAGAAAATCGTCACTATAATTGCTCAGTGCGAGTAGCGGAAGATCAGGAAACTGTCTTCTGATTTTATGGATGACCAAGATATAGAAATTTACAAAATCCGGCAGATTAACGATGATGCCATCGAAGCTATCAGCTTTATTCTCTTGTCCAATTCTGTCGATGTCCGGGCAGAACCATCGGGAGACGTTCCAGTCGCTGTGTGATTCCAGCATCCGTTGCAGGGTATGGGAAATCATGGTCTCTGCAGCCAGCAATAAAATGTCCATGTTGTTTAGTCAACGTTATTTTTTATAACCTATCATATAAAATGCTCTTTATATATAGGTTGAAACGCTGATTCAAGAATGGGTAAATTACCTATTGGCCGAGAACTATTCGATATCAACGAGATTATGACGAATCGCATAGGTTACCAGTCCGGCCGTATTTTTAGCACCGGTTTTTTGTAGCAGGTTGCGGCGATGAGAGTCTACCGTACGGATGCTGATATATAGCTTGTCGGCAATTTCCTGGTTGGTATGTTCCTTGACGATTAGTTCCAGCACTTCTTTTTCACGGTCGGTGAGGTCGGCCGGATCGGAGTGTTGTGACTGGTCGTCGCTTTTAACCAAATCCATCATCACACGGCGAGCGGTATCGTCCGAAAAGTAGTGTCGGCCCTCAAGAATAGCAGTAATGGCATCGAGGAGTTCATCCTTATCGGAATTTTTGAGGATATACCCGGAAGCGCCGGCCTCAATCATCTGGCGAATATGCTGGTTTTCATCCATCATTGTGAGTGCCAGGACTTTGATCTCCGGATGTTGTTCATTAATTAGTTCAGTGGCTTTAATACCGTCCAATTCCGGCATGTTGATATCCATCAGCGCAAGATCGATCTTATGGTCCTCGCACCGTTCGAGGGCCTGCCTGCCGTTTTCTGCCTCAGCTACAATATTAAATCCTATTTGATCCTCAAGCAGAGACCGGATTCCATCTCTCACAATATCATGGTCGTCAACCAGTAAAATATTAATATTCGCCATTACGATTCAGTTTTTGAATATAGTCGCTGAATATTCGGAATTGCCAAGCTGACTCTGACTCCCTTGCCCGTTCGGGAAGTAAAATTAAGTCGTCCTTTAAGATTACTGGCCCGGTGTTCAATACTTTTGATGCCCAGTCCGGATCGGTCCCGTTGATCTTTCAGATCCATCCCAATCCCGTCATCTTTTGCTATTAGTGTAAGTTTATCGTCGGTGAGTTGCAATTGCAAAATAATGGTCGAGCATTCGGCGTGTTGTACGGCATTAGACACGATTTCTTGTACGATACGATAAATATTGATGGCAGCCTGTTTTTGAAGATCCAGCTCTTCGCAGTTGTGGATAAAGGAAAACTCAATATCGGTGCTTTTTTCGTAGTCCTGTATTAGGTTTTCCAGCGCTGTAATTAGCCCGTAATCTTCAATGGCTTTCGGCATCAGGTTGTAAGCGATGCTGCGGGTTTCGGAAAGGGCATTTTTAAGCAGCGAAAGCCCGGTCTGGAACTGGCTTTGTCGTTTTTCAGGCAGCTCCTGAATTTCCTGTTTGATGGATTCAAAATTCATGTTGGCAGCTACCAGGTATTGCCCCAGCCCGTCGTGGAGCTCACGGGCTATTCGCTTACGTTCACGGTCCTCACCCTCAATGGCAGACTTTAGTACCTGTTCCTGCAGCCGTTTTTGCTCGGTAATGTCAATAATGATAGAATCCCAGATGATGCTGTCATCTTTTTGTTTGTGGGGAATTCCGATGCCATGATGCCAAACTGTTTTGCCCTTGGGGTGCTGGTATTCCCATTCGGTATTCCAGGAACTCAGATTTTGGGCTGATCTCTCAATAGAGCGTTTTACCTTTTCAAGTTCCTCTTCCGGGAAGTGTTCCCAGATCAGGCTGGCATTTTTTTTGATCTCCTGAGCCGATAGGCCCCAAATATCCTGAGCTCCCTCACTCACATAATGCAGTGCTTCACGGCCATCTGGTTTCAGTTCATATTGAAAAACCACTCCTGGTACATTATCGGTAATGGCCTGTAACCGTTGCTCGCTTTTCTGAAGGGCGATCTCGGTTTCTTTTCGATCGGTAATATCCTGGATCACGCCTAAAAGCTTCTCTAAATCACCTGCGTCATTTTGGATGGGAATACCTATAGCACGTATATATTTTTTGTTCTTTTTATCGGTGATAAGCTGAAGATCAATATCATAAGGCTTGTTTTCTTCTAACGCTTGCTCTACTGCCCGATTATGTTTTTCAGTGTCCGCTCCATAATAAAGGGAAGATATTTGTTCATAAGAAGGAGGGCCTAATTGGGGATCTCTTTCAAATATTTTGTACATCATCTCAGACCAGTGGATGGTTCCCGTGTGCGGGTCAAATTCCCAGTCTCCCAATTGGCCTATTTGTTGCGAGCGCAACAGGCGTTCCTGGCGTTTTTTGAGCTGCCGCTCATACTCTTTGCGTGCAGTAATGTCGCGAACTACGCTTACGACTTTATCCACATCGCCATCTTCATCAAAGACGTAGCTTACCGTATGGTCGGTATCCAGGATGGTGCCGTCTTTAGTCTGCATCTGAAATTCTGTTTGAAATACGCCCTTTTCGGCCAGCGAAGCAGCACCGATTTGATTGAAGAGCTCAAACTTCTCATCGTTCACGTGAAGTTTTCGGGTGGATTGGCCGATCAGTTCATCCTTGGAATAACCGAATATTTCTTCAGTACTCTCATTGCAGTCAACTATCGTGCGCGTTTGCGGATCTACGAGGATGAGACTGGATTTGAGGCTTTCGAAAGTTCGTTCGAGCAGGTTTCGCGATTCGCGAATCTTGGCCTCGGTAGCTTTTATCTCGGTCATATCGATGCCAATGCCCACCGAGGTATCGTCGGTAAGTTTCACATTGGTCCATGAGGTATGCATGCGCTCGCCCGATTTTTTGGTCATCGGGAACTCTTTCCAGCCTACACCCGGGCTGTTCATGAAATTTACCACCTCTTCCCGGGTTTCAAAATCAGGATAACATTCTTCAAGCAAGTCAATATCTTTCTGCTCAATTTCTTCATTCGACCAGCCCAGCACCTTCTCAAATTCTTTATTTACTTCAAATTCCTTGAGGTCGGGATCATAGATAGAGATTAAAACCGGGATACGATCGAACAGTATATCCTTCAGCTCTTTTTCGGATTGAAGGTCCTGTACAGTTGTATTTAGCTCGGCCTGCTTGGCCGTAAGCCGCGTTTGGCTTTTGCGGATGAGGTAATACAATCCCCCGCCGGTCGCTAATACATAGAAAATACCTTTAACTGTTTGCAGGTCGGTAAGCAGATTTGGATCCTCAACGAGCCATTCGAGAAACCGGTCGGTAAAAGCAATCCAGCACCCTGCCACGATCACATAGATGAGCATAATGTGAAGTGGCGTCAGCGATATGTCGGATTTGCTTTGGCCCAGAATGTTAAACCTTACGAGTGTAAATCGGATATATTAGCTCTGCAAAAGCATGGTAAGATTTTTTTGTGAATTGATAAACTTTTCTATTCTTGAAATTTGCAGAAAAAGATTTTTCCAATAGATTTGTTGACGGGATCTCAATCAGTAAATACTAAAGGACAGCTAGGAGAAAGTTTTATATATGAAATCCAATATTCCTCCCGTACTCGTGATGTTTTTTACAATCGCCCTGATGCTGATTATAGACCGGTATCTGGCGTTCGAAATTATAAATTTTGATGGGCATCGACTCGTTGCAGAAATGATTTTTGGATTGGCTGTATTATCCGGAGTACTGGCTCTTTGGGAATTCTTTAAAGCGTCTACCACAATTGACCCTCATAGTGCCGAGAAGGTACGTACGCTGGTCCGATCGGGTATCTATCGTTTTTCCCGTAACCCGATGTACCTGGCTTTGGTACTGGTACTGCTAGCCGCCGCATTTTATATGGGGAATATTGCGACACTCGTAGTGCTCCCATTTTTCATATGGTACATGCAGTATTTCCAGGTAAAGCCGGAGGAAAAAGCCTTAACCGAGAAATTTGGGAAACAATACCGGGAATACCGGAACAACGTTCGCCGCTGGATATAAGAGAAAAGCGCCCTAAAACCTTTAAGGCGCTTTTTACAGAGTGTTTACTTTTTCTTTGTCGATAAACCGAACGGCATATAAAGCGGGCAGGTGCTTACCAGGCTGGTCAGCAAAAAGACAACGGCGATAATGCCCAGAATCAGGGCGGTGGTTCCGGAAATTGTCCCTGTGAAATACAGAATTCCTACCAGTATAGCCAATAGTGTGCGGACTGCTCGATCTATGGTTCCCATATTTTTCTTCATAATAGTACCTCTTTTTTTGTCAGGATTTAGTGCACTTATTTATGGTGTTCTCTGAAAACAGGAATAAATTCATTTGTTGATGATGACTCCATACTGTTTCCCTGCTTGCTGCGCCGGGCCATCAGTTCGAAAACCATTTTGTCATTTCGATAAAACCGTTTCTGGAAATATACCGGTTTGTCACCAATAGTATAAGAGATACGGTTGATTTGAAGAAGCGGTGTTTGCGGGTCCACCTGCAGGTGTTCGGCCAGGTTCTCATCAGCTACGGTAGCTTCAATGCGATAGCAGCCTTTTTCGATGGGAATCTCAAACTCTTCTTCCAGTATCTGGAAAATGGTGGTCTGTTCCAAATCGTAGCCTTCAATAAGCTGTCCATAAAAAACAGGCATCCAGGTTATATCGTAGGCAATAGGTTCTCCGTCGCCCATACGAATGCGTTCAATTTTAACGGCCACTTTTTTGCTTTCGATGCCCAGGTACGAAAGCAAGTCTTTTCGCTCTTCAATGGATTCCTGTCCGAAATAGAGCAGCTTCGAACTGGGTTCTAATCCCGATCCGGCTAACTCTTCGGTAAAATCATTGAGGATCGAAAACGATTGGTGGGTCCGCTGGTCGGTTACAAAAGATCCCAGCCCCTGACAGCGGTAAATAAGCTGGTCGTTTTCGAGTGTTTGCAATGCGCGACGCACCGTTACGCGGCTGACATCAAACTTTTTACTCAGTTCGTTTTCCGAGGGGAGCTTTTCATCTGCTTCCAGGGTGCCTTCTTCAATCTGCTGCTTCAGCCAGTCACTGATTTGCTTGTGCAGCGGGATACCGTCTTTAAGTTCCATAGTTCCATTTAATAACTGTGTTTCTTTTTACTAAAGCTACAGAAAATAAGGAATAAAACAAATACCTGTTAATACAAGTATTATTTTTATTAAATACGTTTATTTGTTTAGGATATTGCCTTATTTGTATTTATATAGGATATATAGAAACTTTTTACTGGCCCGATCGATTATATGTAATTACTTGTATTGACAAGTATAATTTGTGTGCCTATATTCATCACAGATTTTAAAACAAACAACAGCAGACAGATATGAAATACTATTACGCAAAGACAATCGATCGCCCTTTTGAAGAAGCGATCGATACCGTTACCGAACTTCTTAAAGAGCAGGGTTTTGGCGTACTTACCGAAATTGATGTGCAGCAGACCCTGAAGAAAAAGTTAGATGTCGATTTTAAGAAATATCGGATTTTAGGTGCCTGTAATCCCGAGTTTGCTCACAAGGCGTTAAAGGCGGAGGACAAGATCGGAGTTCTGCTTCCCTGTAATGTGATAGTAGAGGAGCAGGAAGACGGACGGGTAGAGGTCGCGGTTGTTGATCCGGTAGCCTCAATGCAGGCGGTTGATAATGAACAGCTACCGGGAATTGCCGGCGAAGTTAGAGATAGACTGAAAAAAGTAATTGAAAAAATTTAAGAGAGTCGGATAAGAGATATGATGAATCTATTGAGAATGACCCGGCACAGTATGTTTACCTTGTTGATGGTGGTGCTTTTGTCTGCACCCCAGGCATACGGGCAGATGACTTCTGCAGCTGATTCCTTAAAAGAAATGAGTCTCCAGGAGGCACTGTTGCTGACCGAAAAAGAAAATTTTCAAATACGAATTGCCCAAACCGAAATTGATGAGGTGCGATCACAGTATAGGCAGACCAACGCCAGCTTTTTGCCCCAGCTTTCGATTGAGGAAACCGGCATTAGTACGAATAATCCGCTTAACGTTTTTGGTTCCAAGCTGAAACAGGAAGTGGTGACCCAGGCGGATTTCAACCCTGCGGTTTTAAACGCACCGGATCCCTACGAGAATTTTACGACCTCGTTTCAAGTCCGCCAGCCGGTATTAAATGCAGACATGCTGTTTAAACGAAGTGCGGTGAAAAGTCAGCTGAATGCCGCCAAAGAACAGCTGGAAGGAACCATTCAATATGCGCGTTACCAGGTAAAAGATACGTATTATCAGCTGCTGTTGATGCAGTCGCAACTTGATGTGATGGATAAGTCACTGCAAACAGCCCGGGAAAATCGCCGGCAGGCCAAGAATTTTTATGATCAGCAGATGATAAGCAAGGCTGATTATCTGGCTGCGAAGGTTCGGGTGCTGGAGCTGGAGAGTCAGCATTCACGGTTAGAAAATCAGCGGCAAACGGTAGAAGATAACCTGGGATTCCTGCTGAATATGGATCAGGATATACGCATCGTTCCCACCGACAGTATGCAGGTTAGGCCGTTGCCAACGGATTCGTTGCCGACGAAAGGAGTGAACAATTCTAAAATTCTGGCAATGCAGCATCGCGTGGATGCGGCCCGGAAAATGTTACGATCGGCAAAATTCTCGTTTGTCCCAAGCCTAAATCTTTTTGGTAGCTATGAGCTGAACGATGATGTGTTGTTTGGCAGCCAGGGGGAAAGCTACATGATTGGCGCTACGCTTCGCTGGAATCTGTTTAGCGGTTTTAGCAAGGTGGGAAAAGTGATGGAATCACGAGCCAGTCTGAAAAAAGCTGAGCTGGCTTACGAAAGTACCGTCTATCAGAATAAAATTGAAGTTCGGCAAGCAAAACGAGCGCTGGATCAGGCGCAGCAACAGCTGGAGTATGCCAGCTCATCGGTTGAGCAGGCGCGGGAAGATCTGCGTATCCGAAGTAATCGTTACGAGCAGGGAATGGAGAAAACAACCGACCTGCTGGCTACCGAAACCAAGCTGGCCCAGGCAAGAATGCAGCGGCTTAATGCTATCTATCAGTACAACAATAGCCTGGCAACGCTGGAGCTGCTGCTCGAACATAATCTGACCTACTAAGAATTTAATCCCTTGAATGACCAAATGAAGAATCCCATGAATGAGATAACACTATTTAAACGAATTACGAAACCGGCAATCGTTCTGCTGGCCCTTGCTGTCACTGCAATTTCTTGCGGTTCTACCGATGACGCTGAGGTTCAGCAAGCGAATCCCATAACGGTACCGGTAGCTACGGCCCAGATGCAGTCGAAATCAGCCTCACACTATTATTCCGGTACGGTACAAAGCGAGCGTACGGTGAATATGAGTACAAAAGTTATGGGTCGGGTTACACAGCTGGATGTTGAAGAAGGCGACTTCGTCAAAGAAGGAGAGGTCATTATTCGCATCAAGGATGATAACCTTCAGGCTCAGAAGAACCAGGTGCAGGCCGGCCTGCAGGAAGCCCGAGCTGCTTACGAAAATGCTGAAACCAATTACAATCGCATTAAAGCTTTGTATGAGTCGGAAAGCGCAACCAAAAAGGAACTGGATGATATTAAAGCCCAATATGAAATGACCAAAGCTAAAGTTCAGGCGATGGAAGCACGACTGGGCGAAATCAATGATATGCTGACCTATACGCAGCTGGAAGCACCGTTTGACGGATATGTGGTATCCAAGCGCATATCCGAAGGCGATATGGCTGCTCCGGGACAGCCGCTGATTGCTTTTGAACAGGAGCATCGCATGAAAGTAGTTGCAACGGTTCCCGAAAGTGAGATCAATCGCTTTAATGAAGGCGATGCGGTGTTGGTAGAGGTTGAAGCTGCAGGATTGAAGAATATATCCGGAACCATATCCACTATTAATCCTTCGGGTAATCGCGGCAGCCGGCAGTTTATGGTTGAGATTCGTTTACCGAAAACAGATGATATCAAATCACTGAAAAGCGGAATGTTTGCCCGGATAGGCGTTTCTTCTGACGAAAATAAGGCTGTATTGGTTCCTGCTACTGCTGTGATTGAGCGGGGACAATTGACCGGAATCTATACTCTCAATGATCAATCGGAAGTAGTACTTCGCTGGGTTCGCCTGGGCGAAACATTAGGAGATGATGTGGAGATATTATCCGGTTTGGCCCCGGGCGAAAAATATGTATCGGCAGTAGAGCAGCCGCTACACGATGGGCAAAAAGTAAATTCGAAGTAACAGAAATTGTAAAGAGCTACTATTATGAAGACTGGAATTGCAGGAAAGATTGCCCAGGCGTTTATCGATTCAAAGCTTACGCCTTTGCTGATGATTACGTTTCTGGCGCTTGGTTTTTACGGGACTTACTTAACGCCGCGTGAAGAGGAACCGCAGATTGATGTGCCTATGGCCGATATTTTTGTCGGCTACCCCGGTGCATCGCCGCAGGAGGTTGAAAAGCGCATTTCCATCCCCATGGAGAAAATGCTGTCCAATATTGAAGGTGTTGAGTATGTATATTCGACCTCAATGCCGGATAAGGCGATGGTTTCAGCACGTTTTTATGTGGGCGAGGATGTGGAACGCAGCCTGGTTCGATTATACAATGAGCTGATGAAAAATATGGACCAGATGCCGGAAGGGGCGACCCAGCCGCTTGTCAAGACACGATCCATTGATGATGTCCCAATCATGACGCTGACCCTTTGGAGCAAGAAATACAATGATTTTGAGCTACGTCGTATTGCTGAAGAATTATCGTTGGATGTCAAGCAAATACAGGATGTAGCCCAAACCCAAATTCACGGTGGACGTACCCGGCAGGTTTCGGTGGCGCTGGACAAAAATAAAATGGCCTCCTACGGTATTGATCCCATGCAGGTGGTCGGGCAGATACAGTCTGCCAATCGGGAGCTATCATCGGGCTCTTTCAGTAAAAATGACAAGGAATATCTGGTAGATACCGGCGAATTTTTCCGTAATGCTGAAGAGGTTCGAAACCTGGTGATTGCTGTTCAGGATGGCGATCCTATTTATTTGAAAAGTATAGCCACGATCAGCGACGGTCCGGAGGAGCCTTCAGAATATGTTTCCTACGGCATTGGTCATGATCAGGCCAGTGAAACTGATTTGCATGCCGGCGAATCCTATCCGGCCGTGACCATTTCGGTTGCCAAGCGATCCGGCGCAGATGCCATGTTTATCGCCGATAAAATACAGCAGAAAATCGATAAGCTGCAGGGTAACCTGATTCCGGCGGATGTGAATGTTTCCATTACCCGGAATTATGGGAAGACAGCTTCGGATAAGGTGTTTTCACTACTGGAACACCTGCTGATGGCAATATTAGCGGTAACCTTTGTGGTGGCGCTGGCGATGGGCTGGCGCGGCGGATTGGTCGTATTTCTCTCTGTGCCGGTGACCTTCGCCCTCACGCTGTTCCTCTACTACATGTTTGGATATACCTTGAATCGTATCACGCTTTTTGCCCTGGTGTTTGTAACGGGAATAGTGGTGGACGATTCGATTATTGTGGCCGAAAATATGCACCGGCACTTCAAGATGCGGAAATTGCCGCTGAAGCAGGCGGCTATTGCCTCTATCAGTGAGGTGGGCAACCCGACCATCCTGGCCACTTTTACGGTGATTTCAGCGGTATTGCCGATGGCTTTTGTGTCGGGACTGATGGGGCCTTATATGAGTCCGATGCCTATTGGTGCGTCGCTGGCCATGATCTTCTCCCTGATTGTAGCGCTGGTGATTACGCCGTGGTTAGCCTATCTCTTATTGCCGCATGGTAAGAAAGAGATAGATGAGCATGGCAATGAAAAAGAGTATCGTCTGGAAGATACGGTCATTTACAAATGGTATTCACGAACGATGGAGCCGTTGTTGGAGAGCGTCACCAAGCGGTGGCTTTTTATCGGTGGTGTTACGGCCCTGCTGCTGGCTTCAACCTTGCTCTTTGTGTTCCGAATGGTGGAGGTCAAAATGCTGCCGTTCGACAATAAAAATGAAGTGCAGTTGATTATTGACATGCCGGAAGGCACTACCCTGGAACGTACCAACGCGGTAGCTCGAGAAGTAGGGTTGAGCCTGAAAGAAGTACCGGAGATCCGTGACTACCAGATCTATGCCGGTACCAATGCGCCGATCAACTTTAACGGACTTGTGCGGCATTATGACCTGCGCCAAGGTGCCAATATTGCGGATATTCAGTTGAACTTGATAGATAAAGGCGATCGAAGTGACCAGAGTCATGCTATTGCCAAGCGCATTCGACCCATTGTTCAGAAGGTTGGAGTGAAGTATGATGCTAATATTAAAGTTGTGGAAGTCCCGCCCGGACCGCCGGTGCAATCCACCGTGGTTGCAGAGGTTTACGGGCCGAAAGCCGAACAACGAACTCGCATTGCAGATAAAGTAAAAGGCATTTTTGAAGACACGAAGGGTATCGTTGATGTCGACTGGATGCGAGAGGCTCCACAGACCAAATACCAGCTGGAGGTGAATACCGAAAAGGCAACGCTGTCAGGTATCGCGCCCAAACAGGTGGTGCAGACGGTAACCATGGCCTTGCAGGGACAGCCGGTTTCACGCTTGTACAGCGAAAAGGAACTGACGGATGTACCCATTGTAGTGAAACTCCCGAAAGCTGAGCGGTCTGACATTGATCAGCTGCAACAGTTGTATCTGCAGTCGGCTACGGGTAAAATGATTCCGGTAGCAGACCTGGTAACTGTTTCCAAAGAAACACTGGAGCCCAGTATCCACCGAAAGAATCAGCGGCGCGTTAATTATGTGCTGGCTGAGGTAGCCGGAGCCATTGAGAGTCCGGTTTACGCGATCCTGGATACCGGCGACGATATTGATTCCATTGACATGCCGGCGGGTTACAGCTTGTCGCAGATTTTTGCCGGCCAGCCCTTTATGCAGGAAGATTATACCCTGAAATGGGATGGGGAGTGGCAAATTACTTATGAGGTATTCCGTGATCTGGGCATTGCCTTTGCAGTCGTACTGGTCATCATTTATATGCTGATTATCGGCTGGTTCCAGGATTTCAAAGTACCGATTATTATGATGATTGCCATTCCGTTGTCACTGGTGGGTATTATCGTTGGACACTGGTTGCTGGGAGCTTTCTTTACGGCTACTTCGATGATCGGTATGATTGCCCTGGCCGGTATCATGGTGAGAAACTCCGTGCTGTTGATCGACTTTATCGATATACGGCTGGAAGACGGAGAGTCGCTTAAACAGGCCGTTATCGAAGCCGGTGCGGTTCGAAGTATGCCGATTATACTTACGGCCGGTACGGTGGTTATCGGTGCCATTGTAATATTGTTTGATCCGATCTTCCAGGGACTGGCCATTTCGTTGATGGGCGGCGCTGTTGCTTCTACGCTGCTCACGCTTGTGATGGTGCCCTTGATTTACTACATGGCCCAGAAACAGGTCCGTCAAATAACCGGCAACCAGGAAAGCGCAGAATAAAGTTATCCCCATGGATGAGCTGCAAAGACTCATCCATGAGTAATCTGAAAATAAACCCAAAGCATCATGAAATTACTCATTATCCTCAGTATCGAAGAATATGCGAATGATGTGCGCAAAATATTGGCCCGACAAAAGGTGCCTATTTACAGCGAAACCGAGATTCACGGTTTCCGGACCGAGGCTTATCAGCCGGATATTTCGAATTGGTTCGCCCATGATAACCATGGCATATATTCAAAGCTGTTCTTTTCGATTCAGGACAGCAACTGTGTGAAACACGTGCTGGATGAAGTGCGCGCCTATAACGAAGAAGCAGGTGATAAACAGAAAAATCCGGTACACGCCTATCAGCTGGAAGTAGAAGAATCGGTATAACTGAAGAAATAACTAAACAAAACGAAATAATATGAGTACCAATAATCCATCTTGTGCCCCTATGCGACCAATGGAACGAGCCATTCGCGCGCTGGCGGGTACATTTGTAACCGTAAGTGTAGCCTTAGGATATTTTGTGAGTCCCTACTGGTTCCTGTTCACTCTCTTTGTAGGGTTGAACCTGTTCCAGTCATCTATCACTAAGTGGTGTCTGGCCGAACAGATTTTGGCCAAGTTGGGCGTTGTCAAAGAAAAGGAGGTAAGTCCAACGGCTGAATCCGGGAGCCAGTAACTAATTTGTCGCTGTAACCCTGTTCACATTTCAATTATATTATGCTTGTGATTTTACCGGGTTAATAGTGAACCAAATTAAGTTGCCATGTATTTCAAACAGATTTTTGACAAGAAATTAGCTCAGTACGCTTATCTCATTGGTTGTCAGGCTACCGGCCAGGCCATAGTAATAGATCCCATGCGTGATGTGGATCAGTATTTTGAGCTGGCCGCAAACGAAAACCTCAGGATCGTTGCTGCAGCCGACAGCCATATCCATGCCGATTATGTTTCGGGCCTGCGCGAGCTTGCCGAGAAAGGAGTGAAGGTGTACGCTTCCGACGAAGGAGATGCCGACTGGAAATATGAGTGGCTGCTGGGCAGCGATTATGATTATACACTTGTCAAAGATGGAGACAGTTTTACGCTTGGGAACATTAAATTTGATGTACTGCACACCCCGGGACATACTCCCGAATCGATCAGCTTTCTGGTGACCGACGGAGCCGCAACGGACGAGCCGATGGGCGTACTTACCGGCGACTTTGTGTTTGTCGGTGACGTGGGACGTCCCGATCTGCTGGAGACTGCGGCCGGGCAAAAAGGAGCGATGAAACCTGCCGCCCGGCAGCTGTATCAATCTGTAGAGTCATTTAAAAATCTGCCGGAATATCTGCAGGTATGGCCGGCACATGGATCGGGTAGTGCTTGTGGCAAAGCGCTGGGGGCAGTTCCGGAATCTACGGTGGGTTATGAACTACGGTTTAGTCCCGCTTTCAAGGCTTCCGGCAGTGAAAATGAGTTCGTTGATTTTATCTTGGACGGCCAGCCTGAACCGCCGCTGTATTTTGGACGTATGAAAAAGGTGAATCGCGAGGGACCTGCGGTGCTGGGATCGCTGCCACAGCCGAAGCGATTGTCGGTAGAAGAGATTATCAATCAAGAAGGCCTCATCGTAGATAGCCGTTCGGCTGAGCAGTATATGCACGGTTATGTGAAGGGATCACTTCTGGCCACTTTTGATAATAATTTTAACACCATCGTAGGCTCATACGCCGATGCCGATCAGGACTTATACCTGATTATTGAAGAAGATCATCTCCAGCAGGCTGTGCGCGATCTGGTTCGGGTAGGTATTGATCATATTGAAGGCTATGTGACACCTGAACAGATGGTAAATTGGGAAGGGGACCGAGACCACATCGACATTGTTGATTTTGAGGCTGTTGAAAAAGATCGCAAGAATCCCGATGTGGCGCTACTGGACGTACGCAAGGAAACTGAATTTGCCGAAGGGCATCTGCCGGATGCTATCAATATCGCGCATACACGTCTGGCTGATGAAATAAATAAAATTCCCCGCGATAAGAAATTGCTGGTTCACTGTGCCGGCGGGCAGCGCGCGTCATATGCCTGTGGACTGCTTGCCAAAGAAGGGTTTTCCGTGGAGTGGGTAGATGATGATTTCTCGCGCTGGGAAGAAAAATATGGTCGTACTGGAGCAGCTACATCATCTAAATAAGGCTATGCCTGCTCCTGTTTACAATGCTTGTTAATTAAATATAGGTTATGATTTTAGCGTGGATAGGGGCATTAATGGTAGGGCTATCACTGGGTTTGCTTGGATCGGGCGGCTCCATACTAACCGTACCTATTCTCATTTACCTGGTCGGAGAGCATGAGAAAGTAGCTATTGCAGAGTCGCTGGGTATAGTGGGTGCAATCAGCACGGCGGGTTTTATTCCCTATGCCATCAAGAAAAGAGTGGATTGGAGAAGTGTGGTGCTCTTTGGCCTGCCCGGCATGGGGGGAGCTTATCTGGGGGCTTTCTTGTCCCATTTTGTAATCAGCTCGGTGCAACTGCTGATTTTTGCAGGGGTGATGTTGTTGGCTTCGGTAATGATGTTTCGTGATGAGAAATCAGTCAAAAATCCAGAGAAACCCAAACAAGGCATTAGCTGGTGGCTGATTGCGCTTGAAGGGTTAGGCGTGGGTATACTGACCGGACTGGTAGGTATCGGCGGTGGATTTCTAATCGTGCCGGCATTGGTATTGTTGGGAGGATTACCGATGGGCCTTGCGGTAGGCACAAGCCTGGTAATTATAGTTATGCAAAGTGCTACGGGCTTTATAAAATACCTCGATGTACTTCACCAGATGAATTTATCGCTTAACCTGCATTTGATGCTCATATTCGGACTCATTGGAGCTGTAGGTAGTATAGTCGGACGAACTATCGGTTCCAGGATATCCAACCGGAAACTAAAGAAAGGTTTTGCCGGTTTTTTAATAATTATGGGCGTTTACATCATATACATGAATATTTAATCGAATTATAAACCAAATAGGAAATCTGTGAAAATGAATACTTCTCTCATAGTGATAGTCTTATTAGCGTTAGCTATTGGACTCTTTTATCTCTCGAAGCAATTCCAATCGGGACTTTCCCCGCAGGAATTCAAGCAAAAGCTGACTGATGAATCGGGCGTTGTCATTGACGTACGATCCAAAGGCGAGTTTTCGGAAGGTCATCTCAAAATTACAGATTATAATTTTGATGTAATGTCCGGTGAGTTTCAGCAAAAGATGGATAGTCTGGATAAGAATAAAACCTATTATCTATATTGCCGATCAGGAAACCGGAGTGGAAAAGCGGCAAATATTATGAAAAACCACGGTTTTGAAGAGGTACACAATGTGGGTGGTTTTCAGCAACTGGTACGAGCTGGTTTTGATGCGGAATGATCAATCAGGCATATAAAGCGTTATGCAAGCACTCATCAATTTAATGGAGCAGACGCAGGTTCTTGCGGCTGTTATCGGACTTGTCATTTTACTAGTCGCTGAGCAATCCCATCCCTTTTTTGATTTCTTTAGGGGTTCTATCAGGGAGAAAGGGAAGCACCTGTTGGCGAATATGTCACTGGGGTTAACAAACGCCATTTTAATTTCGGTGCTTTTCGTAGGCAGTTGGCTCTGGGCTTCTAACTGGGCTTATGAACATCAGTTCGGGATTTTAAATTGGCTGGAGGCGGCCGGGATGCCGGCATGGGGCCATACGTTGGGTGCTGTACTGCTGATGGATTTATGGATGTATTTATGGCACCTTATAAACCATAAAATCCCCTTTTTGTGGCGGTTTCATCGGGTCCATCATGCTGATCCTAATATGGATGTAACAACAGCCAGCCGCTTTCATACGGGCGAAATTGTGTTCTCTTCGGTGTTACGCATTGGCGTTATTCTGATAACCGGCATCTATCTTTGGGAACTTCTCCTTTACGAAACGCTTATGTTCGCCGTTGTCCAGTTTCACCATGCCGATATTGCTTTACCTGCAAAACTGGATAAAGCTCTGCGCTACGTTATCGTTACTCCGGGCATGCACAAAGTGCACCACTCCCGATGGCAGCCCGAGACGGACTCCAATTACAGCTCACTCTTTTCTTTTTGGGATCGGATTGGCAGTACATTTCGAACCCATGACCCGTTAAAAACACTCCGTTTGGGTCTGGATGAATTTGACAGCGAACAAGATCAGCAGGTCAAGGGACTATTTAGCATGCCTTTTCGCGAAGGCCAACCCAATGATAAAAATAAGTAGTCGATATTAGGGGTGTTTGTACCCCGATTCGAATAATTCCACAATGCTACGGGGACAAAATATTTTCCCAGTAGGTTCTATTTATTGGATAGTTCCATAAGCCATCGTGCAAAGTTTGGTGAACTGTAATCTGCTATACCTTCCTTTCTATAGACAATCTGCCCGGTTTTGGAAATTACCAAAGTAGTCGGCAGGTATTGACTGCGGAACATTTTTGGTATGCCCGAAGCAGGAAAATAATAGGGCATGGGAAATTCTTTGTGCTGCATAAAGTCGACGGCCTTTTGACGTTTTTGATCCATAGATAGCAGAATGAATTTTATATTCGAATCACCTCCGACAGATTCATGCAGTGTTTCAATTGTTGGCATCTCTGCCACACAGGGCGGGCACCACGAAGCCCAGATATTGATGAAAATAACCTGATTCCTGAATTCGCTGAGTGATATGCGTTTTCCTTCCTCGTCCTGCAGGGCAAAATCATAATCGGATGCGGAGAGGGTAGGACCTTTAACCGTGGCTATTTCGGTTGTATCGGCGTCAAAAAATCCGGTCCACAGCATGCCCCGTTGCAGAGTGCCAATTACTTCGGTATGCCAACCCGTGAAGTAGAGCAGGGCAGCTACCGACCCGATCACAATCCATTCGATAATATTACGATTAAAGCCTGAGGAACTATCGTTCTTTTTCGTTGAATTATTCATAAGTAAAAAGGTAGACGATGTTTCTGGCAGTATCTCAATTATCGGCGTGCTAACTTAAGTAATATTGGTTTGAGTTTTTTCTTATTAAGCATCCCCGGAGCCACATATTCAACCTTTCCTTTTTTATTGATAATAAAGCTGGTGGGAATAGCACGAATGGGTCCGTACTTCCTGGATACGGTTCCATTATCGACCATAATGGGATAATTAATCTCCATTTTTTGAGCATAGGGACGAACTTTGGACCATCCCTTTTTATCTACAGAAACGCCCGCAAATAGCACGTCTTCGTTACCTAATTCTTTTTGAAGGTCGATAAAATCCGGAATTTCTTTGCGGCATGGTCCGCACCAGGTAGCCCAAATATTTAAGACTATTACTTGTCCCTTATGCTCCGAAAGAGTAAAGGTATCACCTACCATAGTTTCCAGGCTAAAATCAGGCGCGGTTTTGAAATTTTGGGCTTTACTTTCAGATTTTGATGATTGCTGAGCAACAGAATGACTAAAAAATGACAATGTGAATAGGGCGATGAAAAATACTGGTATTACTGATCGTAATTGTGACATAAGAAATTGATTTAGCTTTGGTAAAATGAATTCAGATGCTATCAATATCATCCCAAATACATAAGTTATAAACGATATAGCGGTTGGAACGTTGCTATAGGAGGCTATAAAAAAGTAATGGGATGAAGCTATCCTAATTGGGGTGGATCAGTAATACGATTCACGAACAACTGTGAAGGGGCTGATGAAAGGCTGGGTTTAAATATCGTTAAAGCTGTAAGGTGAGAATCGTGTTTTATATTGTCAGGATACAGATAGAGAGAACTTAAGTTACAGTGGCTTGCCGAACTATTATTTTGTGCGTTTGTCTCAGCTTCGCTGAAATCATCGGGGATATCTTTATTTGGGGTTGTCTCTTGAAAAACTTTGGAGGCGAAAACACAGGTCGATATCCTTGTTTTATTATTAGTCTCGAAGCTGGAATTATCACCTTTAAGGGATGGGTGGAATACAGCCAGCCCTAAAATCATGATTAAAAAATAAAAGCCTATACACTTATACGTAATCCGCAAAGTAAATTTTTCAGCCTAATAATATTATTGTGTGTATTTCAAACGTACTGTAAAATACAATATTGCCGCATGCTTTTTAAGTTTGCGATGTGGAGAAGGATATTTCACAGAGAGAATAGTTATATGATTTTACACAATCATAATTCGAAAATCTCCCAAAAGAATGTAATTTCCAAGCCTTGAAAATCAATAAAAACTGAGTTACATGAAGCGCTTTGCCAAGATTTTTGTTTACGTTCTTGTATTCTTCTTCACAACAAATATAAGTTTAGGCCAATCCTCATCCGATAAACAAGACAGGGCATCTTTCACAGAACGTCCCAAGTTGGTGGTGGGAATCGTAGTTGATCAGATGCGATACGATTACCTGCCCCGCTACTGGAGCAAGTTCAGCGAAAACGGATTTAAGCGATTGGTTGGGGAGGGATTTAGCTTCCGCAATCATCATTTTAATTATGTGCCCACCTACACCGGTCCGGGACATGCGGCCATCTACACCGGCACGACGCCTTCCATTAATGGAATCGTGGGTAACGCCTGGTATGACCGATCCATTGACAGAAGCATGTATGTGGTCTCCGACTCAACGGTTAGCCCGGTAGGCACCGATGGCAGTGACGGAAAAATGTCGCCGGCCAATCTGCTGAGTACTACCGTAACCGACGAACTGAAGTCAGCCAACAAGGAGAGTAAAGTGATTGGTATTTCCATTAAAGACCGCGCGGCTATCCTTCCTGCAGGCCATGTGGCCAACGGCGCGTTCTGGTACGAAGATTCCACCGGCAACTTTATCAGTAGTTCGTGGTATACCGATCAGCTTCCGCAATGGATGGAGAATTTTAATCAAAAGGGGTTGGCACACGAGCTCAACAAAAAAACCTGGAATATGCTTCTGCCGATCGAAAAATATACTGAAAGTAACCCGGATGATACGCCTTATGAAGGTACCTTTGACGGAGAAGATCGTCCTGTTTTTCCCCATGACCTTGCCGAGATTGGTGATGGTGCATACTGGCCTGTGAAATCTTCTCCTTATGGCAATACCCTTGTGAAGGAAGCAGCGAAGGCGGCGATCAAAGGTGAAAATCTTGGCGCTGATAGTATTACTGATTTCCTGGCCGTTAGTTTTTCATCTACGGATTATGTAGGTCACCAGTTTGGTCCGCATTCGGTTGAGCTGGAAGATACCTATCTGCGATTGGATCGGGACCTGGAAGACTTTTTGTCTTATCTCGACCAAACCGTGGGAAAGGGTAATTACCTGGTGTTTCTGACGTCAGATCATGGCGTGGTGGATGTTCCGGCCGAACTTAAAGATCGCAACCTTCCCGGCGGGTATTTCGACAGCGATACGGCTGTTGAGGAGCTTGCCTCCTATCTTGAGAAGGAATACGGCGAAGAAGACTGGGTCGAAAGCTATACCAACCAGCAGGTGTACCTGGATCGCGATCTCGTAAGCAAGCAGGGATACGATCTTGCCCAAATGCAGAAGGATGCGGCCGAATTCCTGCTGCAGTTTGAGGGCGTGAAATCGACGATGACGGCCCACGATTTTCAGTATAAAGATTTCAGCGACGGCCAGCAGGCGATGTACGAACGCGGATTTATGTACGATCGCTCCGGCGATGTCTATATTCAGTTGAAGTCCGGCTGGCTGGACTCCAGTTATCCGACCGGTACTTCACATGGATCACCGTATAACTATGATACGCATGTGCCGTTGCTTTTTTATGGATGGAACGTGCCTGAAGGTTATACTGATCAAAAGACTGTAATTCCGCAGATCGCTCCTACTGTTGCACGGATGTTGAATATTCCGTTGCCCAGCGGATCCCCGGCCAAAGTGCTGGAATTTGAAAAGGAATAGGCCATCCATTTAATGGGGGGGTTGTAAAAGGTAAGGCTCAAAATGGTTTGCCCTTTATTCAAAACCCCTTTTTGAATCTCACCTTGATAGGGGAGAATTTTTGTACCGATTTCTAATTTTTGAGCCTTCTAGACTATCCTCTCCTTTCAAATGAGGGAGTAGTGGTTGGCATTTAGCTAATTTTGTAGTGAACTCAGGTTAAGTTATGCTTGCTTTTGAGCGACGGCCAGGAAAATTGGGAAAGTACGGGTTATTCCGTTGGTCTCTTTCTCCATGTTATAGGCTGTGGTAAAAGAGATGTTAGAGAAACCCACGCGACGCATTAAGTCGGCAAGCTTCTTTCGGTCAAATCCCCGGTGGACGTCGGTGACATCTTTACCGTGAAAGGATCCATCTTCTTTATCGAGGTCGGCCACGCAGAGATAACCGCCCGGATTTAATAGATCACAAAAATGCTGAAGGATTGTTTCGGTATCTTTAATGTGATGCAAGGTCATTTGTGTATACACAAGATCGAATTGATCGTCCGGCAAGCTATCTTCAGTTAAATCCAGTTTGATTGCTCGGAGATTCGAAGCTTCGCTGTCGGCAATTTTTTCATTTAGCACCTCAAGCATTCCCTCCGAATTATCGGCCATGGTGATGCTTCCAAGATCCGGTTGAAGTTCAAAACTCAGTAATCCGGTACCGCTGCCGTATTCAAATGCCCTCATCTTCTGGTTCAACGGGACCCGCGCTCTAATCGCTTTAGCGATTGCTTTTGAACGCTCTATATGAACCGGATTCTCATCCCAGGTATTGGCTTTTTTATCAAATTTATTCATGGCTCAAAGGCTTCGTTATGAAATTATTTGTCATGTTAAGTAAACATAGATTACTAGCCGGAAGTTTACAGCAGACCGATTTTGTTATTCAAAATTTTTAGATGGTCCGTAAAATTTGACGTTCACTTTCTCATAGGTAATGAGTCCGCCGCCGTCGGCGCGTTCGAAAAGGTCATCCAGCTGATCCATAAAAGCCTTTATTTTTGCTTCCTTATCCACGATTTCGATGACCATGGGCAGATCTTCGGAAAGCGCTACCATTTTGGATTTGTGAACGATGCTGTTGGCCCCGAAAGACATAACCCCTTTTGTGACTGTAGCACCCGCAAGACCTTCTTTTTTTGCCTGGTATACGATCTGTTCGTATAGCGGTTCATGATTAATTTGATCGTGTTCACCTACAAAAATTCGTAGCAGTAATGTTGTAGCTTCACTCGTCATTGTTCTATAGCATTTTTATGAGGGTTATCCCAATCCATACGGCAAGGAGGCCGGCCGCAAGACTCCCGAATGAATACAGGAAAGCGTACCAAAGCTGGCCGTCTTGTAACAGGGTGAGAAATTCATAGGAAAAGGAAGAAAAGGTTGTAAATCCGCCGCAAAATCCGGTTGCCAGTAACAGTCGGGTTTCACTCGATGCCAGGTTGCGCATTGACAATCCGTAAATGGCTCCGATGATCAGGCAGCCAAGAATATTGACCCCAAAAGTTCCGTAGGGAAAGGAAGAGAGCCAGGTAGATTCAACGTACCGCGAAAAAAGATAGCGCAGAATGCTTCCCAGAAAGCCCCCGCTGCCAACTAAAAGTAAAGTTTTAATCATATAGATCTCCTACTTCAAACGTTTAACGAATGATAAATCAAGCAGGAGTCATCAACCCCGGTAAGGGATGGTTGTCGGTGAACCCCATCACCGTAATGCGCTGATAATAATAAAAAAGTGCTTAATTTTGAACTTTTACCGGTAACTTCAGGGATTTTTGTCCCACATTCGAAAAGGTCAGGGATATCATTACTGAATCACCGACCGCTAATTCCCGCTTCAGTTTCATAAGCATGATGTGTTTTCCGCCGGGTGTCAAAGTCAGGTCATTGCCGTCGGCAATCACTTGTCGCCCGGCCGGCCGCATGCTTACGGTACCATCGTCGTTCTGATAAGATTCGTGGATTTCACAGGTCTCAGCAACGTCACTATTTACCGAAAGAAGGGTGTCAACCGAAGCGGTACCGTTGGAGATAATCAGGTATCCGGCACTATTTTGACCTTTGGCGCCGGGACGAGCCCAGCCATCATAAAGTTCCAGTTTACCCAGAATAACCTTTTTATTTCCCTCTTCTTTGGAGTTTGACTGGGATTGACATCCCCATAATACAACGCTTGCAATTAAGAGAAGTACCGGTAAAATTGATCTGTTAATAGTGTCCATTAGTCTCGCAAGGTTTGAATATCTTCAATTACATTTTCGGGAGGGACTACGCTGGCCGGATATTTAGCGCGGATACGATTTTCACCATCCATCAGGAATATGTAATTGGAATGCCGCATGGTATAATTGCTGCTATCCTGAGCGGCCGAATCTGGATATACTTTTTCGGCTACAATTTTCACCTTGTCAAGCAGCTCCCGTATGGCCGAAGATCGACCCGTAAGCATGGTGAACTGATCATTGAGGTTATAAAGATTCTTGTATTTTTTGAGTACCGATGGAGTGTCGCGTTGGGGATCGAAGGATATCTCAATAAAATTAATACCGCTCGTGTCTTCCAATTGTTTCTGAATATTGCTCATGTTGGCAGTGATGACGGGGCATACATCGGGACAATTCGTATAAATGAAAGTGATGATCGAGATATTATCGGAAAAGTCAGCCGGGAAATTTACCCGAGTGCTGTCGGTGTCGCGAAGCATATAGGAGGTGTCACTCAGATCATAAATAGTTTTGGGGCTATCGCAGGAGGTGAGAAACAGGCTAAACGCTACGGTAAGTGTGAGAACCAGTGATCGTGAAGCAGTTGTCATAGTTGGGATGAAATTAGTTGCATGGACTTTCTGCATGCTCTTCGCAAGGTTCAAATTCAAATTCGAGGGTAGAGTGATGAATATGAAAGTTAGAGCTCAAGACTTCTTTGAGAGATTTCTTGATGGGTTCCATTTGGTTCATGTTTTCCTCATCGATCACTACGTGGCTTTCCAGTAGTATATTCTGTTCATCCAGTCGCCAAACGTGCATGTGGTGAATGTCGAGAACCCCGTCGACCATGGCCATAGCCTTCCGCACTTCCGGAATTTCGATATTGGCCGGTGTGCTTTCCATAAGTATGTTGATAGTTTGGCGCAGCATATAGTAGCTGTGCCACAGGATATAACCGGCAATAATCAGCGTGAGTATGGTGTCAATAATATACAGCTGGTAATACAAAATCAGTACACCGGCTATAATAACGCCTACCGAAGAAAAAGCGTCGGACATAATGTGAATGTAGGCGCTTCGCAGATTGATATTTTCTTTGGAACTGCGGTGCAGCAGAACAGCGGTAATCACATTTCCCAGCAGGCCTACGATTGCAACTACAAACATTACCGTGCCGTCGATGGGCTGGGGATTGTAAAACCGCTCAATGCCTTCCTTAATCAGAAATAAGGCGATAATCACCAGCGTTATCAGGTTGATAAATGCGCCAACGATTTCGGCCCGTTGATAACCAAACGTCTTTCTGCGGTTGGCGTCCTTTTTGGAAATTTTACGAGCTACCAGGCTGATACCCAGTGAGGCAGTATCGTTTAGGTTATGCAGTGCATCGGAGAGCAGCGATAAACTCCCTGAAATGATTCCGCCAATGAATTCAGCCAGCGTAATCATCAGGTTTAGCCCGATAGAAATCCATAGTCGGCCCTCGGTTTGCCCTTCACCGTGGTGATGTCCATGATCATGAGAATGTTGCATATCAGCAGCTTATAAGTCCGGGTCGACGTTTCTAAAATGGGATTTTAATTGATTTATCAGCGAATATAGAAGTCCCAAATTAAGCAAATGTGAAGTTATATAAAACGATAGATGATATCCGGAATAAAGCTAAAAGTTGAAGGGTATTCGGGTCATTGAACTGATATTGTGTCCCCTTTTTGCAATACATTCAATAAATCAGGGTGATAATATATTTTAACAACTACCGGGCGAGTGTTTCTGTCTTACGGTTTTCCTTTGCATTAAGCAGTTGTTCCATAATGAGTCGGGCACTTTTCTGAGTAACCATTTGCAGGCTATCCCGGTTCGCCGCATCATTGAGTTCGTAGGTCACTGCATCGGCACCGAAGGTATGGTAGATCCAGTTTTTGGTGATGGGGGAACTGGTGTCAAAGGGTTTAACCGAAATCGGATAATCAGGGAATGCCTGTTTCAGTGAATCGATCCACTGATAGGTAAAATCCTCCGGGAAAGTATCTATGTCACGATTGATGGGATAAAAGATATTCTCATTTGTGGAATGAAAATCGATACCATAATAAACGGTGCGGGAGGAGTCGTTTTTCAAGGACAGCAGGTCATCCCGGATAGCCCGGGTTTCCGGCTGATTAAAGGCTTTCCAATCGCGGTTCAGGTCAACGCCGGCGGCATTGTGTCGCCAGTGTCCCCGGGCAACGCCGTCGGGATTAGCCAACGGATAGGCCCAAACTTCAAATTGGGTTCGAAAATTACGGGCCAGCTGTGTTTGGGACATCAGTTCCTCAATGAAAATCTGGCTGGCCATAGCTCCGGTAACCTCCGGCGGATGCAGCCGGCCGGTAATAATAAGAACTCCTTTGTTGGTAGTTTCGTCGGTATGACCAATCGTCATTTTAAGGATGGGGCGTCGATCGTGGGAAAATCCAACGGTATCCAGACGAACCAGGGAGGCCGTGCGTAGTGAATCAATCCAATGATGATAATCGCGATTGGTTTTCAGCTCCTGGGCTGCTACCCATAAAGTATCTTTATTGAGGTCCAGCGAGAGCGTAGCGGTGCCTGCAAGCGTATCGGGGCGGTATTGCGTAGAATCGATAGCGTGCCAGTGATTGCCGTCACGGCTCAATTCAGGAATGTAGCGATGTTGCGCTTCTTTATAAGTCAGTTGCAGATCGATGGATTGTATGGAGTCGCTCCATATTTTGAACGCATACCAGGGGCTATTGTTAATGGGGTAGTTTTCAGCCCGAATTTCCACCCGGTACAGCGAGTCGCTTACCTTATAGAAGTCATTCATTCGTGCTCCCTCAAATTCGTTGCTGATCCATACGCCGTCATCCCTAATGCCAATGGCGCGTTTGTGCTGGGGTTGAATTTGTTTGTCGGTAGTGACGGTGGCACCTTCCGGATCGTATGAAAAGCCGCTAAATTCAGAAGTGCTGCTACAGCCGGTTATGATAATCAGGAGTAGGATTGATCCGAGAGCGGGGATTTTTTTGGAAAAGTGGGACATACAGTTGTTTGATTTCTGTCGTTGAATTGCCAAAGGTAATGAAAATTATGAAGGTCGAAAATTACTACGAATACAGACGGAAATAACAATCTTTACTTTTTGATGCATTCGCCCAATATATTATTATTGGTACACTTTTGAATCGTGTAACCCCGTCAATTTAAGCAATTTCATCTGTTTGTTAGCATCAGGTAGGTCTAATATCATTTTTGCAGGACTCATTGGTATGGTTGTTTTTTTTGCAGCCAATGTGGCTAATGCCCAGAATTCTGAAATTCCAGATCAGGTGTGGAATGTAGAGTACCGCGGGAATGAGCAATTTTCTGCAATGGTATTGGACAGCCAAACATCCACTGAACAGCCCAGTTTCTGGCAAAAGCTCAAGTTCTGGAAGCGTTCCGGCCACGATCTGGATCTTACTGAAGTAAAAAAAGATGTTATACGCCTTCGTAACTACTACCGGCGTCGTGGTTATGTGAATGTGGAAGTTAGTTATCAGGTTGAAGACGGAAATCGATCCTGGAAGAAAAAGGTCATCTTTAAGATAAATGAACGCAAACCCATCCTGATCAATGAGGTTTCCTATGATCTCAATCATAACACCCAAGACCGGGAAGAGGTACGGGCCTCATCGTCTTTCGGAAAAGCTCAAAAACGACAAGCTTATCAGCCTGGTGCCCGATATGCTACGATCAAGCAGCCCGAGGTAGTTGGCCGGTTTAATGATGTGCTTAAAAACCTTGGGTTTGCTTTTTCAGAGGTTTCGGTTAGTGCGGATGTGGATACCTCACGTCTTTCCGCCGATGTTACTATTCATTGCAATTTGGGTCCCAAGACCTATATCGATAGTATTGAGGTTCAGGGAATAACCAATATCTCCAAAAAGTATGTGCTGCGTGAGGCGGCACTGCACCCCGGAGAACAATATAGCCTCGATAAGCTGCAAGATGCCCAGCAGCAGCTGTTTAACCATCATCTTTTTCGTTTTGCCACCATAAGTATACCCGAACAGCCACAGGACTCCACGCTGGAGTTGCTGTTACGGCTCCGGGAGAATGAGAAACGATCAATTGAGCTGCTGGGTGGATTCGGCCTTGAAGAGAAGTTACGTGGTGAAGTTAGCTGGACTCATCGGAATGTGGCGCACCTGGGACACCGCTTTACTTCCACGGCCCGAGCTTCTTTTATAGAGCAGAGCCTGCGTTTTGACTACTTGTTCCCCTATATCTATAATACCAAGAGCAGCGTCGTGATTTCGCCGTTTGGGCAGCACCTGTTGCAAAGCAATTATGAGTTGTTGCGTGCCGGTATTACCAACAGTTTTATTTATCGCTACAGCAAAAATTTCACCGGTTCGGCTTCTTATGAATTCACCAAAAACAAAGAACTTTCCCAGAAATTCAATACCAGCCTCCCGGACTCCACGTTGGAGTACGATCTTTCTTCGTTCAAGTTCAGCAGTTACTACAGCCAGGGTTACGGGCGCCAGCAGGAAGGATGGGTAATTCAGCCCTATGCTGAAGTGTCGGGCCTGTTTGGAATGGCCACCTTTCAATTTCAGAAACTTTCGGCTGATATACGCCGATTTACGCGGCTGGGAAGTACCACCATGCTGGCTACGCGGGTGCAGGGAGGAGGATTATTTAATGCTCCAACAGATTCACTGCCTAATAATATTCGTTTTTATCTGGGCGGAACGAATTCGGTTCGCGGGTGGACAAGGCAGGAGCTGGGACCTAAACGAGCGCGCACCGACAGTTCCGGATTCGTACGCTACGTGCCGGTTGGCGGCCGCGCGATGTTTGGTTTCAACCTGGAATTAAGACAAGAATTAAACTTTTTTATGGATGGGTTTGGTGTGGCCGTTTTTTTGGATGGCGGTCAGGTTTGGGAAAAATTCAGCCAGATGAACTCCCGCCCGGTGCAGTTTGGGGTCGGAGGGGGTCTGCGGTATCAGTCGCCTATTGGACCTATAAGGGTAGATGTGGGATATAAAGTTAATCCTACGGATGCCGATTTGAATCGCTATCAGGGACGGGATTACGGCAGTGGCTGGGATCACATAGGTATTCACTTAAGCATAGGCCAGGCATTTTGATGACAGAAGAGCAAAAACAAAAACGATGGAAGCGTTGGGGCCGCCGTGCGGGTTGGACCCTGGCTGTTATTCTGTTATTTGGACTGTTGCTCCGGCTCTCACTAAAGACGTCTGTGGTTCATAATTGGGTGCGCAAAACTGTTGTGTCCCAGGCTAATCAGCAACTAAAAGGGGAGTTGACCCTCGACCGCTTATCCGGGGACTTATGGAAGGAGGTCAGGATCGAGGGAGTGCAGCTGGTAGGAGAAACACCTGTCGTCCGGATTGATTCGCTTCACGCCGAATACAATATATGGGCTCTTATTGCTGGAAGGATTGATATCTCGGAACTTGGAATTTATCATCCTGAAATTAACTTGAAGCAAAAAGATGGACGATGGAATATTGAAGACCTTACGGTATCTTCTGAAGATACGGCAACTGCTTCGGGGATGCTTCCGATTGCGATTTCCGCCTTTCACATTCAGCAGGGACATATTTCTGTAGAGGGGGATAGCCTTCCGTTAGAGCAAGATTTTGCTGTGGATCAACTAAGCCTTTCCAGCAGTGTTTCCTATTCCGAAGAAGCCTATAGCGTGCAACTGCGCGACCTCTCTTTTTTGGTTAAAAATACCCGGCTATCGGAACCACTCGCTATTGAAACATCTGCGTCGGCCGATAAAAATACGATTACCCTCGAAAAGCTGGTGATGGCGACCGGCCGCTCGCTGCTCGAAAGCCGGGGGGCGGTGTCGCCGACAGATTCGGCGCTCACTTTTGATTTTTCTGCCAATCCTATTGCTTGGCGTGATATTGCCGAATATAGTTCGGATTTTCCACTTTCCAGCGATTTGAAAATTACCGTTGGGTTGAGTGGTCGCCCCTTCCGGTTTGATTTTTCCATGAGTGCTTCAGCGGATGGGCTGGACGATTTTTCTGTAAACGGCCAATTCAAGTGGCAGTCCGGGCTGATCCTTCAGCACCTTTCGAGCAGCGCCAAACACATCGACGCGCGTGTATTTATGGATGATGAATCCATGCCTGGGTTGGAAGATTTTAAGGCCCGTTTCGACGGGGAAGTTGCCTTTGATGATTACCGCAGAAGCCAGGGAAAATTGCAGCTATCTGCAAATAACATCATCAATTTACCGTACCAGCTGGATGAAATAACGGCCGATGCCAGCTTGCAAAACCAGAATTTGGCTGTAACGCTTCAGGCCCGCCACAGGCAGCAGTCCTTAAATACAGAGTTGACGGTTGATCGTGTCTGGGCGGAATTGCCGAAGATTGAGGGCCGTATCAGGGCTTCCGAAATCAATCCGGAATATTGGCTGCAGGATTCTACTTATGCCGGCCATATAACGCTGGAAGGTCGCTTTTCGGGGAGCGGATGGTACACGCAACAGAGCCCATGGTCCTATACCGTGAGTACCGAGAATGCCAGATTTATGAAGCAGCTCATAAAACAGTTTAAGGTCAGCGGAAGTATTGGCAGGGACGAGGCAAGGCTAACCTCTAAACTGAAGGTTGGGGAAGGAGAAATAAACCTGAAGGCCGATGCCCGTAACCTCATCGCGAATCCGGCATATAATTTTGATGCAAGCATGCATCGTTTTGATTTTGCAAGCCTCGCAGGAACCCCCAACTTTACTACCGCAATAAACGGTTCCGTGAGCGGAGAGGGAAAAGGGACCGATCTTGAGTCTATGCAGCTTCATTCCGCAGTCCAAATTGACTCCTCTCTGATTAACGGTTCGTTGCTCAGTAAATTGGCAGCCGAGATCAGCCTGCAGGATTCGGTGGTATCGGTTGATAGTGCCAGCCTTAAGAGCTCAATTGCAGAGGGCGGATTTCACCTACGTATGAATATGCTTCAGCCCTATACCACCAGTAATGAGCTGGGATTGGATCTACAGCTTAAGGATCTGAGTGCGCTTGCCCCGCTGTCTGGAGCAAATGATTTACAAGCAACAGGTAATATCTCGGGTAAGCTGACTCCTTTTGAAAATGAAAATCTCCGGTTTTTGGGAACCCTGGATGTTTCGGATATTCGCTACGATAGTTTGTTCACAGCAGATCGAGCAAGAGGATCGGTTGACTTGAGAGACGGTTCCGGTGATTTACAGTACCTTACGGATCTGGATCTGACTGCGCCTACCTTTTCCGGAGTTGATATTCAGAATTTGGCGCTCATCACCCAGGGGACCTATGCTGATTCCCAGGCGGTAGGCCAATTCCAATTCAGTTTTGCCAGTGCCAATGAAGGCCGGCTAGAACAGTCCGGTGATTATACGCTGGCTCCGGGTAGAGCCAATATCCGTACTTCAGAATTTAATATTATCAGTGATTATCGTACCCTTACACTGGAGAACCCCTTTTCCATCCATTACGAAAACGATGCGCTTCGGATGGATACTATGCGCGTATCCTCGGGAGATGGAGCTTATCTGGAAATGGCATTGCCGATTATTACCAATAACCAACAGCTTGCTTTTGTACGCGGACGATCCCTGAATACGGCCGTAATTCAAAGTTCATTGCTTGGCACCTCGTATATAAAGGGAATGCTTTCAGGGCAATTTGAACTGGTTCGCCGCGATACGGATTTACAGGTAGATGGCAGAATGCGACTTTACGAAATAGAATACCAGGACACCCAATTTGATTCCCTGGTGATAGATGGCCACATCGAGCGCGAGCGGATGCAAGGGACACTGAGCCTAAGAAATGAAGGTCGTGAACTGGTAACAGGTCGTGCAGATCTGCCTTTTAAGCTGGGAGATCCTAAAGAATTTCCCGCTACCTTTTTTGAGGAGCCCGTAGACGGACAAATTCAGGTGAAGAATGTTGCAATAGAACGTTTTCAGAAGCTCTTTTCAGAAGCTGGGTTGGCCAATACCAGCGGTATGTTAACCCTTGAGGGCGTATTGAAGGGTAAGGCCGGGGAGCCCGAATTTACGGCGGATGCCGCCCTCCGAAATGCTAAATTATCCGGGGTTTCTGTGGATTCCGTGACAACGGGTCTTAATTACCGCCATAGTGAGGCTTCCCTTTTCCTCGATGCTTCCGTAATGTCATTGAAACAGAAAGCAGCGGAAATCAATGCCAAGATTCCATTTTTAATTGATATGAAAACGTTTAGGGTTAACTTACCCGAAGCGCAGGACAGTATAGCGGTCAATGTAGAAACCAACAATTTCAATCTTGCAGCACTAAATGATTTTGTGGATCGGCGTAACATTCGGGAGGTGAAAGGAATGCTTGATGGGAAGGTAGATATCTCCGGTCGGGTTGACGATCTGAAAACGGATGGGAATCTGGCTTTAAAACAGGGGGCCTTCCGTTTGATACCGGCCGGTATTCGGGTAGATCATATTCAATCTAACCTGAAGTTTGATCCCAATAAAATGCAGTTGCGTAAATTTTCGGCCCGGAGCGGAAAAGGCAGTCTTACAGCAAGCGGAGAAGTGCAGCTCCAGAAACTGGTTCCCGGTGCGATAGATTTGAATATGAAAGCCAGTAATTTCAGGGCGGCGAATACCTCGCAATACAACGCGCTGATTAATATGGATGCACGGGCGCAGGGCAAGGTAACCAGTCCGAAAATTACGGGAAATTTGAGTTTTATTAGCGGCTTTATTCAGCTACAAAACTTTGGAGAGAATTCCGTAGAGACGATACAGCTCGATTCGGTGTCCAATGGTCCGGAAGTGAGTGTGTATGATTCATTGGCTCTGGACATGGATATTTCCTTTAATCGCCGCTTTTTTGTTCGAAATAAGCGATACCTTGATCTGGAGATTGAGCTCGATGGCGGGCTTGATCTGCTGAAGGAAAAGAACAATGATTTGCAGCTTTTTGGCACGATGACGGCCGCCAGCGGCTATGCGCGGCCATTAGGGAAACAGTTTGATTTAAAGGAGGGGATCGTAACTTTTACCGGTCCGCCCGACAATCCGCAGCTTAACATACGAACTCAATATGAGCCGCCGCAGACCCAGGAAGAAGTGATTATCTGGTACACCATTGAGGGCACGGTCGAGAAACCCAAGTTTAAGTATGAGAGTCAGCCGCCGATGGAACTGGAAAATATTTTAAGTTACACGCTGTTCGGCCAGCCCTTTTATGCGCTTGATTCCTGGAAGCAGGTAGTTGCCGGTTCAGGTAGCAATACCTCGGCAACTGATGTGGCCTTGGATCTGTTGCTGGATCGCGTAGAAGCACTGGCCACCCAGAAGCTGGGTATCGATGTGGTTAAAATTGACAATACCAGTCTCGGGGGTGAAACCGGGACCTCCATAACCACCGGCTGGTATCTGAATCCCAAAGTATTTTTTGCTATACAAAACATTATAACCGGTTCGACGCCCGATACGGGATTTTTGCTCGAATATTCGCTCCAAAAGAATTTGAAGCTTATTTTACGCCAGGGGAACGGTATTCAGCAGGGTGTTGATGTTAAATGGAAACACGATTATTAATTATTTTGAGCGGTGAGATTGAATTATTGAATTAGATTATCGACTAGACTATCATCCTGAACCTGTTTGCTGAAGCACGGCCTATATATTGGGTTTATGGCGCAGGAGGTATTTGTTCCAGGATTAAAATGGGTTTCTCTGAAAAAATAAATCAAAGTTAGGAATATGTATTCGAAGGAAGACAAACAATTAGCCACAAAGATACTGGAATTCAGCTGTGAGTTGGAAGAAGGACAGAATGTGATGCTGCAGCTTACCGGATTGAACGGTATCGGCCTGCTTCGGGCGCTGGTGGAGCATGCCCGGGAGATGAATGCGAATCCCTTTGTGCAGGTCAATGACACCGAAATACAGCGCATGCTGGTTGAAACCGGTGATAAAGCGTTCTGGAAAAAGCAGGCCGAAATTGATCAGCTTCCGCTGATGAAGCAGATGGATGCCTATGTGGGAGTACGGGCTTCTCTTAATATTTATGAGCAGGCCGGGGTGAGTAAGGAAGCCAATAAAGCCTATGCCGACCATTTTGTGGATCCCGTGCATTTTAAGGAGCGAGTCAATAATACCAACTGGGTCGTGCTGCGATATCCTTCGGAAGCCTTTGCCATGAACGCCAAAATGCCGACTCAGCGATTCCGGGAGTTTTATTACAAGGCCTGTCTGCTCGATTATACCGAGCTGGCTGAGGCGATGAAGCCTTTGCAGGATCGGCTGGAACAGACCGATATGATTCACCTGGAAGGAGAGGGTACCGATATTGAATTTTCGGTTAAAGATCAGACATGGATTCCCTGTTTTGGCAAGCGGAACATTCCGGACGGCGAACTGTTTTCATCCCCCATTTTATCTTCGGTTAATGGGCATATTACCTATGCGCCTAGCGTGTATCAGGGCAAGCCTTTTGAATATGTGAAGCTGGAAGTGCGCGACGGAGTCGTGATCGATTTTGATTCTTCCAATAATGAGCAGCTTGAAGAGATATTGGATACTGATACCGGTGCCCGCCGATTCGGAGAGTTCAGCTTTGGTCTGAATCCGGTTATTGAAAGTCCAATGTATGATATCCTTTTTGATGAAAAGATCTACGGCTCCAATCACCTGACGCTTGGCAATGATTACGAGATTGCCCCGAACGGCAATGAGAGCAATATCCACTGGGATCTGGTTTGTATAGGCGCGGATGTGTACCTGGATGGCGAAAAAATCCGGGAAGGCCGAGAGTTTGTGGTTGATGACCTGAAAGGACTGAATCCCGAAAATCTTTTGTAGAGCTCAGAGGGGGTGATCAGTTTACACTAAGTACTCGTCGCAACGCAGAGCATAAATCTGTGTCCCAACCTCTGTTTGGGTCACAGATTGGTGTTGTTTATCTAGGAGAATTTATCGTTTGAATACCGTCACTGGAATCAAAAAATTTCGCCCTTCATAATTTCCTGCAGAAGTATAACGCCAGTCAGTCGGTTTGTTAACATATCCTCGCTTAACCGGATTATTGTGGATGTATTCGATTTTTTGGAGCATCATTTTATCTCCAATAATCTGTTTAGGATGGAAACTTTCTTGCCATACCTGATAAGTACTGTTTCTTTTGTGCCTCAACTTTGAATCCCTCAGTTTCCTCAGAATTTGGGTTCTTTTTCTGTGCTTGAAAAGTTTTATGATTTCCCGGGCTGTGAAGGGTTTGAAATGCCTCATCTTCTCAGATAGATCCTCACTTTGGGCAATGAGATGAAAATGATTTTCCATAAGTACATACGCATATAAAGTAACTCTCCTCTTTTCTTGTAGAAATTTTAAGCTTTCAAGGACTATTTGGGCAGATTCCGGATCCGAAAATATTGGGAATCCTTGAATAAAGCTGCTGGTCATGAAATAGGGATAGGAGGTATCATAAATCCTATAGCTACTTCTGCCCATAATCGATGAATGTGATTTTTTAAGTAAGACCGGCAGCGTAGCTAGTCCTTACAAAAAATATGAGCAGCTGAAAATATTTGAAGGAGAGTTTTTACGTCCCAAATGGAGGTTTGGACAAAGATGCTGGGAATCTTTTGGGGGATCAGTAAATAAAAAAGGCTGCGCACCGGAGGTACGCAGCCATATTTTATTACTGTCTACTGTTAACTGTTTACTGAAATTAAGCTTCTTCCGCCCACGCTTCAGCGTCATCATATACTTCGGCAAACTCAATACTTTCACCGTCTTCGCTTATAGTGGCCTCGAAATGGGTTTCGCCTTCCGGATCACGTTTAATAAGCTCGGTAGCTAGCTTATCGGTGATCTTGGTTTGGATCAGCCGTTTGAGCGGGCGAGCACCGTATACCGGATCGTATCCGCGTTCAGCCAGCCAGTCTTTGACGTTTTCAGAAACTGTAAGCGTGATATCTTTCTTGTTGAGCATCTTAAATACCCGCTTCAGCTGGATATCCACAATTTGTCGGATATGTTGTTTCTCCAGCGGATGGAAGATGATTACATCATCCACGCGGTTCAGGAATTCCGGACGAATCTGTTTTTTTAGCTGATCCATCAGTTGGTCCTGCAGTTTATTATAAACCTCATCAGTAAACTCGCCTCCGGTCTCTTCAATTTTTTCTGAGATCAGGTGCGAACCGATATTGCTGGTCATAATGATTATGGTGTTGGTGAAGTCTACCGTCACGCCTTTATTGTCGGTCAGGCGACCTTCATCGAGCACCTGCAGTAGCATATTAAATACATCGGCATGCGCTTTCTCAATCTCATCAAGGAGAATCACCGAGTAGGGTTTGCGGCGTACGGCTTCGGTCAGCTGACCGCCCTCGTCATATCCCACGTATCCCGGAGGTGCACCTACCAGGCGGCTAACGCTGTGACGCTCCATATATTCACTCATGTCTATGCGGACCATAGCATCTTCGTCGTTGAAGAGGAAGTCGGCCAGTGAGCGGGCGAGTTCCGTCTTGCCCACCCCGGTAGATCCCAGGAAGAAGAATGAGCCAATAGGTCGTTGGGCATCCTGCAAGCCGGCGCGTGAACGTCGTACGGCATTCGATACCGTTTCTACGGCCTGATCCTGTCCAACCACGCGCTTGTGCAGCTCTTCTTCGAGATGGACAAGTTTCTCGCGCTCGCTTTGCAGCATCTTGCGCACCGGGATGCCGGTCCATCGCGATACAATATCAGCAATGTCTTCGTATTCTACCTCTTCCTTGAGCAGGGCGCGTCCCTCCTGCACTTCGTTCAATTTTTGTTTGGTTTCTTCCAGGTCGGTTTCCAACTGATTGATGGTGCCGTAACGAAGCTCGGCGACTTTCTCGTAATTGCCTTCACGTTCGGCCTTTTCAGCCTGGTTACGGGCCGTTTCAATGGCTTTCTTCAGATCCCGGGTCTTAGTGATGAGATCCCGTTCGGTATCCCATTGATTGCGCATGCTCGAACGTTTTTCCTCGAGATCAGCAAGTTCTTTTTCAATATTTTCGATCTTTTCCTGATTCTTATCGCGCTTGAGACCTTCACGCTCAATTTCGAGCTGACGAATTTCTCGTTCAATCTGGTCAAGTTCTTCCGGCATGGAATCGATTTCCAGGCGCAGACGCGAAGCGGCTTCGTCAATCAGGTCGATCGCCTTATCAGGCAGGAACCGGTCGCTGATATATCGATGAGAAAGTTCAGCCGCGGCTACCAGCGCTTCGTCTCGAATCTTTACACCGTGGTGCAATTCGTAGCGCTCTTGCAAGCCCCGGAGAATGGATACCGTATCCTGTACAGAGGGCTCATTAATCAGTACTTTCTGCATACGACGCTCGAGGGCGCGATCTTTTTCGATGTGTTTGCGATATTCGTCAAGGGTAGTGGCACCAATGGCATGCAACTCACCGCGGGCCAGTGAAGGCTTCAGAATATTGGCTGCGTCAACGGAACCTTCGGCAGCCCCGGCCCCGACAAGGGTATGAATTTCATCAATAAAGAGGATGATCTCCCCGTCGGAGTCAGTAACCTCGTTGACAATTGCTTTCAGGCGTTCTTCGAACTCACCACGGAATTTCGTGCCCGCCATAAGGGCACCCATATCCAGTGCAACAATACGCTTGGTTTTCAAGCTCTCGGGGACGTCACCCTTATTGATACGTAATGCCAAGCCTTCGGCAATGGCGGTTTTACCCACGCCCGGTTCCCCGATCAGCACCGGATTGTTTTTGGTGCGTCGTGAAAGAATTTGCATCACGCGACGTATTTCCTGATCACGTCCGATCACAGGATCCAGTTTATTTTTTTCGGCCTGTTCGTTCAAGTCGCGACCGTATTTTTTAAGGGCATTATACCGGCTTTCCGCATTGGGATCGTCCACTTTTTGTGAACCACGGACATCCTCCAGCACTTTTAGTACGTCATCTTTCTTAACGCCCTGTTGCTTAAGCAGGCTGCCGGCTTCGCTTTTGGACTCTAACAACCCAATCAGCACGTGTTCCGAGCTGATATATTCATCGCCCAGGTTGTCGGCCGATTTCTGGGCTTCATCAAATACTTCTTTGGAATCGTTCGACAGATATTGCCCGGAAACCGATGCTCCTTTAACTACAGGCAGCTTTTCAATACGCTGTTCCAGTTCCGACTTAAGCTGGGGAATACGCACGCCCAGCTTATTTAGAATGGTATTTACCACGTTGTCGGTATCCAGCAAGAAAGCCTGCAGCAAATGAGTAGGACTTACAGCCTGCTGATTGTTGCTCGAGGCCAGTTCAACCGCTGACTGAATGGCCTCCTGTGCCTTGAGTGTAAACTTATCTAAATTCATAACAGAGTTAATAGTGGTTGAAAATTTCTTTTTTTCTTTTCTACTATTAATAGAGCCAATATCGTACCGATCTACCGAATATGTCTAATTTTCAGTGCTTTAAGCTCTTGAAGCTGACGCTTTTACCTGAAGTTGTAATTTTATAGCAATATCTGTCATTTCGGTGGCAGGGAGAGTCTCTTTGACAGTGGTTGAATTCATTCTACAGGGTTTACGTTACAAAAATGAATGGTAATAAAGTCGGGAAACTATGACAGAAACTACTATTTCAGCTGTAGAAGTTGAACTAACGCGAGGAGATATCGCCAATCAGGCCGATATGGATGCCGTGGTCAATGCAGCAAATGCCCAGCTGCGTATTGGCGGCGGGGTGGCCGGGGCCATCCACAGGGCAGCCGGACCGGAGCTGGCACATGAGACGCGTTCCATGGCTCCCATCAAACCGGGCGAAGCGGTTATCTCGGGGGGACACAATCTGCCCAATGAATATATTATTCACTGTCTGGGTCCGGTATACGGGCGTGACCAACCGGAAGACGAGCTACTAGCCAGCTGCTATAAAAATGCCCTTCAGCTGGCCGAGGAGAATGCTATCGAAAAATTGGCTTTTCCCTCTATTTCAACCGGCGCTTTCGGTTATCCCATGAGGGATGCAGCTCAAGTGGCCCTAAAAACCATCAAGGAGGAGGCGGAGCTTCTGGCGTCTTTCAAAAAAATCCGCTTTGTGCTTTGGGGCGAAGATGCCTTCAATATTCACGAGCAGGTGATGAATGAAATCTTTGGCTGATTAAGTAGAAAACCTGCAAACTTTTCTGGTTATGTAACATGCTAATATTCTTGCAGACAGAAATGTAAATATTACGGCTTTGTAGAGTTGTTACCCATAAATATCATTCAATACGCCAGCCAGACGCACACCTGATTTAAGTAGCTGTCGATCCAGAATATCCCGATTTTTATACTGGTATTGATAACCCAGCTGATGATCTTTAGGCAGATCATATACCTCATCCCGCAACTCCATAGACTCATAAGCCCAGTCGAGAACATTTGAGTCTTGCCACGTTTTGATCTGTTGCTTGGTGGGATGGTTGACGGCGTCAGAGAATTCGGTATAGCTCAACTGCCGGCTGTCAATCATGTCGCTGTCCCATACCCGGTGCAGATTGGAATTACGATAAAACCATTCCACTTTGGTACTGTTGCCTCCGCGGTCTTTGCCGTTTCCCACATGCAGCGGCTGGTGGATATCACCGACCAGGTGGATCAGCATCTTGAGTTTTTTGGCCTCTTCCTCTTTTGACAGATCTCCGCTTTTTAAATCACTTATGATGGTTCTCAGGCTCTTAATAAGGTCCCCATTCGGATTCTTTTCGGTTTCTTCATAGGTCATTCCATCAGGGATGGTAACCCAGTGCCAGTCGTGGGTATAATCATAATCCGGGTTCGCTTTGATCCGGTCCATCCAGGTGCTGGCGATAGCTATGGAAGTGGGTCCCAGGATACGATCCACAGCTCTACGGGCTTTTGGCGAAAGGTAATCGGCGGCTATATCCCCGACAATGCGATGGCCGTTTTGTCCCCATAACTTAGTATTGTCCGTACCGGAAGGAAAAATGAGCAGGGCGGCGAGTGTGAAAATGAGAATCATAGGAGGTACAACTTAAGTTGAGATTTCAAGCCGGCGGGAATATCCGTACTTTTTATTAAAAGGTAAATTATTGGCAGGTTTTATTTTATTCAGACACGATATGAATCAATTTCTCAACATTTTTTTCTTCGTGTTCCATACCTCCTGGATTATTTTCAATATTTTCGGCTGGATATGGAAACGAACCCGCCGGTGGAATCTGCTTACTTTATTGTTGACTGCTCTTTCTTGGTTTGGCCTTGGCGTTTTTTACGGATTCGGATACTGCCCCTGCACGCATTGGCACTGGGTGATTCGCCGCAATCTTGGATATACCCAGATGCCCAATTCCTATATCAAGTTTTTAATCTATGAATTGACAGGATTTGACCTGAATGCTACTGTTGTGGATTTTGGAACGGCAGTAGCATTTTTGGCTGTACTGATAATTTCGCTCTATCTGAATCTCAGGGATTTTAAAAAGAAGCCGCTTGTTTATTAATAAGATATCCTGATGTCAATGTCCTATTTGTTTTCCGCCAACTTCTCAAAGAGTTTTTTCTCTTCATCTGAAAGCTTTTCCGGAACCTGAATTTGGGTGCGAACCATGAAATCTCCTTTATTGGAGCTGTTGCGGAACTCCGGCATTCCCATACCGTTCAAACGGAATAGCTTGCCTCCAGAAGTACCGGCTGGAATATTAATCTTTGCCTTACCTCCAAGCGTTTTAACAACGGTTTCGCCGCCAAGTACTGCGGTGTACAGGTCAATGGGATGGTCGTAATAGAGGTTATTGCCTTTGCGTTCATAGCCATCAGGCATATTCACGCGGACTGTGAGATAGAGGTCGCCACGGGTACCACCCTGCATTTTAGTGGAACCTTTTCCGGAAAGCTTTAGACGTTGTCCGTCTTTAATACCGGCCGGAATTTTAACTTTCATTTTTTCTCCGCCCACACGCAGGGTTCGGGATGTTCCTTCATAGGCTTCCTGCAGTGAAATCGAGACTTCTGCCTTTATGTTCTGTTTGGCATTTGCGGCTCGTTGTTGTTGGTGTTGTTGCGCACCGCGTCGGTAAGCGGTCCGTTGCTGTCCGCCCTGGGCTTGGCCGAAGGGACTGCCTCCGCCCCCGAAAATTGTTTCAAAGAAGCTTGAAAAGCCGCCGGCTCCGCCTTGTCCGCGGCCACCGCCTCCGAACAGATCATTGATATCAAAACCTCGTTGGTACTGTGACTGACCGCCAAAACCACGGCCTTGTTGTTCTTGTCGGGCATAATCCGACCAGTTGAAGCCATCGGCAGTTCCGCCCGCCCGCTGGTACTTCTTCCAGTCTTTACCAACTTTGTCATATAGTTTGCGTTTCTCAGGATCTTTGAGGACTTCATACGCTTCTCCAACCTCTTTGAATTTATCTTCAGCAGAGGGGTCATCAGGGTTTTTGTCGGGATGATATTTTGCCGCCTTTTTACGATAGGCTTTCTTTATTTCATCCTGTGACGCATTCTTGCTGACGCCGAGTATGTCGTAATAGTTTTTGTATTCCATAATGTAGTCGTACTATCACAAATTTTATCAATTCCATTATTTAAAGAAGCAAATAAAGTGCCACAGCTTAAATGCTAACGTTTTGTCAAAATATCGGAAATCTTTCGCCAGCTTGTCATAAAAAAAGCCCTCCGCTAGAGCGGAGGGCTTTGCTGTTCACGTTATGTAAGGGGAACGTTATTACAGCTCAAAAGCAATAAGTTGACTTGTTTCTCCGGCCAAGACGCGAAGCAATATTACATTCTTGTCCTGGTCCATCGCATTTTGTATGGCGTCTTTAAAATCAGATACGTTAGAAACTTCCTCACGGTTAACTTCAGTGATAACGTATCCCTGGCGCAGTCCCTGTCGGTAAGCTTCGCTTCGTCGGGAGATCTGAGCAACCACAACGCCATCCTGATTTTCGCTAAGATTCAGCTGGCGCGCAATCTGAGGTGAGAGATTTTGGACACGGAATCCAAGTTCTTTTTCCATGCTGGCGTCCGGCTTACTTTCTTTTTGCATAGCCAGATCGTTCGGTAGTTCGCCGAGGGTTACCGTCAATGTTTCTGATTCTCCGTCGCGCATAATGCCTAAGTTTACATCGGTACCCGGCGATGAGGTTGCAATCATCGTGCGCAGCGAATTAAAGTCGCGAATCGGTTTCCCGTTGATGGTTTGGATTACGTCACCTTCTTTAATCCCGGCTTCATCGGCGGGACCACCATCTTTAACGCCACCAACGATAATGCCGTAGGACTTATCCAGACCAAGCGCGTCGGCCATGGTGTCATCCACTTCACCGCCTTTGGTTATTCCGAGGTATCCTCGGACCACATGTCCGTTTTCGATAATGGATTTCATGACGCGTTTGGCAATATCAACCGGAACGGCAAAGCCGATACCCTCATTGCCACCCGAACGCGAGGCGATGGCAGAGTTTATTCCGATCAGTTCGCCATCCATGTTAATCATGGCACCGCCGGAGTTTCCGGGATTAATAGCGGCATCGGTCTGGATGAAGTTTTCATAACCGGCATTCTCTTGCAGAATACCGATGGTACGATCTTTTGCAGAGATAATACCCATCGATACCGAGTGTGCCAGCCCTTTTTGAAGCGGACTACCTATTGCGAGAACCAACTCGCCTACACGTGCTTTTTCGCTATTACCCAACTTGATCACATCCAGGTTGTCGGCGTCAATTTTCAGTACGGCAATATCAGTACGGGGGTCACGACCCACAACTTTAGCATCATACCGCTTATCATTATAAAGTTGAACTTCAACCTCATCGGCATTTTCGACGACGTGGTTGTTGGTGAGAATGTAACCTTTATCTGAAACGATTACGCCGGAACCCAAACCTTGACGTTCATACTCCTCAGGACGGTCTTGTGGCTGCCCGAAAAAGCGAGCCAGCGGATTCGGCTGAGCTTCAACTGTTTGAGTGACGGTTACTGTAACAACCGTGGTTTTTGCTTTCTCAGCAATATCAACAATTGCATCGTTGAATTCGGCAAGAGTGGGCGATGGTTTGCTTTCCGCTTTTTCAATATTGGTATTTGATGAAAAATCGGGAAGCGAAAACATTGAGGCCTTGTCCAAATTCTGGTCGACCGAGTAAAATCCAACCAGTAGAATGGCTGCAATAGCCCAAAGAACATAAGATGAACGAGAACTTTTCATAATATCTCCGTTTTAAATCTGTGTTAGTAAATAATTTTTAGAATTCTGACAGTTCAATAAACATCCCGCGGGGACACTTTATTGTGTTTCATTTGATTAAAATAAAAACGGGAGCTACTGTTCAAGGTAGCTCCCGCGGTGTGGGGATAAAATTGAAGCGGATGTTAGCTTATTTCAATCTGCTTCTTCACTTCTTGCTCACTCTTTTCAATGGTGATATTCAGCAGTCCGTTTTCGTAGCTGGCTGAAATACTTTCTTCATCTACATTATCAGGTAGTTGAAAAGAGCGCTCGAAGGAACCATATTTAGTTTCTACGCGATGGAATTTTTTGTTTTTCTCTTCTTTTTCGAAACTGCGTTCGCCGCTGATGGACAGACGTCCATTTTCAAGGCTTATATCAATGTCTTCCTTGCTCATGCCAGGTAATTCGGCAGAGATCAGAAAACTGTCATCGCTTTCTGAAATATCGATACTCGGGACGAAATTATCACGACGCGCACTTAAAGCATCGTTGAAAAATTCGTCCATTATATCAGAAAATCGTTTGCTTGTAACGTCGTTGTCTGGTCGGTTATATCTCATTAAAGTCATAATAGTTACCTCGATATTTTTATTTGAATGTTGTTCGTTTCATAAACTCACTTTTATAGGAGCAACACCCATGCCAATAGCTCTATAAGCTTGAAATACTGACATTCAGCCATTTTAGGACTGAGTTTTTTTCAGGAGGGATATGACAGTCGAAAAAAATGTCATTTCAGAGATGGTCAAACCGACAGGGCAGCTGTATTTGTGGCAGAAGGGCAGTTAACAATGAACAGTGGACAATTAACAGTTATCAGTCTATAGGGGTCAGTAATCACGATAAAAAGTATATAGTAGTGTGAAATGTAGAAAGAGTTGATGTCACGCAGACTCTATGGATTCTGAAACAGTACTGACTCAGATTGTGCACATGATTCAGAATCAAACGAAACCCGGAAGCTCACTTAAATGTTTAAAGTGATCGCAATCTTTCAGGTGGAGTTAAATGGAATTATTAATTGACGACTGTTAACTGATCATTGCTAATTGCTTTTACTTGTAGCTTTGATTCCATTCGCGGGCAATCAGGAAAGCCATTTGCAGGCTTTGTTGGTAATTCAGTCGCGGATCGCAGTATGTTTCGTAATTTTCGAGCAGCTGTCCTTCTTCAAGGCCTTCGGCTCCACCCACGCACTCGGTGACATTATCGCCGGTCATCTCAAGATGCACGCCGCCAAGGTAGCTTCCCTGGTCGCGGTGGATCGCAAATGTTTTGCGAATCTCAGCAACAATATCATCAAAGTTTCGCGTCTTGATGTTGTCGTCAGTGGCAAAGGTGTTGCCGTGCATCGGGTCGCAGCTCCATACCACCGGCATGCCCTCGTGCTTGATGTTTTTAATAAGTTCAGGAAGTTCTTCGTCCACTTTATCATTGCCGAAACGCGTGATCAACACGATTTTACCCTGTTCATGGATGGGATTGAGTCGTTCAATCAGTTTGAGGGTATGATCCAGATCATAGCCGGGACCTACCTTAATACCAATGGGATTGCGGATGCCACGCAGGTACTCCACGTGAGCACCTCCCAGGTCACGCGTTCTGTTACCCAGCCATACCATGTGAGCACTCAGGTTGTACCAGCCTTCCCGGCGTGGGACGCGCTGTGTTTGGGCCGAATCGTAATGAAGATTCAGTCCCTCATGAGAGGTATAGATGTTAATTTTCTGCAGCGTATTAAACTCATTCGGCGTGATGGTCTCCATAAAGTTAACGGCTTTTTGGATGGAGTTTACCATCGCCTCATATTCTTTGTAGTATTCGTTCTCACGCATGAAGTCGAGCTCCCAGTATTCCGGGTGATGCAGATCGGCAAATCCTTCATCGGAGAGCGCGCGCAGGAAATTCAGCGTTAATGCTGCCTTATGGTAGCCGGTCAGCAGACGCTGAGGATCAGGGATACGTTCTTCCAGTTTAGGTGTAATACTGTTAATCAAATCACCGCGGTAATTAGGAATCTTTTCTCCATCGACAATTTCATAGTCACTGGAGCGCGGTTTGGCATACTGCCCGGCAATGCGACCGATACGAACCACCGATGTTTCCATCTCGTGAATCAGGATGAAACTCATCTGCAAGAGTACCTTTAGCAGGTTGACAATTTTCGGAGATCTGCAATCTGCAAAGCTCTCGGCGCAGTCGCCTCCCTGAAGCATAAAACTTTTACCTGCAGCTACGTCGGCCAGCTTCTTTTTCAGTGCTTCCACTTCCCAGGAGGTAATCAGCGCAGGACTGTTCCGCAGCTGATTATAAACTTCTTCCAGTTCTGCTTTATCGGGGTACTCGGGTAGTTGTTTTACTGGAAAGTTTTTCCAGGAGGTGGGAGACCAGTCGCGGGGGTTTGCTACTTCGGGGGCTACAGATTTTTTGGAATACATGAGTAAGGTAATTCGTGCAGTTATTTCTTAAACTGTTAATTTTACTGAATAAAAAGCACAGGAGCAATTTTTTGCTTCAAGGTAATGCTTCGCGATAGAGGCGGGTTGGAAACAACTTTAACTTAGGGGTTCGAATACAAAAATACCCTGTGGATTGATATACCCGTATTTTTGTCCCAGTTTGACCAAAGCCAATCCGTTATGGAAATTCCAGGCTTCGTCATAGATAGGTTCAATAACCATCTTTCCGTTTTCATTGACGTAGCCAAATTTTGATCCCATCTGTACTCGTGCCCGGTTTTCATGAAAGGCAAAGGCATTATCAAATTTCGGTTTGATGATGAATTTGCCCTGCGTATTGATATAGCCATAATGTTTTTCATCCAGATTGTTGGGATCAGCCGGCATGGCCACTACCGCTTTTTGCTCCGAAAAGGGCTCGGCCTCCAGGAACTGTGACTGGATGATAACAGCGCCGTTCGTGTTAATATATCCCCACTGCTTAAAGCCAATCTGTACGGGCGCAAAGCCTTCTTTAAATGATTTGGCATTCATATATTGCGGCTGAATTTTGGTTTTGCCTTCGGGCGTGATGTATCCCCATTCACTATGGGCGTAGGTTTGGATGAGTGCCAGTCCTTGACTAAAGCTTTTGGCGGATCGGTATTTGGCGGGAATTACCATTTCGCCTTCAGTATTGATGAATCCCCACGAACCGGTATCTGCTTGACGCACAGCCGCAAGTCCTTCTTGAAACGGTTTGGCGCGGGAGAATCGGGGTTCAATTTCAAAGTCGCCTGAGCGATTGATAAAGCCGTAACGCCCGTTTTTACGAACCAGCGCCAATCCATCTTGAAAAGAACTGCCGTATTCAAAGCGGGGATCAATAGCTATTTCTCCGCCTCGATCGATATAACCGATTTTATCATTCATCTGGATAGCGGCTAGACCCTCTGAAAATTGGTAAGGCCAAAGCTGGCTGTTTGCTAAAAGAAAACTGGCGGGAATTTGAGTATCCAGATCCTTATCGATAAATCCCACTTGGTTATCTTTAACAAAAGGATAAAGGGGTTCTCCGGTGGTTGGCGCTTCCAGCATTTTACAGGAAGCCAAAATTGTTACAACCAGAAAGACAAAAAGCCATCTTGTGAGTTTCAAATTGGACATAAATAAGATGCGGTACTATTGGTTTTGCGGATGCGGGAATTTTAAACGCTGATACCGAGAGGATGTTCCACTACAAAAATTTTGTTAGTCCCGGTAAGTTGAAGAAGGAATAGGTCCCTCTCCACTCACCAGACTTTTGTAGACAACGGCGGTTGCCATGGTTGTCAGGGGGTAGGTCAGAATAATACCAACACCGAAGAAGAGCATGCCCAACAGGTTTAAGGCCACGGTAGCTAATCCAAATAGTAAAAGTTCAAAATTGTAGCTGCGTGTCAGATAATAACTTTGTTGCAGGGCATCGAATGAGGAGAGGTTTCCTTCGAGAATAAAGTAGGGATAAAACTGGAAGCGGATAGCCACAAAGATTCCGGGAATAACCAGGAGTAGCAAACCCAGTGCCACGGCTATGCCATACAGAAAAGAGGCCACGAAATAACTCAAAAAAGTTCGGAAGTTATTGAACATATCCATCACTTCAACAAATTCGTCCTGGATCAGGCGAAGCATTATTTTGATGAAGCCCAGCCCAAGGAAGAGTTGGATCAGTGTCAATAAAAAAGATATAAACTGAGAGTAGCTCGTTGGAGGATTGGGAGCGCGCATCACAAAGTAAATTTGTGGGACCACGCCGATAACAAAATAGGTAAGCATTGCCCCGATGACGAATGAGGCATACTTTTTATATTGCCGAAAACTGTATTTAAATATGGGTAACAGGTCGATTGAAAGCTGGTCCATTCCGATCGAATTAAACGAGTAGATTTTCAGTTTTGTGGGTTGGCCGTGATCAAGCAATCAATAATAAATTATGGCTTCAAAAGATACGATTTATGCGTATCTTTAAAAGTTTAATCACTCTAAAAAATAAGTTTTACCTTTGCGAGAAAACATAGTTATACGAGGTGCCCGCGAACACAATCTTAAAAATATTGATGTCGACATTCCACGAGAGCAACTGGTGGTAGTGACCGGTATTTCGGGTTCCGGCAAATCTTCCCTGGCGTTTGATACTATTTATGCCGAAGGCCAGCGACGATTCCTGGAATCCCTGTCCGCTTACGCCCGCCAGTTTTTGGGTATGATGGAACGTCCCGATGTCGATTTTATTGATGGTCTTTCTCCGGTGATCTCCATCGATCAGAAAACGACGAACCGGAATCCGCGATCTACAGTGGGAACGGTAACGGAGATCTATGACTTCCTTCGTTTGCTGTATGCGCGTATTGGTATTCCCTATTCCTGGAAATCCGGTAATAAGATGGAAAAGCAGACGGCGGACCAGGTAGTCTCGACCATCATGGACATGCCCGAAGGAACCAAGGCCTATTGTTTGGCGCCGGTAGTGCGTGGACGTAAAGGCCACTATCGCGAGCTTTTTGAACAAACGATGAAGCAGGGGTTTGTGCAGGTTCGCGTGGATGGAGAGCTTATGGACCTCGAAGAAGATATGAAAGTCGATCGCTATAAGACCCATAATATCGAGGTCGTGGTGGACCGATTTGTGATTAATGAAAAGAGCGAAAAACGCATTGCAGAAAGCGTGCGTCTGGCACTCGAGATGGCGGATGGCAACGTGATTCTGGCTACGCCCGAAGAAAAAGACGGTGAGGTGGAATTTAAAGACCACCTGTTTTCGCAGAATTTGTTTGACCCTGAAAGTGGCTTGGCCTATGAAGATCCTGCACCAAATATTTTCTCTTTTAACTCTCCGTACGGAGCCTGCCCCAAATGCGACGGCCTCGGCTACACCTATGATGTGGATCGCAACCTGGTGATTCCCAACAAAGAACAGACGATAGAAGAAGGAGCTATTCGCTACCTGGGAGAGCCCCGCGATATTTTTGCTTTCAAGCAGCTTCGGGCCGTGCTTAAAACGCTGGATCTGGATTTTGAAACGCCCATTAAAGACTTTCCGGATGAAGCGATGGATATCCTATTTGAGGGAGGAGGCGACAAGAAATATGACGTCAGTTACGACTTTAGACAGGATAACGTTACCTATAAGCACTCTTTCAAAGGCTTGCGGAATATGATCCGCGAAAAATATGAGGAGAGCAACTCCAATAAACAGCGGGATAAGGCGAAAGCTTATATGAGCAAGATTGAATGTCCCGAATGCGGCGGAGGCCGGCTCAACAAAGAAGCCCTCTCGTACCGAATCGATGATTACACCATCGATGAGCTGGTGAATATGGATATCAACACGCTGCGGCACACCATCAATAACCTTGATCTCAACGAAAGGCAGCAAAAGATCGGCAGCCAGGTACTGAAAGAAGTTCGCGACCGGGTGGATTTTCTGCTCAATGTGGGGCTTGACTACCTGACGCTCGACCGCGAGGCCCAGACACTTAGTGGAGGTGAGGCGCAACGTATTCGTCTGGCTACCCAGATTGGAACCCAGCTGGTAGGCGTGCTTTACATTCTGGACGAGCCCAGTATTGGCCTGCATCAGCGGGATAATATCAAGCTGATTAAATCGCTGGAAACCCTGCGTGACTTGGGCAACAGCGTAATCGTGGTTGAGCACGACCGCGAGACTATCGAGCATGCCGATTATGTGCTGGATATCGGTCCCGGGGCCGGAGAATACGGTGGCGAAATTGTGACCGAAGGCAAGCCCGAAGATTTGGATCCGGATTCGATGACAGCCAAGTTTTTGAAAGATGAGGAGACCGTTCCCTATCCCGATGAACGCCGCGATGGCAATGGCAAGTCCGTCCGACTAAAGGGAGCGAGGGGACATAACCTCCAAAATCTGGATGTGGAGATTCCACTCGGCAAGTTTATCTGCGTCACGGGCGTGAGCGGCAGTGGCAAAAGTTCACTTATCAACCAGACGCTGGAACCGATCCTTTCTACCGAGTTTTACAATTCCAAGTCCGTACCGCTGCCTTATGATGAAGTTGAAGGAATTGATAACCTGGATAAGGTTATTTCCGTAGATCAGAGTCCGATCGGGCGAACGCCGCGTTCCAACCCCGGAACTTATACCAAGGTTTTCGATCACATTCGCAAGCTGTTTGCGGAGCTGCCGGAATCCAAGATTCGGGGCTACGACCAGGGACGGTTCTCCTTTAATGTAAAAGGAGGCCGTTGCGAAGCCTGTAACGGAGACGGGGTTCGCAAGATCGAAATGAATTTTCTGCCCGACGTTTATGTCGACTGCGAGAGTTGTAACGGCAAACGATATAATCGAGAAACCCTGGAGATCTACTACAAAGGCAAAAATATTTCGGATGTGCTGAATATGTCCATCAAGGAAGCACACGGGTTTTTCGACTCTGTCCCCGCGATTAACCGTATCTTAGGTACACTGGTGGATGTGGGGCTTGGTTATCTTCGACTCGGTCAACCCAGTACGACTCTTTCCGGGGGTGAGGCCCAGCGGATTAAGCTGGCGCGCGAACTGGCCAAAGTGGGAACCGGAGATACGCTCTACATTTTGGATGAACCTACGACCGGCCTGCATTTTCAGGATGTGCGTATGCTGGTAGATGTGGTTCAGCAGCTGGTGGATAAAGGAAATACGGTCATCGTGATCGAGCATAACCTGGATCTCATCAAAGCGGCCGACTGGATTCTTGATCTGGGACCCGAAGGCGGTGCCGGGGGTGGAGAAATCCTCACGCAAGGTACGCCCGAAGAAGTTGCTGAAGTCGATAAAAGTTATACCGGTCAATTTCTGAAAGAGGAGTTCGATCGGGAGAAGAAAGAAAAGATAGCGGCCGATGCATAGCTTGATGAGTGATCAAAAATTCGTAAATTCCGTTTATTCCTAAGCCACATAAATTTTAGAAGATATATGAAGTTCTTTTTCAAGTGTTTTACGGTGTTTATTGCTCTTTGGGCCCTGTTCGTTGTCAGTGATCTGCTGTTTTTTCAGTTTGATATCGATTTCTCCGGTATTTTCCTTTATAGTGGAGTACTGAGTATCGTCTGCACGCTTATCTATGGGTGGATTGATGATGTTTTTATTCACCATCGTCAGCCCGAACTTGACGAGCTGTAATAACCAGGTTCATTAGCAAAAAGGCGGGGTATCCTTTCCGTCAGTTTGTAGATTCGGATATCGGGGTTGGAGCTATCTGGCTGATTTTGGTTCTGATCCGCCGGCTGTCGAATGGAATGCCCTATATATATAGTTCGCCGGTTTGCCTTACATCTAATATGACGGGAATCAGCATCGGGCAGATTTCTGCCGGTATCGGATATTCAAAATTTATGTTTTTTCGCAAATATATTGAGATGGTGTCTCATATAGTGATAGAAAGCATTTGTCCCACTCCCGCTTTCTCCCTATTTTCTGCCACTAAATGAATCGATTCCGCGCACATATTGTTAGAGTTGTGATCATTGGTCTGCTTTGTACAGGCTTTGGATCCTATATGGCACAGCCTGTACAGGCCAAGCACTCTTCGTTTGCCTTTACCCGCTGGCTGAGTACCATGACAAAGTCTTCTGCTGCCCACGGAATAGAGGTCCAAAAAGAACTTAGCAGTCTCCAGCATTCCGATGACCAGCTGGATCGAATCATTGAGAAAGCCTCTCAGATCGTTCGTCGCAATAACGATCAGTTTTCTTTTGGGATCAACGAGTCGGTGGCTTCGCATCAGGTCTATCAGCTCTTGCTTATTGAGTGGAGCCAGTTTCAGACCGGCAATGCTATGGCTAGTGTGCCGATTCAACAGAACGTAAAAATAACGGTTCCGGTAAAAATTGATAGTACGGGAGGGCATGGTTCACCTGCTTACTTGCCGGATGCCATTAATCAGCTGCCATTTTCTTCGTATACTCAATCCTATTCCTTTGTAGAATACGGCAGCTGTGAGACTCCAATGGCTAGCGGAATTGCAATAGGCGCTCCCTAGTATTCAAAATACCCTTCTCTGTTATCGCTCCCGGTATGCAGGAGCACTTCTTTAATATCCAATTCAAATTTTTTTAAACCGATTTATTATGAAAGGTAATGGAACAAAAATAGGCTTTATTGTCGCCTTTCTGGCAATTTCGATCTATTATTTATGGCCTACGCTCGCGAATGTGCTTGAGCAAAATTATATTGATGATCTGCCTCAGGCCGAACGCGTAGAATATCGCCAGGAGAATACGCAGCGTTTGCAGGATCTTAGACAGAACTCGCTTTCCCTGGGTCTTGATCTTCAGGGTGGAATGCACGTTACGCTGGAAGTGGGTACGGCGCAATTTCTGCGGGAACTCGCCGGCGAAAATGCAGATACTACGCTGGTCAATGTGATTGAAGATGCCAAGCAGACAGCCCTGCAGAATGATACTGATTTTATTGACGAGATGGTCAATGAGTTTGAACAGCGATATCCCGATGGGCGACTAAGTCGTTACTATCGTTCGGATGCCGAGAATATCACTCGCCGTTCTTCTAATCAGGAAATCCAAGAGTATCTCAAAAAGCAGCGTGATTCTGCAGTCGATCGTGCGATGGAAATTATTCGTACCCGTGTTGACCGTTACGGTGTAACCGAGCCCGGAATTTTCAAACAGGGCAACAATCGCGTGGTTGTTGAGCTGCCGGGTGTAGCCAACAAAGAACGTGTGCGTAACCTTTTGAAAGGGACAGCCCGGCTCGAATTCCGTCTTGTAGCGCAGCCTGATGAAATCAGTAACGCCAAAGATCGTATCCTAAGTTACTACAATAACCAGGCGTCATCCGACACAACCGACTCTGTTCAGCAGGGCGGAGCCCAAAATCCGTTGACCCAGGTGCTTAGTACCCGCACGCGGAATCCATATGTATTTGGCTATGCTTCCGGACGGGATACGGCAAAAGTTAATGAGCTGCTGGATCGTCCCGAAGTGCAAAATCTGCTTCCTCGTAATGTGGTGCTGATGTGGGGTGCAAATGCTTTTCAGGAAACCCAGCAGGGCGGAGAGATGTTCCGGCTGATCGGCGTTCGTTCCGAAGTTGAGCTGACCGGTGAGGTTATTGAGGAAGCCAGCGTGAACTTCGATCGCGCTACCAACCAGCCTCGTGTTTCTATGAATATGAACGCAGAAGGTGCACGGCGCTGGGCTCGTATCACGGGCGCCAATATCGGCAAACCCATAGCTATCGTATTGGACGGTTATGTATACTCTTTCCCCAATGTTGAAACGAAGATTTCCAACGGACGATCCTCTATTTCCGGCTTGGAAAGCGTAACCGAAGCGGAAGACCTTGTGAATATACTGCTTTCCGGTGCGTTGCCAGCGCCTCTGCAAATTATTGAGGAACGTACGGTAGGGGCCACTCTGGGTGAGCAATCCATTCAGGCCGGTTTTTACTCTACGCTAATCGGATTGTTGATTGTAGCGATCTTCATGATTGTATACTATCGTTCTGGCGGGGCCATTGCTGATTTAGCGCTGATATTGAATATCGTATTTATCCTCGGTATTCTGGCAGCATTTAAAGCCACACTTACATTACCCGGTATTGCCGGTATTGTGTTAACCATCGGTATGGCTGTGGATGCCAATGTACTGATATTCGATAGGATCAGGGAGGAGGCCAGGTCGGGCAAGACGCTCAGGGCCTCAATTGAAGGAGGCTACTCCAATGCGATGAGCGCTATTATGGATGCCAACGTTACCACCTTCTTTGTTGGGGTAATTCTCTACAGTTTTGGCGTAGGTCCGATTAAGGGATTTGCCGTTACGCTGATGGCCGGTATTGTATCCTCGCTATTTAGCGCTATTGTGATCACGCGTGTAGTTGTGGATTACCTGACCCGCGACAAATCCGCCGACGTCAGCTTCGGTTAAGTACAACGAAATTCAACAATATTTTAAAGAACTGATATTATGAGATGGTTCGAAACACCAAACTTTGACTTTATAAAAGTGCACAATTATGCCTACATCTTTTCGGGCATTCTGATTGTGCTTTCGATTATTGGAATCTTTACCAAAGGCTTGCAGTACGGTATCGATTTTAAGGGCGGTAAGGAATTTGTCCTTGAATTCGAGAAGCCGGTGAATGTTACGGATATCCGTAGCCAGCTTTCGGGTCCCCTCGAAGGCACTCCTAGCGTAAAATTGTTCGGTTCGCCGCGTGATATTCTGATCCGGACTGACAATCCCGGTGACATCACCGAAGTTCAGAATACGATTATGAGCAACATGGAGGAGCTCTATTCCGATAATAGTGCCAACGTAATTAAAACCGATATCGTAGGTCCGCGTTTCGCCGAAGATCTTAAAGAGGGTGCGCTGAACGCCATTATCTTTGCGCTTATCGTAGTCTTTATTTATATCCTTATACGGTTTAAGGATTGGACCTTTTCGGCAGGTGCCGTGACGGCCCTTTTTCACGACGTACTTATCGTGCTCGGGGTGTTTACTATATTCGGTGATCTGATGCCCTTCAGCATGCAGATCGACCAGTCGATTATTGCGGCTTTTCTCACCATTGTTGGTTATTCGCTGAATGATACGGTGGTGGTCTTTGACCGTGTCCGGGAAAATAATCTGCTCTATAAAACCATGGACTACGGCGAGATGGTCAACAAGAGCCTGAACGACACGCTTAGCCGTACCGTCATAACTTCGCTCACTACCTTGTTTGTGGTAACCGTGCTATTTATCTTTGGCGGAGAAGTGCTCAAAGGATTTTCATTTGCCTTGATGCTTGGTATTATTATTGGTACCTATAGCTCTTTGTTTGTTGCCACTCCAACGGTGGTAGAGCTTCAAAGCAGAAAGGAAAATGCATAAATATTAACTCCTAATTTAACCAACGGGGAGAACCAAATGAATTTTAATGTATCAGAGCGTTATAATTGTGTAGTTATTGAGTTTAAGGGCAATGTGATGGGCGGGCCCGACGCTGTTAGTCTCAACGAAAAGTTGCATGAACTTATTGATGAAGATAAAACAAATATTGTCGCTAATCTCGGCAAGGTTAAGTTTATGAACTCCTCAGGCTTGGGCATGTTGATTGGTGGACTCACCACCATGCGAAAAGCTGGCGGTGACTTGCGTCTTGCTAACGCCACTGATAAAATTGAAAGCCTGTTGGTTGTTACCAAGCTTATTACGGTCTTCAAGAATTATAAGTCTCTGGAAGCAGCCGTTGAGTCCTATTCCGAATCCAAGGAAGAAGAGTAAGCAATTCTAAATTTCAATTAATAAAAAGGGGTGGTATTCACCCCTTTTTTTGTGTCAAATATTACTATGTCAATTCGTGTTGTTGTAGGCGCCCAGTGGGGCGATGAGGGTAAAGGAAAAATTGTAGATCTGCTCAGTAAGGAAGCCGATTATGTGGTACGATACCAGGGAGGTGCCAACGCAGGACACACCCTTGAGTTTGATGACAAAAAGATCGTCCTGCATCTTATACCGTCCGGAATATTTAACGGAGAAGCGACTTGCGTGATTGGCAATGGGGTGGTGATCGACCCGCATGCGCTGATTGATGAGATCGAAGAGGTAGAGGCCTTGGGAGCCAACCTTAAAGATCGGCTGAAAATCAGCAGTGCCGCCCATGTTATTTTACCGTATCATCAGCTTCTGGATCAGGTTAAAGAAGAACATAGAGGTGATGAGGCCATTGGAACCACCGGACGCGGCATAGGTCCGGCGTATGTAAGCAAGGTATCGCGGGTTGGCATCCGGATGTCCGACCTGTTTCATCCTAAACAGCTGCGCAGCAAGGTAGAAGCAAACATCGCTGATATCAATGAAGCCCTTAAGTACGTCTATAAAAAAGATACCATTGAAGCGGATCCGATTATCGATGATCTGTTGGAGACGGCCGATCGCTTATGCCCCTATATAACCAATACCAGCGATTTACTGCATGAAGCTATAGAAGACGGAGACGAAATTTTACTGGAAGGTGCCCAGGGCAGCTTACTAGACGTGGATCATGGGACCTATCCTTTTGTAACATCTTCATGTCCTACGGCCGGCGGGGCTTGTACCGGATCCGGTATTCCGCCCACGGCTGTCAATAAAGTGATGGGTATCTCAAAAGCATACTGCACACGTGTTGGCAATGGCCCGTTTCCTACGGAACTGCATGGCGACGTTGGTGAAAAACTGCGGGAGGCCGGTCAGGAATTCGGTGCCACCACCGGGCGTCCGCGACGCTGTGGATGGATCGACCTTGTAGCCCTTAAGTATGCGGTTCGGGTCAATGGCATGAATGAGCTGACGCTCACTAAGCTTGATATCCTTAACGATTTTGATGAGATCAAGCTGTGTACGGAATATGAAATTGACGGAGTGGTAACCGATACCTTTCCTCTGGACTTACCGGACATTGATGACATTTCACCGAGGTACACCACCTTGCCGGGCTGGCAGCAGTCACTGGTTGATTGCAGCAGTTATAAAGAGTTACCCTCAAAAGCCCAAGAGTATCTGCAGTTTATACAGGAATACCTGGGTGTTGAACTAACGATTTTATCCAAAGGGCCCAAGCGTAGCGAAACCATTGTTTTGTAAACTGAGGTTTTGTTGATTAATTTGTCTCGGGCTTGGAGTAGTAAGTAGTAGTGGGAGCAGGCTGTTTTTTAACTGATAATCCGATATGCCGGATACCTTCGAAATAACGTATTTAGTTACTGTCCAGAAGCAGGAACAGATTAACGAAAAAATCGAAGGCATTTGCCTTGAGCAAAGTGCAGAACTTCCCCGCAGAGTACTCACGGATGAAATTCAGCAGAAAGTTGTTGGCAAGCCTACTCGTAAAGAACAGATTGGCGATCACATTTACGAGGTGACCATAGCTTGGCCGTGTGCTGATGTGGGCGATGATATCTCACAGTTCTTAAATATTTTATATGGCAACATTTCGCTCCAGCCGGGCATCAAAATCACCGGAACAGAGTGGCCCGCCCTGCATCCCCAACTGTTTCGCGGACCCGCATACGGAATAGAGAAGCTTCGCGAGCGATATGCGATTCCTCAAAGATCGATGAGCGCAACAGCCCTCAAACCAATGGGCAGCAGTGTTTCTGAGCTGGCTGATTGCTGTTATCAATTTGCCTGCGGTGGCATTGATATCATCAAAGATGACCACGGCTTGGCAAACCAGGAATTTGCACCTTTTGAAGAACGGGTTAAGGCCTGTGTTTTGGCTATAGAGAAAGCAGCCGATTCCACCGGAAGACGTTCGTATTATTATCCGAATATTACCGCTTTTGCATCTGAAGCCGTGGATCGTTATCACAAAGCAGCAGAGCTGGGAGCAGATGGAGCTTTATTGTGTCCACATATTGCGGGGCTGGAAACCATGCATCGGCTGGCTCGGTTGGATATCGATCTGCCCATTATGGCACACCCGTCCTTTTCCGGTGGATTGACGACTATTGGTGAGCAGGGATTAGCACCGGATTTTCTATACGGACAGCTGTGGCGAGCGCTGGGTACTGATTTTGTAATTTATCCCAATAAGGGCGGACGCTTCTCGTTTTCGCTGCCCGAGTGTAAGGCAATAAATGATGCTGCCAGAAGCAAGGATTCTCCCTTTCTGACGTCATTTCCAACTCCCGGGGGAGGTATTGATCTGGAGACGGTAAATCACTGGAAAAATGAATACGGGAAGGATGTAGTTTTTCTCATTGGCGGTAGTTTATACGAGCATCCGGAGGGAATAGAGGCAGCTTCTAAATTGTTGCAGGATAAACTGCAAAAGAAGTGACATCTTAGAACCAAGACTATGGCTTCAAAATCCAAAGTGATAAAAAGTTCCAATTACCAGTGGGATTCTGTGGAACGCAAAGAATACAAGGATGATACCAGCTGCTATAAGGGAGTGCACCGGTATTCGCTGCTTGGTGAAGATGAGGATGAGCAGGCGCTGAATTTTCAGACCCGTTATTTTGAGGTTGAAGCCGGTGGATATACGTCGTTCGAATATCACCGGCATCCGCATTCTGTAATAATTATTCGTGGTTCTGGTACGGTTATTCTTGGAGATGAATTGCATGATCTATCCCTGCATGACGTAGTTTTTATCGCTCCCGAAACGCTGCATCAGTTTCATGCAGACAGAGGGGAGCCGCTGGGATTCATCTGCATTGTAGACCGCTACCGTGATCGTCCCACGTTGCCTGATGAAGAAAAAATACGCAAGGAAATTGACTCATCAACTGTTCGGCAAAAGATTCGAAAATAAATTGGAAAAATGCCAGATAAGGGTTGATATGTATAGGTCATTAGTCTTATATTTGGGACTCTTTGAAAAGCGGGAATAGCTCAGTGGTAGAGCATCTCGTTGCCAACGAGAAGGTCGCGAGTTCGAATCTCGTTTCCCGCTCAAGGAAAAGCTCTTGCAGAATCTGCAGGAGCTTTTTTATTTTGGATATGTTTCAAACTTACATCATCTATAGTGAGTCCAAGGATCAGTATTATACCGGGCACACTTCGGTTGGTGCCGAAAAGCGGCTGGCACGGCATAATGATGGCTGGACACAGTCAACAAAGTCCGGCATTCCGTGGACACTCAAATATGTGAAGTCATTTCGGGATAAGTCGGAAGCCATTAAGTGGGAGAATTTCATCAAGGCCCAGAAAAGCCGGTCGTTTATTGAGCGGCAAATTGCCTCCGAGGAGAATGAACTGAAGAACTGATAATTGGTTCAAAAAAAGAACCAAGGAGAAGGTCGTCCCGATGGTTCGGGAAATCTCGTTTCCCGCTCAAGGAAAAGCTCTTGCAGAGTCTGCAGGAGCTTTTTTTATTTTGGATATGTTTCAAACTTACATCATCTATAGTGAGTCCAAGGATCAGTATTATACCGGGCACACTTCGGTTGGTGCCGAAAAGCGGCTGGCACGGCATAATGATGGCTGGACACAGTCAACAAAGTCCGGCATTCCGTGGACACTCAAATATGTGAAGTCATTTCGGGATAAGTCGGAAGCCATTAAGTGGGAGAATTTCATCAAGGCCCAGAAAAGCCGGTCGTTTATTGAGCGGCAAATTGCCTCCGAGGAGAATGAACTGAAGAACTGATAATTGGTTCAAAAAAAGAACCAAGGAGAAGGTCGTCCCGATGGTTCGGGAAATCTCGTTTCCCGCTCAAGGAAAAGCTCTTGCAGAATCTGCAGGAGCTTTTTTTATTTTGGATATGTGTTGATTTGCTTTGCTGAGTCGGGACTTTGAGCCCAATGAGAATACACGCCGCATGAAGTCGAAAAGTACAGCTAGTCCGATTTTATAGCCCCCAGGTATTATGATTACTGCTTTTCAAAGCTCTACAAGATAACAGTTGATTATTGCGTGCAGGGACAAGATGTTAGAGCTTGCTATAATTGCATTGTCTACTGTAATGGTTTAATTAGGGATATTTGACTTCCCAATCGCTCTATGCGTAAAACGGTATCTATATTACTAACACTGATATTCTTCTTTCAGTCTCTCGGCTGCCTGGTTTTCTTTAAGCTTCAGCAGTTGCAGGTGCGCTATCAGGTGAAGACCCATCTGCTTTCCCAATTACCAGACCATGCATTGGCGGTCATTAAATTATCGCCTAAAGAGAAGAAACATGTTTTTGGCATTTTGGGGGATGCCGACGAGTTTCGTTATTCGGGGAGTATGTATGATGTGATAAAAAAAGAACAGCACGCAGACCGGACCTGGTACTATTGTTACCCCGATAAAGAGGAAACGCGTATCTTTGCTCAGTTGAAGAGGATTGTGAATGATCAGATGAACCACAATCCCGAAAAGAAACACCGGCGTGAAAATATTCAGCGTTTGCTCAGTTCCCTGTTTTTTGGAAAGCATCTATCCCCACAGATTGTTCATCCGTTTATTGTGTTATTACAGAGTTTATATTCCTTCCCATTAAAAACGTGGACGGGCTCGCCCTTAACGCAACCTCCACAATTCGCTTAAGTTCTGTTTCTGATCCAACTCTAATTCAAGTCTTCGCTGCATTCTTGGGATTACTCTGTTCCTCTGGCATCAGTCTGTATGTAGTACAGAAGTGACTGAGACCTGTAAGTATTGTGGGACAGCTATCCTGAAGAGGATCAGAATATCACCACACACTCATTTTCTTGAACAAAAAGCGAAATAAGATGAAACAATTTATACTCACACTCTTGTTAACATTCACATTTCTGCCGGCCTTTGCCCAACAGCAGTTAGCGGGGCAGGTGCGCGACGCCCGAACTAGTGAACCGGTAAAAGGAGCCAATGTTACCTACGGCCAGGGAAAAGGAACAATCACCGATGCCAGCGGTACGTTTCAAATCCCTTGCAGGGGAGGCGTAAAGATTACCATTTCACACATTGGCTATCGAACCTTTAAAAAGACGGTCGACAATTGTAATACGTCGCTTGAAGTTACCCTCGCACCCCTGTCGTATTTAATGCAGAAGATTAGCGTGACGGAACAGGCAGATCTTAAAGAGGCCGGCTCCATCGGTACTATCGACAAAGCCGAACTTGATAGGCAATCAGGGTTACGGCTACAGAGTGCCCTTAATACACTGCCCGGCGTTCAGATGCAGTCACGTTCTCCGTGGGGCGGCCAGCGGATTACCATTCGCGGTTACTATCCCAATGCGGGTAACAATGCCAATTTTAACGGATTAGGCTATCAGCTTTTTCTGAATAATGTGCCGGTTACCGACGCCACAGGCACTACGATTATGGATGATATCGATTTTTCCAGCCTGGGACGCGTAGAAGTTATCAAGGGTCCGTCACCGTTGTATGGCAACGAAATTGCAGGGACGGTTAATCTCTATTCACAGCGTCCCGATAAGCGCGGAACGTCAATATCCGAGCAGCTGATCGGCGGCAGCTATGGGTTGTTCCGAAATAATACCACGGTAATGACCCGAAGTGATAAATCCGATTTGAGGATTAATTACGGTCACCAAAACTATGATAGCTTCCGCCCGCATGATGCTTCCCGAAAAGATTACGTAAGCGTATTGGGGCATTTTCAGGTATCCGATAAACAGATGATCAGTGCGTATTTTAGTTACAATAACTCTGATGAGCAGCTGGCCGGAAATCTATCTGACAGCGATTTTTACGCCGAACGGGCCATTGCTGATCCTAATTATGTCAATAATGATGGCGGAGTTGAGATTGAAAGTTATCGGGCAGGTATTACCTCGGTGCATAGCTTTAATAGCTACGTGAGTAACAAGACGACCGTTTTTGCCACGGGACACACGCTGGATCAGAATTTTGCACACGGATTCAATTACCACAATAATTTGAACTACGGTGCACGCATGAATTTCATGTACCAGCAGCAATTTGATAATATCAGGATTAACGGGCAGTTGGGTGCGTTCATTCAAAAGTCAGATGCTTCGGTGGATGGTGTTTTTATTCCGCCTTTTATCTCTCCGCCGTTTACCTCAAACACGCAGCCTCAATTCCCAACCAACGATCAGAATTATGCTCTTAACTATAATTTCTTTACGGAATGGGATGTCGACCTTCCCCGTAATTTCAGGATTTCGGTTGGCGGTGTGCTCAACTTCAACAAGTTTGGTATTCGGAATATGCTCAATAATGGGAGTCTCTATAGTGGTAGCTCGACCAAATCCAAGCGCTTCGATCCTACCTTTAGTCCAAGTATCTCGGTGCTGAAATCATTTAATGATCAGAGATCGGTGTATGCCAGCATATCTACGGGACAGACGCCGCCCCTGTTGGAAGATATCATTTCTTCTGATGGCACCGTCAATGATCAGTTGAGTCCCGAGAAAGCGGTGCAATATGAGTTGGGCTCCAAAGGGAGTATGATGAATGGTCGATTCTCGTATAAGGTAGCCCTATTCGATATGGAAATTTCTGATCGACTCGTAACTCAATATGAGAATTCTATATCGTACACCACCAATGCGGGCAAGCAGCAGAACAAAGGGGTAGAAGTTTCGGCAGAATACAATATACTGCAAAATTCCATGGCACCGGTTTCGGTGCTCAAAGTTTGGGGAAGCTATACCTATTCTGATTTCAACTATGACAAATTTAAGGTATATGCGCAGAACAGCGCCGGTAACGACTCGACCGCGGCCGACTTTTCCGGTAATGATGTGGCCGGCGTAGCGCCGAATATGGTGAACCTGGGAGTGGACTTGCAGACTAGTCCGGGATTGTATCTCCACTTGACATACAAGTATATGGATAAAACACCCGTTACTTTTGATAACCAGCAGTATGTGAAATCCTACAGTTTGTTGAATGGACGTTTGGGCTACAAGAAAGACTTCGACCATTTTTCTCTTGATGCTTTTGTAGGAAGCAATAATCTGACTGGGAGCACTTACTACAAGTTTCTGTTTGTGGGACAAAATATAGGATCGCTCGGAGATGGATATATTTCTCCGGCTCCCTACAAAGCGACTTTTTATGGAGGTGCGACTCTGACCTACAATTTCTAAATCTGGTTTGCCATCTTGTGTAAAGCAGGATGGCCTTTTTATATTTTATATATCCGATCATGAAGAAACCCATAGCGGAGACGGCTTCGGTAACTGTTCGGGAAATCTCGTTTCCCGCTCAAGAGAAAGCTCTTGCAGGTAATTGCGGGAGCTTTTTTATTTTGGATATGCTTCAAACCTACATCATCTATAGCGAATCCAGGGATCATTATTATACCGGCCACACTTCGGTAAGGGCCTGAAAACGGCTGCACTCAGGGTTGGACTACCAAACAGCGATCCAAGCCGTATGATCTACCTTAACCTACTGTCCATTTTTTTGTTGCAATTTCATTTCTCTTGGAATGTTTCATAGCATTCGGGAAGAGGGGTATGGGGTGGGTCAAAAAAACGAGAAGGCTTCTTTTTAATATCTTTGCGCTTTTCGCATCCTCTGCGGTTAACCAATAAACAGTTGATAGATTCTGATCCAAGCAGCTAATTTCTTAAGTGCAATTACTAGTCTCTGGATTAATTTGGTGGTAAAGTTCTGTCATGCAGATTCCTTGCAAATCTCGATCTTCTTTCCTCCTTATTTGTATTAACTCTAAAAACGGGATTTGGGTAACATTCAGGAACGTTGGTACATCGCTTTTTTTTAAATTCACGAATAAGATAATTGATTACTTAATTGAAAGTGATGGAGGATAATTAATGAAATATCGAAAACTAGGTAACAGCGGACTGATTGTCAGTGAAGTGGGATTGGGAACCATGCAGTTCGGAGAGCAGATGCAGATGGGCGGTCTCGGACAAAAGGAGACCAACGAGATGGTAGATTTTGCCCTGGATCACGGAATTAATTATATCGACACAGCCGATGTTTACAGCCTCGGAGAGAGTGAAAAGTTGCTGGGTAATGCCCTGAAGGGGAAGCGCGAAGATATCGTGCTTTCGACCAAGTGCCGGCTGCCCATGGATGATAATATTAATCACAGCGGAGCCACCCGCGTGAATATTATGCGGGAGGTAGAAGCCAGTCTTAAGCGCCTGCAGACTGATTATATTGATCTGTATCAGATGCACAGCTGGGATCCCTATACGCCCCTGGAGGAAACGCTTCGGGCATTGGATGATCTGGTCCGGCAGGGAAAAGTCCGCTACATCGGATTAAGTAACTACATGGCCTGGCAAGCATCTACGGCACTTGGGTTGCAGGAACGGCAAGGCCTTGAAAAATATATCACAGCCCAGATGTACTATAGTCTTGTAGGACGTGATCTGGAAAATGATTTCATGTCATTTGCCGACTATCATGACATGGGTATTATTGTCTGGAGTCCGCTGGCCGGTGGATTCTTGACCGGAAAATATGACCGGGATAATCCCCCGCCTGAAGGCAGTCGTTTTGCCGAGGCCGGCCAGTTCGTACCCTTTGATATTGATAAAGGTTTTGAGATTGTCGATACGCTGAAGAATATCGGTGAACGGTATGGTGTAAGTCCGGCCCGCGTAGCACTTGCTTGGACGCTTTCCCGGGATAACATCAGCAGCGTACTCATTGCGGCTCGCAAGCTCGAGCACCTCGAGGATAATATCAAAGCGGTGGATCTGGAGCTGAGCGATGAGGATATCGAACTACTCAATGAGGTTTCCGATCCGGGCATTCCCTATCCTCGCTGGATGGTCATACAACAGGCCGAAGCCGAAGATCCGCGGGCCAAGACCCTCGAGCCCGAAAAATTTGAAAAGGGGCAGACATGGGAAGACCTTCGATTCAAGAAGATGCCGCTTGAAAAATAGATAGTTTCTTAAATATTAAATCTGCAGCAGAAGGGCGCGTTTTATCGCGTCCTTCTGTATGTTAAACCATTGCCACCAATTTATTTAGAACAGGATCACCATGGATACCGTATTCAACAGCTTGAAAAATGAGGCCGCCCGTTTGCTGGATCACATTCCTGAAATCGTTGGATCATTGTTTGTGCTAATTGTCGCTCACTTTATTGGACGGGGTATCCGTAGAGTGTATCACCGGGTTATCCGTCGTGGTGATGTCTCAACAGCCTCTATACACTTTATTGACAAGCTTATTTACGGTTTCGTGATGGGGCTGGGAATACTGCTGGCACTGAATGTGCTCGGTTTTTCCGGACTGGTTACCAGTATATTGGCCAGCGGCGGAATCACGGCGGTGATTCTGGGCTTTGCTTTTAAAGATATTGGCGAAAACTTTCTGGCGGGATTCTTCATGGCCTTTAGCCGTCCTTTTCGTAACGGAGATCTTATCGAATCGGAAGGCATTACCGGAAGAGTACAAAATATTGAACTGCGTCACACCCATCTTCGTACGCCGGATGGCTGTGATGTATTTATCCCGAGCGCTCAGCTGCTCTCCAAACCATTGTTTAATTATACCAGGGACGGGCTGCGACGGGGATCGTTTACGGTGGGGATCGACTATGGGGATGACGCCGATCGTGCCTGCCGGTTGCTTTTGGATGACTTGAAGGAAGAACCCAAAGTGATAGCGGAACCCCCTCCCTTGGTACAGGTAAGCGGGTTTAACCCGCTGTTTGTAGAGCTCACGGTATATTTTTGGATTGAGGTCGATCCCCGAAAGCAGGAGGTGTATTTGGCCAATGTGCAGTCGCTATTGATGGAAAATGCACGCACAACCTTGCTGGAACATGGTTTCACTTTTAGCTCCGGTGTAACCACAGCCGTCGAAATGCAGAAACTGGATGTAAATATTCACAAAGATGAATCTCAAGGAAAGAGCTGAAGCAGCGTGGTAATTACTACTGAAACAATTTTATAGTACTACCATTTACAACCAATTAGGAGTATGGCATAGAATTTTTTCAGATCGATATTTTACCTGACTCTTGGTTGGTTGCTGTGAACCTGTCATCAAGTTGGAGACTCTCCATTTACTTTTCCACAAACAATTTTGTTACTAATTACTATATGATTTTCTTACATTTGTGACCACTGGAAATTTTTTCGTTATCTATAACTTTCATGCTTGACAAGCCACGCGACTATTGCGGCATTTTCGGAATTCAAAATCATCCGGATGCTGCCCTACTGTCCTATTACGGATTGCACGCACTTCAGCATCGGGGACAGGAATCAGCGGGAATAGTAACCTCTTATTTCAGCGACGAAAAGAACCGCTGGATAATGCCGGCGCATCGCGATTTCGGACTCGTGCTTAACGTGTTTGATGACCAGAAGATTTTTGAAAATGAACTTAAGGGCACGGCCGCAATAGGGCACAACCGCTATTCCACGACCGGGGCTTCCAAGAATCCGGCCAATATTCAACCCTTTCGCGTGCATTACCGATCCGGCAATATTGCAATCGGTCACAATGGAAACCTGGCTAATGCCAAACAGCTTCGAGAGCGATTCCGGGCGGAAGGGGTACTGTTTCAAAGTACTTCCGATACCGAATTAATTCTGCACCTTATTTCTCATAGTAAAGAAAACACGCAGCTCGAGCAGGTATTGGATGCGTTGAGCCAAGTGGAGGGGGCCTACAGCCTGGTGATGTTGACGGATGAAAAACTGATTGCCGTCCGCGATCCCAATGGATTTCGTCCGCTGGCATTGGGCAAAGTTGATGGTTCGTACTGTGTGGCCAGTGAAACCTGTGCTTTTGATATCATTGATGCAGAATACATTCGTGATATTGAACCGGGCGAGGTGCTGGTGATGGATCAAAATGCCGGTTCCGACTCCGAGCCTGAATCCTATTTTCTTGACGCTGAATACGGCACGGATACCAGTCAGTGCATTTTTGAGTTCGTATATTTTTCGCGGCCCGACAGCAAAATTTTTGGCGAAAATGTAGACAAGGTGCGACGCAATCTCGGGAAATACCTTGCGAAAGAGCATCCCATCAATGAGATTGTTACCAAAGATACCAAGCATAAGCCGATAGTAATTTCGGTGCCCGACTCCAGTAATACGGCCGCCCTCGGTTATGTACACGAAAACCAGAAGTTGGGTTATGAGTGTAAGTTTGAGATCGGCCTGATTCGGAATCACTATGTGGGTCGGACGTTTATTTCTCCGGGACAAAAATCCCGTGACCAAAAAGTGCGTACGAAATTTAATACCGTAAAAGGCGTGATTGAGGGTCGTTCAGTTATTATTGTGGACGATTCTATCGTACGCGGGACTACTTCACGCTACCTGGTGAACATGATTCGCCAGGCCAATCCGGCCGAAGTGCATTTCCTGGTAAGCTCACCGCCCATCATCAGCCCCTGTTATTACGGGATGGACTTTCCCACTCCCAAGGAGCTCATGGCGAACCGTTTTGATCGCAATATCGACGAGATGGCAAAAGAAATTGGCGTTGATAGCTTGCGATACTTGTCACCGGATGGATTGGTGGGAGCCGTTAAAGAAGCGAATGTATCCGACAAAGGATATTGCACAGCCTGTTTTACTGAGAAATATCCCGTGCCTGTGAACTTTGGCATTGAGAAAGAAGACAATGAAATTGTGTGATGAATTTTGAAAAAGCAGAATTTGTGACCAGTGCTCCTTCTCTGGAGGTATGTCCCAATCCGTATTTTCCGGAAATTTGTTTTGCCGGCCGGTCTAACGTAGGTAAATCATCACTCATCAATGCGTTAGCCAATCATAAGGGGTTGGCCTATACCAGTAACGTGCCGGGCAAAACGCAGGAGATGAATTATTACCTGGTGGATGATAAACTCTACCTGGTAGATCTGCCTGGTTTCGGCTATGCTCAGGTTTCCAAAAAGGAACGTGAGCGATGGGGCCGCGATATCCGTAAATATTTGCTGGAACGATCCACCTTAAGGCTCGTTATTCACCTCGTGGATATTCGGCATAAGCCCAGCGATCTGGATGAAGAGTTCTTTTACTGGCTGGGAGCCAATCGGATGCCTTTTATTGTCGTACTTACCAAGGCCGATAAAATTTCTCATAACAAGCGACAGTCCTCAAAAGCGCGGGTCAAGCGCATTTTGGATGAAATGAATATCGAAGTGCCTATCGTGATAAGTTCGATTAAAGATAATATCGGGATAGGCGATGTAAAAGAATGGATTACCGAATTTGCCCAGTTTGAACCTCAATAAATAACAAAAAACACCCATGTCATTTAAAATTTTACTAGCTGATAATGTTGATCCTGTTTGTGAAGAAGTCTTTGCAGAGAGGGGCATCGAAGCTGTTCGAAAGAATAACCTTAGTAAGAAAGAACTTTTTGAGGAGATACCCGCTTACGACGGTTTGGTAGTACGCAGTTCTACAACTGTTAGCGAAGAACTGATTAAAGCCGCCCAAAATCTGAAGGTTATCGGTCGTGCGGGTGTGGGCGTTGATAATATCGATATACCATCTGCGACAGCAAGCGGCGTGCTGGTTATGAATACGCCGGACGGAAATACGATTTCAACGGCGGAGCATACCTGCGGGATGATTTTGGCACTGGCTCGCAATATTCCACAGTCTGTTGAAAAAGTGAAAGGCGGTGGCTGGGATCGGAAAAAATATATGGGAACCGAAGTCCATAACAAGACGCTCGGTATTGTTGGGCTTGGCAAAATCGGTGCTGAAGTAGCCAAGCGGATGCAGCGGTTTGGAATGACGGTGAAAGCCTACGACCCTTTTGCATCGGTTGAGAAGGCCGAAAGCCTTGGTGTGGAGCTTATGGAGCTGGATGAACTGCTGGGCATTTCGGATTTTCTGACGGTACATACGCCGCTCACTGAGAAGACCAAGGGAATTATTTCCATGGAAAAAGCGGATAAACTGAAGCAGGGTATTTACCTGGTGAACTGTGCCCGCGGCGGTATCTACAAAGAAGAAGATCTGCCCCGACTGATTGATGAGGGCTATGTTGCAGGAGCAGCTCTGGACGTTTATTCCAGTGAGCCTCCCAGTGAAGAAATGTACGAGATCTTAAAACATCCGAATATCATTTGTACTCCGCACCTGGGTGCATCCACCGAGGAAGCCCAGGAAAAAGTGGCTGAGCAGATTGCTCATCAGATGGCCGATGCCCTGGAGCAGAAAAGCTTTAAAGGAAGTCTGAACGGTAAATCGATATCGTTGATCACCAACAAAGAAGTTCAGCCATACCTGCAGCTGGCTGAACGTCTGGGGAGTGTAGCCATACAGCTGGCACCCGAACATGCCAATGAATTCTCGTTCGAGTATACCGGTACCTGCGCTAAATTTGCCGATGTGCTTACTGATTCGATTCTAAAGGGGATTTTATCGCAGCACGTGAGCGAAGCCGTAAATCTTATTAACGCCCGTCATTATGCCGAAGAGCGGGGCCTGAACATCCGTGAGACGACCACCAGCCAAACCAAAACCTACCACGATTTGATTACCATTAAGCTGGGTGATGAAGCCGAATATCAGAAAGTATCGGCTACCGTATTTGGTGAGAATGATTATCGCATTGTTGAGATCGACGGTTATGGTATCGAGTTGCGTCTTGAGGGTGACATTATCATGTACCAAAACGTGGATAAACCCGGTATGCTTGCAGGTGTGAGCGGTGCTTTGGCCCAACAGGACATCAATATTGCATCGCTGAGCCTCGGCCGGACCAAGAAGGGAGAAAACGCTATTACGGCTGTGTCAGTAGATAAAAACTTGTCTAATGAAGAGCTCAAGGCTATTATTGAACTCGACGGTGTTCATAATCTTAAATATATAAGTTTGTCGTAACCGGCATTCATTGAGGAAATAAATTGTAGCCTGCAGTACGGTGGAAGTCGATGAGCTTCCACCGGATCTGCGTAAACGTGACTTGGGTAGATTATGCATATAGATCATATCGGCATCGCTGTAGACGATCTGGAATCTGCAATAGCCACCTACGAAAAGCTGTTGGACAGCAAGTGTTATAAACGGGAAACCGTTGAGCAGCAAAAAGTGGAGACCGCATTTTTCCAAACCGGTGAATCAAAAGTTGAATTACTCGGAGCTACTTCCGATGATTCGGTAATTGCCAAATACGTGGACAAAAAAGGTGAAGGGATGCACCATGTGGCCTTTGAAGTCGACGATATTCATGCTGAGCTTGAACGACTGCGCGATGAAGGATTCCGGGTGTTGAGCGAGGAACCGAGCCGGGGTGCGGACAACAAACTGATTGCCTTTCTGCATCCCAAAGATAATCATAGCGTGCTCGTGGAATTGTGTCAAACAATCACAGAAGATTAACAGCCGAAGCTATCCGCTGACTTATGAAGTTTTCGAATATTGAGAGTTTCGCGCACCTGCTTGAGCTTTCCTTCTCCCCAATTGTGCTGATCTCCGGGGTGGGATTGCTTCTGCTTTCGATGGTTAACCGGTTTATGCAGGCAACAAGCCGCACGCGTCAGCTATTGCGGGTCGTGGAGCAACAGGAGGGGGAAGAGCGGCAAGGAACCATCGAGCAGATCAATATTCTGTATAAGCGATCGAATATCCTTAAAACCGCTATTATATTGGTTTCCTGCAGTATCTTCAGCACCGGGCTATTAATCGTTGTGATTTCAGTGATGAGTTTTGAGGGTGTGCAAATCGAATACCTGGCTACGGCTCTGTACTACTTGTCCATTGCGCTAATGATCGCTTCGGTACTGTTTTTTGTGTTTGATTTGACCATGTCAACCCGAGCGCTACGGGTAGAAGTTTCGAAGTATCTTGATATTGATTCTTGACATAGCTCTCTTTTTATGAAACGCGGGAGCAGATGGGAAAACTCTGTTTTGCTATTGTAATTGCCGTCAATCTGTTTTAACTTTGGCAACTCTAATTCGGGACGTCCTCCTAGGCTTTGCGTTGGAGGTTTAGTTGCTCGGTATTTTTTATTGGTTTCCCAGATTTTAGATTGAAGACTTAGCTTTCAAAAGCAAAGGCAGTCCGGCCTGCCGGACGAAGCCAAATCTAGAATAGATATCGACTAAAGTCTTGAGTTTTATTACATATTGTTTTTAATCGGGACGTGGCGCAGTCCGGTAGCGCACACGACTGGGGGTCGTGGGGTCGCAGGTTCAAATCCTGTCGTCCCGACTTTACTAAAGGCTTCAGACCGCTTTAAGGCAGGTTTGGAGCCTTTTTTAGTTTAGGCCAATCTTAAATCCGCCTTAGAAATACACATTCACTGCTACGCTATTGCTACGCAAAATTAGGGGAGTGGCATAATGGCTAGTTTAATTAAGCAAGATGGGTGGTTTTATCTTCAGTTCTATAGCTCAAAGAGAAAGCCTAAGCGAAAAAGGGTAGCTCTTAAGACAAGAACAAAAAGAAAGGCAAAAGAACTAAGGCGTAAGCTGGAGGACGCTTATGCCGATCAAAGTTATGATCCGTGGATTGATGAGTGGCGTGAGGATAAAAAGGATTGGAATTGCTACAAAAAAATGGACAGTCAGTTAAGAGACTCATGCAGCTTGTTTACGATTTAAGTGTTGTTCGGCCTGCACCGGGCTTTGATAGTCAAGTGCCGAGTGCAGCCGTTTTCTGTTGTAC
>Ga0207756_100086_pt1 | contig 98511 bp, 96 predicted proteins | sample A23M1SouthBayCA_FD_187748 | JGI IMG/M metagenome (GOLD analysis project Ga0207756, IMG submission 187748) | Aerobic enrichment media microbial communities from Eden Landing Ponds, California, USA - A23 M1 (3) (SPAdes) | ecosystem: Environmental > Aquatic > Marine > Unclassified | place...
CGACCCGCCACTGCTGCGCCGCGACGTCAACACCGCCGACGGCGACTACCCCGGCGTCCACTTCCTGGCCCTGCAGGACGGCATCGGCACCTACGAGCGCGTCCGACAGGCGATGGCCGGCCAGGACCTCGCGGAGGCGGGTGCGGTGGGAACGCGCGAGAACAACGGCATCCTCCAGTACATCACCGTCGTCAGCCGGGGGAACTACCTCCTGCCACCGCGGCGCCATCGGGCGCTCCCCCGGCCCGATCCATGACTCGCCGTCCGACCCCGCCCCGCGAAGGGGCCCCTGCTGGGGCCGACGGTGAGTCGTCGTCGCCGTGGTCGCCCTCGTCGGCGCCGGCGGCCGTCGCGCCGTCGCGACGCCAGGTGCTGGCAGCCACGGCGACGCTGGCTACCGCTTCACTCGCCGGCTGTGCAGGGATCGAGAGCCTCGGCGGCGCGTCCGGCGGCGGCGATGACGACGAGCCGATCGCCCGGTCGCTGCCCAGCGTCGAGGAGCCACCGGACGTCGTCTACGTCCCCAGTCATCGCGAGGGCGTCGAGCCCCTCGGCCGACGACGCGTGGGCCCCTATGAGCTCCAGCCGATGGTCTCCTACGCCCACCCGTTCTGGCTCGTCAGCGGTGAGTCGGCGAGGGCAGTCGACGTCGCGGACGACGAGGACGTCCACCTCATGGTCGCCGTCGCCCACGCCGAGACGGGGACGACGCTGCCGCCGAGTGGCCTCTCCTGGACGATCCGTCGGGACGGATCCGTCTACGACGAGCGCTCGCCCTGGCGGATGCTCTCCCAGCGGATGGGCCTCCACGCCGGCGGGAACGTCCCGCTCGGCGAGGACGGTCGGTACGAGGTGACGCTGTCGATGCCGCCGCTCGGGGTGCGGACCGCCGGAGCACTCGCCGGGCGGTTCGAGGACCCCGAAACAGCGACGTTCGAGTTCACCTACGACCAGGCGCTCCGGGATCGCCTCGTGGACCGGATCAGCTACGTGGACGAGGACGCCCGCGGCGTCCCAGGGGCCATCGAGCCGATGGACGCCGCCGCTGGCCTCCCTCCAGCCGACGCGCTGCCGGGCACACTGCAGGGCGTCCCCGTCAGCACCGACCAGCGACTCCCGAGAAGCCACGATGCAGACGTGGCCGTGACCGTCGTCGAAGGAGGCCTGGATCGGGGTAGCGCCGACGCGGTGAGCGGCGAGCCGTACCTCCTCGCATCGCCCCGAACGCCGTACAATCGGGTCCCACTCCCCGGCATGGCGATGACGGCGACGGTCGAGCGCGAGGGCCAGCAGCTGGGCGACCACCGGCTGGTCCCGACGGTCCACGAGGACGCTGGCTTCCACTACGGCGCCACCGTCCCGGAGCTGTCGCCGGGCGACGAGCTGTCGATCGCCGTCGACTCCCCGCCCGGTGGCGCCAGACACCAGGGGTACGAGACGGCGTTCCTGGAGATGGCGCCGATCGACCTGAGCGTGGAGGGGTGGTGATCGTGCCGCTCGAGGGTTCCCAGCGCCGTCGCTTCTTCGAGGGCCTGGGAGGCGTCCTGGTCTTCTTCCTCGCAGTCAGCGCGCTCGCCACGATCGCAGGCCCCGCCCTCGCTGGCGACGCGATCGCCGAGTTCGAGTTCGCCGAGGACGAGCGATCGGCGGCGCCCGGCGACACCGTCGAGGTCGAGGTGTGGATCGGCACCGACGGCGGCTACGCCGACGAGGGCGTCGAATCCTACGCGTTCGTGCTCGCGGTCCCGCCCTCGCTCGGCGAGCCGACCGCCGTCGAGCCCGGTCCGTGGCTCGCACAGGGCGAGGGCACCGTCGACCAGACGGTCACCGACGCCGGTCCCGGGGCCCTGCGGGTCCGCCACGAGCGGACCGGCGCGGCGGACGGCGTCACGGGCTACGACCGCGCGGCGACGGTGACGATCGAGGTGCCTGCCGACGCACCGGACGCAAGGGGGACCGTCGTCGTGGCCGACCCCCAGGCGACGCTCCGGGGCAGCGACTACCGGATGCGGAGCTTCGGGGACGAGTCGACGCTCGTCGTCGGTTCGGGCGGCGAGCGACTGGATCCGGCCTACGAGCCAGCCGGTGGAGGCGGTGGATCTGGCGACGGCGTCGACGTCGTGACCGCAGCAGAGCGCAACCGATCCGTCGATTCCGACGAGGACAACGAGAGCGAGGCGGTCCCGATCCCGGGGATCGGCCTCGCTATCGCCCTCGGCGGCGTGGTCGCCGGCCTCGCCATTGCGCGGTGGGCGCGTCGCCGGGACTGATCGCACCGGACCGGTTCCACACCGGAGCCCGCCATTGTGGGAGCCGGATCTTTCTCCGACGTGGTTCCCCGGGAACCACTAAGACGCCGCCGGCTGTAGGCTCGGATATGACACTCGACGTCGGCATCCTCGGGTATCGCTTCATGGGTACGGCGCACTCGAACGCGCTGGCTCGCCTCCCAATGTTCTTCCCGGACGCGCCGGCGACCAACCGCGACGTGCTGGTCGGTCGGGACGAGGCGGCGCTGGCGGAAGCGGCCGACCGGCTGGGGTTCGACCGCACCGCGACGGACTGGCGGGACGTCGTCGAGGACGTCGACGTCTTCTACAATCTCGGGCCGAACCACGTCCACGCCGAGCCGACGATTGCGGCGCTGGAGGCCGGCACGCCGGTCCTCTGTGAGAAGCCCCTCGCGCGGGACGTCGACGAGGCGACGGGGATGGCCGAGGCCGCGGCGGACGCGGGGGTCCCCGCCGCCACGGCGTTCAACTACCGCTTCGTCCCCGCGATCCAGCACGCCCGGGATCTGATCGCGAGCGGCGACCTCGGCGAGATCCGCCACGTCCGTGGGCGCTACCTCCAGGACTGGCTGGTCGATCCCGAGGCCCCGTGGTCCTGGCGCAACGACGAGGAGATGGCCGGCAGCGGTGCCCTCGGCGACCTCGGTGCACACACGATCGACCTCATGCGGTTTCTGCTGGGCGAGGACGTCGAGATCGACCGCGTCAGCGGCCACCTGCGGACCTTCGTCGACGAGCGCTCGACCCCCGACGGCGAGGAGCGCCGGGAGGTCACCGTCGACGACGCCGTCAGCGCACAGCTCGACTTCGCCTCCGGGGTGATGGGAACGCTCGAGGCGACGAGGATGGCGACGGGGAACAAGAACAACCACACCGTCGAGGTCGAAGGGACCCGCGGTGCGCTGCGGTTCTCCCTGGAGCGGCTCAACGAGCTCGAGGTGCTCCGCGAGGACGGTCGGGGCTACGAGACCGTCCTCGTCACAGACGAGACAGATCCCTACGTCGGCGCGTGGTGGCCGCCGGGCCACGTGCTGGGCTGGGAGCACACCTTCGTCCACGAGAACTACGAGTTCCTCCGGGCCGTGGCCGAGGGGGACCTCGACCTCGCGGAGACGCCGGTCGCGACGATGCAGGACGGGCTGGCAGTCCAGCGCGTCCTCGATGCGATCGAGTCCAGCGACGAGCGCGGCGCCTGGATCGAGATTCCCTGACTCAGCCGTGTAGGACAGGCCATCGGCGTCGTCGGGAGCACGTCGCTGGAGCGCTCTCGGCGAATGGCAGCAGCATGCCCGATCGTTCGAGGGGCCATCCCCCACTGTCGCAGGCGTTGAGACGCCGCGCAACCGCAAAGTCCCCACCGGCTGAACACCGAGTCGATGCCATCCCTGATCGAACGACTGCTGGGCGGGGACGAGGAGGCCGGCGTCGACCTCCAGGAGCGCGAGGACCTGGCGCACGACCGATTGCAGACGCGGGTCGACGGTCGTCCGAACGTCGACGACGCGGGCGTGACTGGCGTCGCCGTCGTCAACGAGGGGCCCGACGGCGAGCCGGTCACGGTGCCGATCGCGCGGTTCTCACTGGAGGCCGAGGAGGTCGCTCCCGGGGACGAGGCGGTCTGGGAGCTGGTCGAAGCGGCACTCCGCGCGCTGGTCGGGCCGTTTGACGACGTCTACGTCCGGCACTACGACGTTCAGTTCACGTTCGGCGACGACGGACTCTTCGACGCGGGCGAGTGCCGCCGCGTCGCCGTACCGCCCGAGCACGCCGACCGGCTGGTGACCGAGCCGGGCTGGGGCGTCGCGGACCTCCGCGAGGCGCTCCTCTCGGGCCACGACATCGACGACGCGATCGCGCCGGTGGCGTGGGGTGAGTGCGTGGACTACAGCCGACGGAACGACGCCGCCGTCGTGGCGGGTGCGGCGGCGACTGCGGCCGGCGCGTCGGCCGCGGGGGCGAGCTGTGCGGGTGCCGGTGGTAGCTGTTGAGCGGGGCCGCCGGCGAGCGGAGGGGCTGGCGGATCCCGTCGTCCGTCCTCTTACCGCGTTCTCTGGCTCCAGCACCGTCGCCGGCGAGTCCACGCCGCTTATGCCACGGCGCCGCGGAGCGGCGGGTATGACCGACCGGGCACTCATCGACGCGCTGCGGGACGCCGACGCCGTCCGCTACGGGGAGTTCGAACTCTCCCACGGCGGCACGAGCGAGTACTACGTCGACAAGTACGAGTTCGAGACGGATCCGGCGTGCCTCTCCCAGATCGCCGCGGCGTTCGCCGACCGCCTCGTGGGTCCCGACGGCGAGGGGCCGACGCTCGCCGGCGTCGCGCTCGGTGCGGTGCCACTCGTGGCTGTCACGAGTGTCGAGACGGGGCTGCCCTACGTCATCGCCAGGAAGCAACAGAAGGAGTACGGCACAGCGAACCTGATCGAGGGCGCCCTCGCGGAGGGTGAGGAGGTCGTCGTGTTGGAGGACATCGCGACGACCGGGCAGAGCGCGGCCGACGCGGTGGAAGCGCTCCGGGACGCCGGTGCCGTCGTCGACCGGGTGCTGGTCGTCGTCGACCGCCAGGAGGGCGCGAGCGAGTTGCTCGCCGGCCACGACGTCGAGCTGGAGGCGCTGGTGACCGCCGAGGAGCTGCTGGCCGAGCAGTAGCCTCGGTCCGCTCGTTGCCGCAGGGGGCTCGACGCCAGCCCAGCTGCCCGTCCATCACAATCCTTATAAGCAGTTCCCGGGTACTACGGCGCACGATGGTAGGTGGCTACTTTACAGGCCGGCTCTCGGCCGCATAACATCCCCACCTACCGCTTCTGCCGGCGTCCAACCACCCAGCCACAGCCATGTCACAGCAGGAATCTGATCTGATCGCGGTCGTACTGCCCGACGGCTCCGAGCTCGAGGTCGAGCGCGGGGCCACGATCGAGGAGATCGCCTACGAGATCGGCCCCGGCCTCGGCGACGCCACGGCCGGCGGCCGGATCGACGGCGAACTCGTCGGCAAGGAGCTGCCGGTGACCGAGGACGGCGCCGAGATCGAGATCGTCACCGAGGACAGCGACGAGTACCTCCGCGTGATGCGCCACACCGCCGCGCACACGCTCGCCCAGGCCGTCCAGCGCCACTACGACGACGTCGACCTGGCGATCGGCCCGCCGACCGACGACGGCTTCTACTACGACTTCGACGATCTGGACGTCGACGAGGACGACCTCCCGACGATCCTCGAGGAGATGGAGGCGATCGTCCAGGAGGACCTCGACGTGGAGTACGAGCGCGTGCCGATCGAGGAGGCCCGCGAGCGGCTGTCCGACCAGCCCTACAAGCTGGAGCTCCTCGAGGAGTTCGCCGCCGAGGACGATACCGTCCACTTCTACAGTCAGGGGGAGTGGGAGGACCTCTGCAAGGGGCCCCACGTCGAGTCGACGGGCGAGATCGGCGCACTCGAGCTACTGGAGATCGCCGGCGCCTACTGGCGTGGCGACGAGGACAACGAGATGCAGACCCGGATCTACGGGACGGCGTTCCGCGACGAGGACGACCTCGAGGGCTTCCTCGAGCGCCGACGGGAGGCCGAGCGCCGCGACCACCGGAAGATCGGCAACGAACTGGACCTCTTCTCGATCCAGGATCGCACGGGCCCGGGGCTCCCGCTGTACCACCCGCCGGGCAAGACCGTCCTCCGGGAGCTGGAGGGATTCGTCGAGGAGCTCAACCTCGCCGCGGACTACGAGTACGTCGAGACGCCACACGTCTTCAAGACCGACCTCTGGCGCGAGTCGGGCCACTACGACAACTACGCCGAGGACATGTTCCTCTTCGAGGTCGGCGACGACGAGTTCGGCCTCAAGCCGATGAACTGTCCCGGACACGCCGCGATCTTCGACGACTCGGCGTGGTCCTACCGCGACCTCCCGATCCGGTACGCCGAGAACGGGAAGGTGTACCGCAAGGAGCAACGCGGCGAGCTCTCCGGGCTCTCGCGGGTCTGGGCGTTCACGATCGACGACGGCCACCTCTTCGTCAAGCCCGACCAGATCCAGGCCGAGGTCGAGCGGATCATGGACATGATCGAGGAGGTCCTCGAGACGTTCGGCCTCGACTACGAGATGGCGCTGGCCACCCGCCCGGAGAAGAGCGTCGGCTCCGACGAGATCTGGGAGAAGGCCGAGTCCGCACTGGAGTCCGTCCTCGAGGACCGCGAACTCGACTACGCGCTCGAGGAGGGCGACGGCGCCTTCTACGGCCCGAAGATCGACTACGAGTTCGAGGACGCCATCGGTCGATCCTGGGACGGCCCGACGGTCCAGCTGGACTTCACGATGCCCGAGCAGTTCGACCTCAGCTACGTCGGGGAGGACAACGAGGAGCACCGGCCGGTCATGATCCACCGGGCGCTCTATGGCAGCTACGAGCGCTTTTTCATGATGCTCATCGAGCACTTCGAGGGGAAGTTCCCGCTCTGGCTCGCACCCGAGCAGGTCCGCGTGCTCCCGATCACCGACGACAACCTCGAGTACGCCGAGGAGGTCGCGACCGACCTCCAGGGAGCCGGCTTCCGCGCGGAGGTCGATCGCAGCGACAACCGCCTCCAGCGCAAGATCCGGGCGGCCCACGACGACCGCGTGCCCTACCAGCTCATCGTCGGCGACGACGAGGAAGAAGCGGGCACGCTGTCGGTGCGCGATCGGGCCGAGCGCCAGGAACACGGCGTCGACCCGCTGGACTTCTACGCCCACATCGAGGAGGAGCGCGCCGAGAAGCGAACGGCGCCCGACTTTCTCGCCGACTGAGGTCTCGGACCGGTTCTGATCGGGTGGTCGAGCGGGAGGCTACCGCGGGGCCCCGCTCAGGACCTGGTGCGCCGAAGCGCGAGGAAGGCTACCGCCAGCGGGACGGTGACGCCGAGTAGGAGCCCGAAGCCGGGCTGGCCCCCGCCGTCGCCGTCGTCCTCGTCGCCGTCCTGCTCATCGTCGCCATCCTGCTGACCATCGTCGTCCTGCTGGTCGTCGCCGTCCTGCTGGTCGTCGCCGTCCTGCTGATCGTCGCCATCCTGCTGGTCATCGCCCTCCTGCTCATCGTCGTCCTGCTGATCGTCGCCATCCTGCTGACCATCGTCGTCCTGCTCATCGTCGTCCTGCTGGTCGTCGCCGTCCTGCTGATCGTCGCCATCCTGCTGGTCATCGCCCTCCTGCTCATCGCCGTCCTGCTGATCGTCGCCGTCCTGCTGGTCATCGCCCTCCTGCTCATCGCCGTCTTGCTGGTCGCCGTCCTGCTGATCGTCGCCATCCTGCTGACCATCGTCGTCCTGCTCATCGCCGTCTTGCTGGTCATCGCCGTTCTGCTGGTCGTCGTCGTCCTGCTGGTCGCCGTCCTGCTGATCGTCGTCGTCCTGCTGATCGTCGCCGTCGTCCTGTTGGTCGTCGTCATCGTCGTCCGGGATGCCGCCGGGGGGAACGCCGCCGCCCTCGTCGGCACCGCCATCGTCGCTGGGCGTCACCGATATGACGGTGCCCGCGTCCGTCCCGAGATACCCCACGTCGTCGTGGACCGCGACCGGCGTGACCAGGGTGCCGTCGACGTCGTGGTCGAACTGCTCGTCCCCGTCGTCGACAGCGAGGCCGTGGATCGCACCGGTGTCGGTGCCGACCAGGAGCGTGTCTCCGGCCGCGCCGACCTGTGGTCCGATGGTCTCGGCGGCGGGGACGTCGGTCGTCCACTCGGACGCGCCGTCGCCGGCCGAGAGCGCCGTGATCGTGCCGTCGACCGATCCGACGACGACGCTCTCGCCGGCGACGATCGGTGCCCACGCGACCGAGCCGGACACCGTCGTACTCCACGACTGGCTTCCGCCGGCGTCGTAGGCTGCGACCGTCCCGTTGGCGTCGGCGACGGCGATGGTGCCGTCGTGGGCCGCGGGCGTGGTCAGGCGGGCAGTCCCGTCGGCGGGTGCGTCGGTCCACCGGGCGGTGCCGTCCTCGGTCGAGACGGCGTGGAGTGTACCGTCGGCCGCACCGACGTAGACGCTGCCGTCCGCGACGGTGGGCGTCGTGGCGTCCAGGGACGCGCCGGCGTCGTAGCTCCAGCGATGCTCGCCGACCGTGTTCGTCGCGGAGAGCGTGCCTGCGCCGGTCGCCACGTAGACGACACCGTCGGCCACGGCCACGGAGCCGGTCGCGGCCCCGTCGAGCTGGCGGGTCCAGACGGTCGTGCCGGTGTCGGCCTCCAGGGCCGTGAGTTCGTCGCCCGCGACCACGAAGACCCGGTCGTCGGTCACCGCCGGGGTCCCCGTGACCACGCCGCCGAGCGACCTCGACCAGCGCTCGTCGCCGGCGTCGTCGTACGCGGCCACCGTCTCGTCGGCGGCGACGACCACGCCGTCGTCCGTGACGGCGGGTTCGCTCGCGACGTCGCCACCCGGCGCCGCGAACGTCGCGGTCTCGATCTCGTCGAACCCGCTCGCGTTCGGAGCGGCACCGGCGTTCGTCGGGCCGCTGGCGTGCCCGTCCCAGATCGCGGCCGCCGGGGCGGCAGCCGCTCCGAGCAGGGCGACTACCGAGCCCACCACCAGCGCGATCGCGAGCCAGCGTCGGATCGAGCCGCCGTCCGACGACGGCCGGGGAACGCACCGGGTCATTGGTCATCACCCGTCGCGCTAGCGGCAGCGTCACGCACTCTCCCGTAGTCGACCCCGGTCGCTGGCAACCCGACGCCGGGTTGCTCGTCGTGGAGCCAGGCGGCCGTGACGTCCCGAGCCTGTGCCGCCGAGTACGTCGACGTCCGTACTGTCACCGTGTTGCTCGGCGCCGTCTGGCCGTCCCCCGTCTCGCCGACGACGCTGAACGTGTGGCGAGTGTCCGGCGCCAGCCCCTCGACCGTGGCGCTGGACTGGTCCGCGCCGACGCTCGCGACCCGTTGGGCGCCCTCGCGGACGGTGTACCCCTCGACGTCGGCGTCGCTCGGATTCCAGGACAGGGAGACACTCGCCGGACCGACGGCATCGGCGGTCAGTCCGGCGGGGCCGTCGCCGCCCTGGCCGTCGAACTCGTGCGTGAACCACTGGGTCTGGCGGGACTCGCCGCCACGATCGTACTCGAACCGGTACTCGACCGCGTCGCCGGCGGTGAGACCGCCGATCACGGCGGTCCACGTCCCGTCGCCGTCGGGGACGAGGGGCAGCGACTCGGCCTCGCTGCCGTCGCGCTGCACGGAGAGGCTTCCGTCCGAGACGTGCCCCGCCGGCGAGAAGGCGAGCGACAGCGTCGTCGCGCTCGCCGCGCTGGCGGTCTGCGTGAAGTCGACCGCGACGTCCGTCTCCAGGGTGGTCGTCGCGGGCGGCGAGGCGTTGCCCGCGTCGTCGACGGCGACGACGGACACGTCGTACTCGGCTCCGGGCTGGAGCTCCGAGAGGACGGCCGACGGGGTACCGACCCGCCGCGCGAGCGCGCCGTCCAGCGAAACCGCGTAGTGGTGGACGTCCTCGTCCCCGGGGGCCGTCCAGGACAGCGTCGCCTGGTAGCCGGTCTCGCTCTCGACGGCGAGGTCGCTCGGGCTGGCTGGCGCAGTTCCGTCGTCCGCGAGGCCGCCCTCGGCGGCGAACGCCCGGAGCTCCGTGATCTTCCACCAGTCGTCGCGCCCGTCGTCCCGGTCGACGAGCCGGACGTACCGGGCGTCCGTCGGACCGAACGTCGCGACCATCGACTGGGCGCCCTCCAGCGTCTCGACGGTCGTCCAGTCCTCGCCGTCGATCGAGAGCTGCACGTCCATCGTCTGCGGGAAGCTCGCAGATTCGAGGTGGTCCACGCTGACGCTCGCGATCGTCTCGGTGCTGCCCATGTCGACTGTGTAGGTGATCGCGGCGTCGGCGATGATCGGCGAGCCACTCGCCCACTCCGTGCTCGGGTCGCCGTCGATCGCCGACGACGGCGGCGTCTCGAACCGCGAGGTCTGCGACGCACTCGCCGTCCAGCCGGAGCGGTCGACCTCGGGACCGGCCACCGGCGAGAGCTCGAGCCGATCGACGTTGAACGCGCCCTCGTCGAGCTGGAAGCGGAGGACGTGCGTCCCCTCGGTCAGCGCGACTCCCTCGATCGGACCCTGCTCCTCGTAGGCGACCCAGCCGCCGGTCGGAGCGACTGGGACCGCCCCCGTGACGTCGACGCCGTCGACCTCGAGGTGGAAGGACCCGCCGCCGCCACCGCCAGCGGCGACGACGTACCCGATGTCGTACCGGCCAGTCGCCGGCACCTCGATGGTGTACTCCATCCACTCGCCGGGCGCGATGTAACCGACGTTGTAGTCACCGTCAAGCGCGCCGACGTCGACGTCGGTGCGGGACCGCATCGGAACCTCGACGCCCTGGTTGTGTTCGACCTCGTTCCCCGGGGTCGTGTCCACGTACGCGACGTCCTGTCCGCCGGCGTCGAACGCCTCCGCTCTGACGACGCCCGGAACCTCGATTGGCTCGGTGAACGGAGCCTGGCCGGTCTCGTTCGCTGTCGTCACGCGGAGCGAACTGGCCGGCCCCTCGTTGCCCGCGGCGTCGACTGCGCGCACCGCGACCTCGTAGGTCGTGTTCGCCGAGAGGCCCGATAGCGTCGACCACGGGCGGGTGCTCTCGGCGACGTCGGTGCCGTCCACGGCGACCACGTAGCGATCGACGCCCACGTTGTCGCTCGCGGGTTCCCAGGCGAGGTCGATCGAGGTTCGCGTGCGGGCGAGTGCTCGCGGCTCCCCCGGTGCCGACGGTGGCGTGGTGTCGTCAGCGGGGAGCTCCGTCGTGGCGGAGGTCGTCGCACTCGGCGAGACGTTCCCGAAGGCGTCGACGGCAGCGACCGCGAACTCGTACTCGGTGCCGCCGCTGAGGCCGTCGACCGTCGCGGTGGTGGCCGCGACGGTCTCCGCTGGCTCGCCGTCCAGGGTCACCTCGTAACGGAAGACGCTGCTCTCGGCGTCGCTGGCGGCGTCCCACTCGAGCGTGACCGAGGACTCGTCGGCGGTGGCCGTCAGCCCCGACGGCGTCGTCGGTGGGCTGTCGTCGCCCGCGGACCCCTGCTCGCGGACCTCGAGCCAGTCGAGGTTGAAGCCGCCACCGACGCAGTAGAGCCGGACGACGTGCTCCCCTGCGTCGAGGTCGACCGTGCCGAACTGGGCGGTGTCGAACTCGGTCCAGGAGCCGTTGGCCGGAATGTCGTAGGGCCCGCCGACGACGGCGCCGTCGACCTCGAGGCGGATGGGGCCACTCGGCGCGCCGGTGTTGTTCGCGTAGCTGCCGTAGACGTCGTAGGTGCCCGCCGCGTCGACGGAGACGGTGTACTCGAGCCACTCGTACTGGGCCGTGTACGCGATGTTGTAGCTCCCGGGAGCGTCGCTGCCGATGGCGACGCCGGTGTCGTCCCGGAGGCCGACGCTGACCTCCTGTCCGGGCGTCGCGTCGCGATAGGCGACGTTGGAGCCGCCCTCGTCGAAGTACTCCACGTCGATGCGCCCGGGGAGCGGCTGGGGCTCGCCGAAAAAGGGCTCGTTCTCCGCCTCCGGGTCGGCCAGCGTCACCGTCACCGCCTCGGACGGATCGGACTCGTTCGACGCCGGGGCTCCGTTGACCGCCGTGACGGTGAGTTCGACCTCGTCGCCGGAGAGCCCGGTGACCGTCGTCGGGGGGTCGCTCGCCTCGCCGTGTTTCTCCCCGTCGACGTAGACGTTGTAGTGGTCGAGGCCGAAGTCGATCTCCCCCACGGGCGTCCACCCCAGCTCCACGGAGGATCCGTCCCACTCGATGGCGAAGGGTGCCTGTGGCGCGGGCGGGACGGCGGTCTCGGCGCTCTCGGTCGCGGCCGTGGTCGACGCCCTGCTGGACTCGTTCTCGCCGAGGTCGACCGCCGCGACGGAGACGCTGTACTCCGTGCCGGGGTCGAGGCCCGTCAGCGTCGTCTCCGGTTCGGCGGCTTCCTGGACTTTCGTCCCGTCGAGGTAGACCGCGTAGTAGAACAGCCCGCTCTCCTCGTCGGTCACGGGGTCCCAGGAGACGTCGAACGTGTTGTACGTGGTGGCGTCGACGCCCAGGTTCGCGGGCTGGTCCGGCGGCGTTCCGTCCGGATCGTAGTGCAGGCTCGAGGACTCCGCCACCGTCTCGCCGGCGGGGACGGTCATCGAGTAGCCGTCGCTGAACGTGACCGTCGTGGCGCTGTCCCCGGCGTTGTACGCGACGTACGTCCGCTCGGCGCCGTCCGCGAACACCTGGTAGAACGGCGCGTCGGCGGTCACGTCGTCGGGCGTGCCCATCGCGTCGAGCGCGTGGGCGAACTGGTAGCCCACCGGCCCGCTGTTGCCGCCGTCGATCAGCACCGGGCCGTCGCCGCCCATCGCGGCGTCCGCGAGCCCGGCGGCGTCCTCGGGGTTCGAGAGTGCGCGGTAGCTCCAGCCGGCGGGCTTCCAGCCGCCGAGGAAGCCGGCGTCGGGTTCGTCGAACCCGTACTCGCCCCGGGCGTCGAGGAGGGCCTGCCAGTTGGCGTTGGCGTAGGACCGGTCGCGGCCGAGGTAGAAGGAGTGCCCGCCCGTGGGAATCCAGTTGATGCCGTAGTGCTCGATCGGGTCCTGTGGCGACCACCAGAGGTCCCGATCGAAGCCGATGCCCCGGACCTTCGTCGCGTACTCGAAGGTGTCGCCGGTCGGTGCGAACGCTGCGTCCGTGACCTCGGCGCCCCAGTCCTCCGGATGGGAGTCCTCGTCCGCGTCGAACCAGTACTCCCAGACGGCGTGGACCTCCTCCGTGTAGAGGAAGATGCCGGCGTCCCGGATCGCGTCGTTCCCGGTCACCTCGCCCCAGCGGATCATCGCGGCGTACGCCGAGACCGCCTCGGAGGAGGACTCCTGGTTGTTGCCGTTCCAGGACGCCAGGCCGCCCGCCCAGGAGTGGCCCGCGTAGGCGTCGAACGTGCGGAGGAACGGGAAAGCGTCCCGGGGTCGATCCCTCGGCGTCTGGCCGTCGATCGCCGTCGGGGTCGTCGAGGGATCGCCGTCGTTGGCCGGCCGCTCCCAGTTCGCGTAGTCGCGGATCAGCAGGTCCACCATGTCGCCGTACTCCTCGGCCCAGGCGGGGTCCTGTCTGGCGACCTCGCTGGCGGCGTAGACGAAGTAGCCGTAGTGGAAGTGGTGGTCGTTCAGCTGGCGGGAGAGGAAGAACTCGCCGGAGGGGTAGCCCAGCAGCGTCCCGAGCGTGGGGTCGTAGTAGAACAGTTCGCGCGAGCCTCCGCCGCCGGCGGTCGTGTCGTACGTGTCGCCGTCGAACGTGAACTCCGTCGCCGTGGCGTCGAACCAGTGCTCGAGCCTGGCCTGGACGGCGTCGAGGAAGATCGAGACGTCGGTCGCGTCGCTGGCGTGCTGCTCGGCGACCGGCGAGGCGACGGTGTTCCGGAACAGCGTCTTGCCGACCCAGTAGGTCGCGGCGGGTGGCTCCCAGACGCTGTACGGTCCGTCCGCGGTGGTCTGGTCGACGAGCTGATCGACGTACCCCTGTAGCGTCGAGGACGCCCCGGCGTCCAGTTCCCCTCCCGGAAGCTCCGGCAGGATCCCGCGGTACGTCTTGGTGGTCTCGAAGCTCGTCCCGGACCACAGCTTCAGCGTGCCCTTCGAGGAGAACAGCTCGTACTCGGTCAGGGTGGCATCGGTGTACTTGTAGTGGTGGGGGAACAGCCAGGAGAGCGTCCCCGAGACGGCGGCCTCGGGCTTCTCCTCGAGGTCGAAGGAGAAGGTGGTCCGCACTCGCGAGACGGGCGTCCCCTCGCCGTCGGTCTGCTCGTAGGTCCAGTCGACGGTCGTGTCCCGCACCACGGAGTATGCGTACTGCTCGAACTCCTCGATCGTCGAGTTCGTCGCGTCCGGCAGCGGCGCGATGGAGACGTATCCGCCCGCGCCTGGGAGGCCGGATGTCGCGATCGTCGCAGCCTCGAGACTGCCATCGGAGACGCCATCGAAGGTCACGCCGGACGGCGCGAAGAGGCCGTAGTGCCTGGTCTGGCCGCCGACGGACAGGCTGAGGCCGAGGACGTTGCCGCCGTCGTAGAAGACCGAGGCGCCGCCGTCGGGGGCGACGGCCTGGTTCTCGCCGTCGACGAGCGCGAACGTCGCCTCGCCGCCCGTGTACTCACAGAAGGTGAACGCCGAGCCCTTCGCGAACGTCGCCGTCAGCGTCGTGTCGCCCGAGCCATACTGCACGGCGACGTGCCAGTCGCCGTAGCCGGCGACCCGGCTCGCGTCGAACTCGTCGGTCCCGGCGTGTCCGACGTCGAGGCCCGGATCGCCGCCGTAGTCGACGGTGACGTTGCCGGCAGTCGCCGGGTCCCCGCCCCAGTCGGTGGCGTAGAACGTCCGGAAGCCGTCGCCGGCCTCCTTGGAGACGGCCATCTGTGGGACGGCGTTGATCACGCCGAACCCGTAGGGATAGGGCTCGAGGTCCGCGGCGCTCGCCGCCCCGATGAGTTCGCGGGTCCACCAGCCGTTCGTCGGATACGGTGCCCCCACGTTCTCCGTCGCGAAGAGCAACTCCTCCCCCGGGGGATCGTGGACGCCACTCGGCTGGACCGTCGCGTAGCTGCCGCTTCCGACGGAGACGGTGTCCGCCGGATCGACCGCGCCGGCAGCGCCACTGGACAGCCCGAGTCCGCTCGCCAGCCCCGCCGCCCCGAGCCCCCGCACGTAGTCCCGACGGGAGAGGTCGAAGCCCCCTCCCGACGCCCGTTCCGCGTCTCTCGGTGTCGATGTGTCCTCTGACATTGCTGCCCTCTGACGTTACCGCACAGGCCGGTGCACGTGCTATCGCTTCACGGGCACCGTCTACACGCGCCTCCCGCCGAACCGAAAAAGTATTTACGAACCGACAAGAAATGTCACGAGGACTTTCACGTAGTGCGTCGACCGCTCCGATTACCGGAGCTACGCTCCGAAAACTGCAAATTGTGGCCACCCAACCAATTTTCATGTGGATGCTACAGTGCCCGAGCCACCTGCTGGGAGAGCGCACCGCGGGCCCGTTCGTCCCGACGCAGTCCGGGACAGCCCGCTGGCCGGCATCGGCGTGGGGACCACCACAGGGGTCGCCAGTGCTCGTCGATCGACGTCAGCGGGAATCGAGATCACCCACGATCGAGGCGTCCGGCGATCGAGATGTCCGACGATCGACAGCACTGCGGGACCCGGAGACGCTCCCGGATCGCGCGCCTCAGTACCGCACGTCCCGATCGAGAATCTCCCGAAAGTAGTCCCACGTCGGGGCCCGACTCCCGTCCGGCCGGACGAGGTAGAACCCCCGAACCGCGTCGTTCTCCGAGACCGTCTCGCCGTCCTCGGGTTCGGCGCCGCCGGTGAGTTCGTTGTCGTAGACCTGCCAGTAGTTCGCCCAGCGGACGCCCCACTCGAGGCTCGGCTCGAGGACGGCCCGCAGCGTTCCCATCCCCTGCTCTTCGCCGGTCTCCTGGAGCGGCACGCCGAACTCGCCAAGCATGACGGGGTGTTGTTCCTGCGAGAGCGTCGGCTCGGCGTGGCCGGTGGTCGCGGCCTGCTCGTGGACGTAATCGAGCGTCTCCCGGACGAGCCGATCGGACTCCTCGTACTGCTCGCGCTGGTTGTGGCCAGGCAGGTAGGGGTTCCCGCTGATCTGGGCCCCGAGTTCGTAGGAGGAGTAGGATACCATGTCGACCTCGACCTGTGGGAGCACCTCGTTGACGACGCGGGCCGCATCGGAGTGCTTCGCGTCGAGCACCATCGAAACCTCGGCCACGTGGAGCACCGTCGCGTCGCTCTCGACGTCGGCCCGCCCACGCTCGACGCCGGTCTGGCGGGCCTCGTACCACTGGACCATCGCGTCGATCGTGGACTCGGGGAGTTCGTCGTTCCAGTCGTCATCCGGTACCGCCCAGAAGTCGCTCTCGGCGTCCTGGAGGACGAACGTCTTTCCCGTGCCGTCGTAGGTCTCGAGGAAGTGGCGCGTGATCGCCGCGAACCGATCGCGCTCTCCCTCCAGTTGCCAGTCGTGGACGCCCTCGCGGTAGTAGTTCATCGGCCAGGCGTGGTTTGCCGTCGCCTTCAGGAGGTACGTCGAGAACGGTCGCTCGAACAGCGCCCGATACTGCGGGTGCTCGGCGAGTGCCACCATCGAGTCGTACTCCGCCCGCCAGTCGCTGTTGTAGGGGTAGTACCACGCTGGGAAGTCGAGCCAGACCTTGCAGACGTTCGTGCCGAGGGTCGAGATGACGTCGACCCCCTCGAGCAGGAACGGCTCGTCGGTGAAGTGGTACCGGCCGTCGAGGTGCGCGACGCTGAGCACCTCCTCCGGAGGATGGCCGCTGTCCTCGGGGCGGTCGGTGTCGGTCTCGCCGGAATCGCTGGTCGGCTCCCTGGATGTCCCGGCCGCGTCCGACGGGTCGCCGGGGTCGTCGCGCTCCCCGTCTCCCAGGCAGCCGACCGTGGCCAGCGAAACCGCCGTCCCAATCGTCGCGAGGGCTCTCCGGCGGCGCACGACGCCAACCAGGCGGTGCCGGTGAATGAAGGATTCGCTCTCGACGGTGGCCTCAGTCCACCAGGTCCCAGGGCGCGCCCTCGAAGTCGACGACGCGGTACTCCCGCTCGATCCCGTCGATCCGCGCCATCGCGTCGTCGCTCAGCGCCACGTCCAGCGACGCGTAGTTGTCCTCGATGTGGCCCCGGCTCGTCGCCTTCGGGATCGGGACCGCGCCGCGCTGGCGCAGCCACGCCAGCGAAACCTGCGCGGGACTGGCGTCGTGAGCGTCGGCGACGTCCTGGATCACGGGGTCGTCGAGGACCTCCGTCTGCGCGAGCGGCGAGTACGCGACGAGGTGGTACCCGTGCTCCTCGGCGAGGCGGAGGTGCTCGTCCTGCTGACAGTAGGGGTGGCACTCGACCTGGTGGGCGAAGAGGTCCGCGTCCAGCCGGTCGCGGGCCGTCGCGAGCTGCTCGGGGTTGAAGTTCGAGAGCCCCACGTGGTGGACCACGCCGCGGTCGACCAGCTCGTCGAACGCCGACAGCGTCTCCTCGGGATCGTAGGCGTCCAGCGGCCAGTGGGCGTACAGGAGGTCGATCGTGTCGACCCCCAGCCGGTCGAGGCTGGCTTCGGTGGTCTCGAGCACGTCCTCGTACCCCAGGTCCTCGGTGTCGACCTTCGTCGCGAGGAAGACGTCCTCGCGATCGACGTCCGCCGCGGCGATGCCCTCGCCCACCGCGGCCTCGTTGCCGTAGGCCTGGGCGGTGTCGACGTGGGGGTAGCCCATCTCGAGGGCGGTCGCGACGCTCTCGGCGCACTGGTCGGGATCCTCGTTCTGCCAGGTGCCGATGCCGATCGGCGTCGGTGATCGTGTCATACCGCCACCTCTCGCCTGACCCTCAAAAGGGGCCGACTGTCGGCAGTGGTGGCCGGGATCGGGCCGCGCGTGGCGCCGGCCCGGGTGTGCTCCCGTGGCGGGGCACCCGGATTTATTGCACGCCAACAGGAGTGGAGCGCATGGCCAGCGACGAGGACGCCGATCCAGTCACGCTGTTCCGGTCGCACGTCGAGGAGCACATGGACGTCGGAGCTGGCTGCTTCGCTGTCACAGTGCTCGCGATCGGCGTCCTCCTGGTGCTGGAGGACGTCGAGTTGACGTCGGATGCCGCCCTGAACCTGCTGGGCTGGACAGTCATCAACGCGCACTTCGTCGAGGCGTCGTGGCAGGGGTTGGGTCCGAACGCGGGGGTGACGTTCGACCTGACGACCGAGCCGATCCAGTGGACGACGCTTCCGGCGTCGCTGTACCACCTCGTCCCGATGACGGTGCTGCTCGGCGGTGGGGTGGTCGCGGCCCGGCGAGCGGACGCGGAGGCGGGCGTCCTGGGATCCATCGCGCTGGGGGCAACGACGACGCTGGGCTACGCGATCGGGACCGGGATCTGTCTGTTCGTCCTCACCGAACTCGATGGATTACCCGAGACGTTCACCGGCTCGATGGTGACGCCCATCGTCGTGATCGGGGTCGGCTTCCCGCTGGTGTTCGGCGGACTCGGTGGCCTGCTGGAGCACGAGCTGTGAACGGCGACGCCGAGCGGACAGGCCGTCCGGATCCGTCCCCGGCCGACGGGAGCGGGGAAGCGACGGCTCGGTGACGGCAGATCACGGGGTGGCGGTCGCCCGCTCGCGGGGGACCCACCGACCACTCGACGTCGGTCAGCCGGCGACGCGGTAGCCGTCCCGGAGGCCGAGGCCGAAGCGAACGGCCAGCCAGGCGATCGCGATCGCTCCAGCGACGCCGAACGCGACTGTCAACGGCTGGCCCTCGCGCAGACCGAGGGCGGCGACCGCGACGAGCGCGTACCACGTGATGGCCGTCCCGACGGCGAATGCCAGCAGGACGGCCCCCGCCAGGAGTATGCGCGGCCTTCTCCCCCCGGGCAGGAGCCAGTCTCTGCCGTAGAGCGACACGCCGCTGGCTGCGAGTCCAGTCAGGACGGCCAGCGGCAGGAGGAGCCAGCCAGTCAGGAGAACGTCCCCGACGCCCGTCGTCTCCTCGAGCATCACGACGGCGCCGGCGTACAGCGGATAGAACAGCATCGTCGCGAGTATCGTGCCGCCGACGAGCCCGCCGGCCCTGAGCGCCCGGGACGCGGGAAGGCCGTCGTCTCGGTACTCCATGTCCCGTCCCTCGGGCCGCGGCGACAAAATGGCTCCCCTCGCGCCCGCGAGTGCCGGCCCACACGCACCGGACGATTGCCGTCTCCCCGTCGGTCTCCGACCAGGACCTGACACGCACCACCTGGACCGGAAACACATTTGGTTGCCCCGCTCGACGATTGCGGATAGGATGGACGCCTTCACCGACCACGCCAGCGGGTGGGCGCTCGCCCTCGCCGTGCTCGTGATCGCCGTCCTCGGCCTGGCGCTCCTCCGCGACCCCTCTCCGGATCCCGCGTTCGTGGGCGTGGCCGTCCTCGGCAGCGCGTGGGTTCTCGCGACCGTCTTCGACGCCGTGCGCCACCACGAGTACTTCCACGTGGCGAACGCCGTGTGCGTCACCGCCCTCGGCGTCCTGTTGTTCCTCGGGGGAGACGACGCAGTGCCGTTCGTGGCCCTGTTCGTCGGAATCGGGGTCGCCGGGATCGTCGCGGAGGTCTACAACCTCCGGAACGACACGTCCCACCTCCGGTGTGGGGCCCGACGGCCCGAGGAGACCGAGGACGCCTGACCCGGTCGGCTCAGAGCCGCTTGCGATAGCGATACCGCTGGACACCGGTCACCTCGTCCTCCCACGTCTCGACGGTCTCGTAGCCGGCGTCCTCGTAGAACGCTCTCGCCGCGCGGAGGGGTTCGATCGTCTCGAGTTCGGCGGTCCCGTAGCCATCCGCCGTCGCTCGCGTCTCGAGTTCGGCGAGCAACGCCGTGGCGTACCCCCGTCGCTGGTGCTCGGGATTGACGCGCATCCGTCTGATCTCGACCGTCCGCTCGTCGACCGGGCGATAGCCGCCGATCGCGACGATCTCCGAGGCGGGTGTATCGGTGTCGTCGGGGCCGGCCGCTCCGCGGTCGCCGACGAGGAACTCGCCGCCGGCACCGAGGTAGGTGTCCTCGATGGCGGTGATGTCTTCGTCCACGGCTGCGTCCTCGACGAACGACAGCGCCGAGGCCCGAAGTGCCGCCTCGTGGACGGCCCAGACGGCGTCGGCGTCGTCGGGGTCGTAGCGTCGGAGTCGAATCGATCCCGCCACACCGTCCGGTTCGAAAGTACCTGTAGTAATAATTCTGCAACCGGATATTACTGCTGTTCCTGCCGCGGCCTGGTGACACCGAGGGATCCTCCCCGGTGGCCGAGCCCCGGTCCGGGCCGGTTCAGCGCATCGCCGCGAGGTCACACAGCGAGTCGGCGTCGATCGTGAGCCAGGCGGTGGGCAGGCGGTCCGCCGACACGTCCGCGGGATAGAACGTTACGGTGGCCCCATTCTCGTCGCTGTCCTGTACCGCCCGGAGCGTGGCCACCGGCTCGTCGTCCTCGGGCTGGCGGCCTCCAGGCGTGGGGAGGGGTGTGTCCTGTGCCATGGTGTCCACCGCCCGGCGCCGTCGCCGGACAGGTGAACCTACGCTCGCCAGGAGGTCGTCCGTTGGGGTCGTTCTCGCTGGCTGGGACCCGGTGCCGGAACGATTCGCCGGGGAAGCGCTACTCGGGCTGGCCCCTCACTCGAAGTCGATCAGCGGCTTGATCATCCCGTCTTCCTTCGTCTCCATCATGTCGAAGGCCGTCTCGATGTCCTCGAAGTCGAAGGTGTGCGTCGTCATCTTCGTCGGGTCGACGCGGTCGTTCTCGAGCAGGCGGAGCAGCCGGCTGATCCGCAGGCGGCCACCGGGACAGAGGTCGGTGACCACGTCGATCTCTGCCATCCCGACGCCCCACTCCGCGCGGGGCAGCCGGCGGAACTCGCCGTCGCCGTGGTAGCCGACGTTCGAGACCGTCCCGCCGGGTTTGGTGACCCTGACGCAGTCCTGGAGCGTCTCGTCGGCGCCAAGGGCCTCGATCGCGGCGTCGACGCCCTCGCCGTCGGTCAGCTCCATGATCTGCTCGACCTGGTCGCCCTCCGCGAAGTCGACGACGTGATCGGCGCCGTACTCGCGGGCCAGCTCCTTGCGGTTCTCGACGGTCTCCACGGCGATCACTTCGCCGGCGCCCTGCAGGCGTGCGCCCTTCGTCGCCATGAGTCCGACCGGCCCCTGCGCGAAGACGGCGACGGTCCCGCCCATCGGGATGTCGGCGTTCTCCGCGCCCGCAAAGCCCGTCGAGAGCATGTCGGCCGTGTAGACGGCCTCGTGGTCGGTGACGCCGTCGGGGATCTCCGCCAGGTTCCCGTCGGCGTCGTTGACGTGGAAGTAGTCCGAGAAGACGCCGTCCTTGACGTTCGCGAACTTCCACCCGCCCAGCGCCTCGTTGGACTGGGATGGGTGGCCGTCCTGGGCGGCGGCGGAGTTCCAGTCCGGCGTGATCGCGCCGACCGCGACGCGGTCGCCGGGCTCGAACAGCTCCACAGCGTCGCCGACCTCCTCGACGACGCCGACGGCCTCGTGGCCGAGTGTCAGGTCCTCGCGCTCGCCGATCGCGCCGTGGACCGTGTGGCAGTCGGAGGTGCAGATCAGCCCCTTTGTGGGCCGTACGATGGCGTCGGTCGGCCCGGGCTCGGGCCGCTCCTTTTCGACGACGCCAGTCTCGCCGATCGAACGCATGACGAATGCTTGCATTGGGGGACTCCACCCGGAACAACGGGGGGAGGACACGTAAACCCACACCACGAGTATGCGTCCTTTTAGAGGGGCTCCGGTCCGCGGCGGGGTCGACAGGCCCGGCGGGCTGGTACCGGGACCTCCGCTCGCGAGTACCCGGCCGGGCGACGGGGCCGACGCCGTCTGCTCCAGCGTCGAGCGGGTTCGGCACCGCGTGACCGCCCCCACACCTCCAGCGAACGTCCTCAGTCGTCGGCCGCCGGCGCCGGCGCCTCCTCCCGGTCCGCCCGTGGCCCCTCCAGCTCGACGTCCGGCAGGAGGTCCCGGAGATACCGGCCCGTGTGGCTCTCCTCGACCCGGGCGACCTCCTCCGGCGTCCCCGCGGCGACGACGTCGCCGCCGGCCTCTCCGCCCTCGGGACCGAGGTCGATCACGTGGTCGGCGTTCTTCACGAGGTCCAGTTCGTGCTCGACGACGACCACGGTGTTCCCCCGGTCCGCCAGCCGATGGAGCACCTCGATGAGCTTGCGCTCGTCCTCGGGGTGGAGGCCGGTGGTGGGTTCGTCCAGGAGGTAGAGGGCGTCGCCGGCGTCCTTCTTGCCCAGCTCCTCGGCGAGCTTGATCCGCTGGGCCTCGCCGCCCGACAGCGTCGTCGAGGGCTGGCCCAGGCGCATGTAGGTGAGCCCGACGTCCTTCAGGAGCTTGAGCCGGCGCTCGATCCGCGAGTCGTGCTCGAAGAACTCGTAGGCCTCCTCGACCGTCATCTCTAGGACGTCCGCGATCGTCTTGCCCTTGTACTCGACGTCCAGCGTCTCGGCGTTGTACCGGGCGCCGCCACACTCCTCGCAGGGGACGTGGACGTCCGAGAGGAAGTTCATCTCGATGCGGACGGTGCCCTGGCCGCCACACTCCTCGCAGCGCCCGCCCTTGACGTTGAAGGAGAAGCGCCCGACGTCGTAGCCACGCCGCTTGGCGATTTCGGTCTCCGCGAAGAGCTCCCGGATGTGGTCGAAGACGTTGGTGTACGTCGCGGGATTGGAACGCGGGGTTCGGCCGATGGGGCTCTGGTCGATCAGACGGACGGTCTCGACGCCCTCCAGGCCGACGACGTCGTCGTGCTCCCCGGGCTCGACGTCGGTGTTGCCGTGCATCTCCCGGGCCAGGGACTTGTAGAGGACGTCGTGCATCAGCGTGGACTTCCCCGAGCCGGAGACGCCGGTGATCGCGGTGAACGTCCCCAGCGGGAACTCGACGTCGAGGTCCCGGAGGTTGTGCTGGCGGGCGCCCTCGACCACGAGGTGGCCGTCCTCGCCGGCGTCGGGGTCGGGCTCACGTCGCTCGTCGGGCACCGGGATCTGCCGTCGCCCCGCGAGGTAGTCGCCGGTGATCGACTCTTCGGCGGCCTCGACGTCATCGACGTCGCCCTGGACGACGACCTCGCCCCCCTGCTTGCCGGGGCCGGGACCGAGGTCGACGATCTCGTCCGCCCGGCGCATCGTCGCGGTGTCGTGCTCGACGACGAGCAGGGTGTTGCCGAGGTCCCGCAGCTCCTCGAGGGTGTTCAACAGACGGTCGTTGTCCCGCTGGTGGAGCCCGATCGAGGGTTCGTCGAGCACGTAGAGCACGCCCACGAGGCCGGAGCCGATCTGCGTGGCGAGGCGGATACGCTGGCTCTCCCCGCCGGAGAGCGTCGAGGCCTCGCGATCGAGGGTGAGGTAGTCCAGCCCGACCTCGCACATGAAGCCCAGGCGGGCGCGGATCTCCTTGAGAATCTCCTCGGCGATGGTGCGATCGCGCTCGGAGAGGTCGGCCTCCATCCCCTCGAAGTGCGCGAGGCAGTCCCCGATCGACATCCGGTTGACCTCGGTGATCGAGGTGCCGTCCACCAGGACGGCGCGGGAGGCCGGCTTCAGGCGCGTCCCCTCGCACTCTGGACACGTCGTGACGGACATGTACTCCTCGATGTGGTCGCGGGTACCATCGGAGTCCGTCTCGATGTACCGCCGCTCCAGGTTCGGGATGACGCCCTCGAAGGGCTGTTCCTTGTGCCGAGTGCCGTTGGACGTCGTCCACTCGAAGACGACGTCCTCGTAGGTGCCATAGAGGAAGGCGTCCTGGATCTCCTCGGGCAGGTCCTCGAAGGGCGTCGTGAGCGGCACGTCGAAGTGGTCGGCGACGGACTCGAGGCGACGGCGGTAGTACGTCCGGTTGAAGCTCCAGGGCTCGAAGACGTGCTTGAGCGGCTTCGAGGGGTCCTCGACGACGAGCGCCTCGCTGACCTCCTTGGTCTCGCCGATCCCCTCACACTCCGGACAGGCGCCGTGCGGGCTGTTGAAGGAAAAGGAGCGGGTCTCGATCTCCGGGAGGTCGATGCCACAGTCCGTGCAGGCAAGCTCCTCGGAGAGTTCGACGACGAGGCGGTCGTCGCGTGCTGCGTCGGGATCTGCATCGGCCTCGTCTTCGATTTCCGCGTGGTCGTGATTCGCTCCGCCGGCGAGGTCGCCGGTCGAACGGGCCCGGGATCCCAGCGAGTCCGCGGCATCCTCCGGCGGATCCGGGAGGATCACCTTCAACACGCCGTCGGCCTCCTCCAGCGCGATCTCCACGGAGTCGGCGATACGGGAGCGGTCCTCGGCGGCGAGCTTCACGCGGTCGACGATCACGTCGATGGTGTGGTCGTAGTTCTCGTCGAGGTCGGGCCGTTCGGCGGTGAGGTCGTACTCCTCGCCGTCGGCCTCGATCCGCCCGAAGCCGTCGGCCTGCAGTTCGTCGAAGCGGTCCTCGAAGGCGCCCTTCTGGTCGCGGACGATCGGGGCCGCGATCTTCGCCCTCGTGCCCTCGGGAAGCTCGAGCAGCCGGGAGACCATCGTGCTCGCGGACTGCTCGCCGACGGGCTGGCCACACTCGGGGCAGTGGGGATTCCCGACGCGGGCGTACAGCAAGCGGAGGTAGTCGTGCAGCTCGGTGACGGTGCCGACGGTCGATCGGGGGTTGTTCGCCGCGTTCTTCTGGTCGATCGAGATCGCGGGGGAGAGGCCCTGGACCTTCTCGACCTGGGGCTTGTCCATCTGCCCGAGGAAGTTCCGGGCGTAGGCCGACAGCGACTCGATGTACCGGCGCTGGCCCTCCGCGTAGATGGTGTCGAAGGCCAGGGAGGACTTGCCGGAGCCGGAGAGGCCGGTGACGACGGTAAACTGCTCGCGGGCGACGTCCACGTCGAGGTCCGCGAGGTTGTTCTCCGCCGCGCCCCGCACCTCGATGTGCTCGGTCATTCGAAGCGTTGTATGCAAGGGCGCCTCGTATGCTCGTCGGTTTCGGAACTAGTGACAGTGGGATTGGTTTGGCCTGGCACCGCATCAGCGAGTGATACAGCGGCCGCAGCAACGGCCCACGGAAGCCCCCTCCCGCTCGCGCCCGCTCGCTCTCACGGGTCGCTGCGCTCCCCGTTCGAGCACGTCGAGATCCTCACTCCGTTCGGATCTCGTGCTCGCTGCGCGCTTCGCTCCTTTCAGTCGCTCCAGTGCTTGCGTCCCGATCGCTCGGCGGCCCCGGACGAAGGAAGCACGACGGAGCGAAGCGAGGGCACGCGCAACGAGTCCCGGGAGCCCCGAGGGATCGGGGGCGTTCGGGGCGGAGCGCAACCACACCTGACCCTCCAACTGACGAGAGCCCGTGTAGGCGCGAGGTTTATCGGCGCCCGGACAGCACTCCACGTATGCGCCGTCTCGCGGTCTCCCTCGTCCTGCTCCTCCTCGTCGGCACGGCTGGCTGTCTCGGCGCGATCGAACTCCAGCCCGACTCCGGCCCGGCCGACACCACCGCCTCGTCCCCGACGCCGAACGCCTCCCTCGAGCCGGTCGACGCCGACCTCAGCGTCCACTACATCGACGTCGGGCAGGCCGACGCGACGTTCGTCCGCGGGCCCGACGGCGAGACCATGCTGATCGACACCGGCCACTGGAACGACGACGGCCAGACGGTCATCGACTACCTCGAGGCCCGCGGGGTCGACCGGATCGACTACCTCGTCTCCACGCACGCCCATGCGGACCACATCGGCGGCTCGGCTGCGGTGATCGAACACTACGAGACCGAACGTGAGGGAATCGGCTCGGTCTGGGACTCCGGGGTTCCCCACACGAGCCAGACCTACCAGGACTACCTCGACGCGATCGAGACCCACGACGTGACGCTCTACGAGACGCGAGCGGGCGACGAGATCCCGATGGCCGGCGCGACCGTCGAGGTGTTAAACCCGCCAGCCGACCCCGGTGACGATCTCGACGCGAACACGCTCGCCCTCCGCGTCGGCTACGGCGACGCCGGCTTCCTCTTCACCGGCGACATGACCGACGCGACCGAACCCGACCTCGTCGAGCGGTGGGGCAGCGACCTGCAGTCGACGGTCTACCAGGTCGGGCACCACGGGAGTTCGAGTAGCTCGACGGCGGAGTTCCTCGACACGATCGACGCCCGCGTCGCGGTCGTCTCCTCGGCCCACGACTCGGAGTACGGCCATCCCCACGAGGAGCCCTTAGAGCGTCTGGCCGAGCGCGGGGTCGCCACGTACTGGACCGGAAGCCACGGGACGATCGTGGCGGGCACCGACGGCGAGGCCGTAACCGTCCGGAGCGTCGCCGACGCGACGACGGATCCCGACGACCTCACCGACGCGCCCCCGGCAGACGCGTCGGCGACCGCCTCCCTCTCGGTCCGGGGCACCTACGATGCGGGCTCGACCGCCGGCACCGTGATCGCCGCGCCAGTCCCCGGCCAGCAGCGCGTGGTCGCCCACGGGGGTGAGACCGCGTGACCCTCGACGGCCGGTACCGTGCCGTCCTCGACCGACTTGAGGAAGGTGAGGCCCGCATCCTGCTGGAGAACGACCGCGGCGACGAGGTGCTCGACGAACGGCCGGTCGATCCCGATCGGCTCCCCGCGGGCGTCGAGGAGGGCGCAGTCATGACCGCGACCTTCGAGAACGACGCGCTCCGGCACCTGGTGTTCGAGCCCGCAGAGACCGAGCGGCGGCGGGGCGCCGTCGCCGAGCAATTCGACCGGCTGTCCGAGCGGCCGCCGGGCTCGACGGAGTCGGAGTCCTCGGAGGAGTAGCGGAGACCGAACCGACGCCAGCCCCGTCAGTCGTCGGCGCCGGCGGCCGCCTCGCCGATCGAGGGGCGGGTGACGTCGCGGTCGGTGGCCTCGCCCTCGATGTCGTAGGGGTACTCGCCGGTCACACAGCCCAGACAGAGGTCGGCCGTCGAGCGCCCGATCGCCTCGGCGACGGACTCGACGGAGATGTAGGACAGCGAGTCGGCGCCGATCTCGTCGCGGATCTCGGCCGGCGAGCGGTCGGCGGCGATCAGCTCCTCCCGCGTCGCCATGTCGATGCCCATGTAGCAGGGCGCGACGATCGGCGGCGCGCCGATCCGGACGTGGACGCCCTCGGCGCCGGCCTCCCGGAGGAGATCGACGAGCTGGGTCGAGGTCGTCCCGCGGACGATCGAGTCGTCGATGATCGTGACGGTCTTGCCCTCGATGGTGCTCTTAATCGGGTTGAGCTTCAGGCGGACGGCGCGCTCGCGCTCGTCCTGGGTGGGCATGATGAACGTCCGACCGACGTACCGGTTCTTCATCAGCCCCTCGGCGAACTCCACGTCGGCGCCGTCCTCCTGGGCGGCCTCGGCGTAGCCGGAGGCGAACGCGCGCCCGGAGTCCGGGACCGGCATCACGACGTCGGTCTCGACGCCGTGGTCCTCCCACAGCGACCGCCCGAGCTCCCGGCGGACCTCGTAGACGAGTTCCTCGTCGATGACGGAGTCGGGGCGGGCGAAGTAGACGTGCTCGAAGAAGCAGTGGGCGGTGTGCTCGGCGTCGAAGAGCTGGTAGGAGTCGAAGCCGGAGCCGTCCTGGTGGAGGACGACCAGCTCGCCGGGCTCGACGTCCCGGACGAGTTCGCCGTCGAGTGTGTCGATCGCCGCCGATTCGGAGGCGAGCACGTAGCCGTCCTCGACCTCGCCGATCGCCAGCGGGCGGTTGCCCTGTGGATCCCGGAGCCCGAGCACGGTCTCCCCGTGCATGATCGTCAGCGAGTAGGAGCCGTGAATGCGGTCCATAGTCCGCTTGACCGCGCGGACGAGGTCCTCCTCCAGGAGGTTTCGCGCGAGGTCGTGGGCGATGACCTCGGTGTCGCCGTCGCTGGTGAACGCGTGGCCCAGATCGGCCAGGTCGTCGCGGATCTCGTCGGCGTTCACGAGGTTGCCGTTGTGAGAGAGGGCGAGCGAGCCGCTCTTGAACGAGACGGTAAAGGGCTGGGCACAGGAGCAGTCCACGCTGCCGGCGGTGGGATAGCGGACGTGGCCGACGCCCTGCGTGCCGTTGAGTGCAGCGAGGTCGTCCTCGTCGAAGACGTCGCCGACGAGGCCCATCTCGACCTTGCTGTGTTGCTGGAAGCTGTCGTGGGTGACGATCCCCGCGGACTCCTGGCCGCGGTGCTGGAGGGCGTACAGCGAGTAGTAGAGAGGTCGGGCGGCGGAACGGTCAGCGAGAGAGACGCCGACGACGCCGCACTTCTCGTGCATGTGGCCTTACTCGCCGGCTTTGGACTGCCACTCGTAATCTCGGCGCTTGCTCGAGGATCCGAAACCACAGGAGGAACACCGTTCCTTCCCGGTATGGTAGGAGGCTTCCCCACACCGACGACACGTGACGTGTGTCGTCTTGTTCTTCTTCCCCTCCGCAGAGGTTCCCGTTGTCATGGCGTGATCGAGACGACGTTGTCGCCGCGTATAATCGTTGTGTCTCGGGAATCCACCCCCTCGTCGTCGCTCGCTGGCGGACCGGCGGCGTCGGCAGCGGGCGCCGCCTCGAGGTCCTCGAGCACGAGGTTCATGTGCTGGTCGTAGCCGGCGAGGACACCGGTGTAGGTCTCGCCGCTCTTGAGGCGCACCTCGACGACGTCGCCGACCGCCGCCTCGAGCACGTCCAGGGGTCGACCGCTCATACAGGGAGGCCTCCCGTCGAGCGCATAAACGTACCGACTGGCGAGGTCGCCGCCGTCAGTTCACCTGCCCACGCCATCGGTGTCCGCGTCGAGGTCATCGTCGTCGCTTCGTACCGGCCCCACAGATCGGAACCGGTGGCTTCTCGGTCGGCCCGTCCCGATCGAGTAGCGTGACTGACGGCTCGGCCGGGACGGATCCTGGAAAGGAGGATGCGGAGGAGCATGGGGTATCCCCGGAAGTGGACGACGAGCACCGTCCCACCGCGAGCGATGGGGAGAACGGGCCCAACAACCTCGAGGAGTCGCCCGCCGCGGCGGGAGCCAGCGCGGATCCGGCTTCGTCGCCGCCGAGCGACCGGCGGCGACTCCTCACGATCGCCGGGATCGGACTCCTCTCGGGGCTCGCCGGGGGGCTGGCGGTGACGATACTCGACCCCGGTCGGCTCCCGATCGCGCTGGTGCTCCTGGTGGGTGTCGGTGGGCTCGTGACCCTCCTCCTGCTGCGAGTCGCTCGCCGCTACTGGTGACGCGGCCGATCGGCATCCGTCGGGCACTCACCCACTGCGCTCCCTGGGGTCGCACCTCCGTCCAATTGGTCCTCATCCAGTCGGTTCTCGTCCATCGGTCCCCTCTCAGGTAGCCCTCACCCAGCCGGTGCGCTCCCAGCCGATCCTCACCCAGCAGCTTCCAGCAACGAGTGGCACCCAACCGGGCCTCAGGCCGTCTCAGAGGTCGACCGAGAACGGCGCTGCGTCGGGGGTGTGCTCCGCGGCAGCCGTCAACAGCTCCGTCGCCGCGTCGAGGTCGTCCGTGTCGACGACTTCGACCGGCGTGTGCATGTACCGGTTCGGGATCCCGAGGTTCAGCGCGGGCGTCCCCCCGGCCTGGGTGTAGAAGGCGTCGGCGTCGGTGCCCGTGCGGATTCCCGCTGCCGCGAGCTGGATGTCGACGTCCGCGGCGTCGGCGGCGTCGCGCACGGCCTCGACGAGCACCGGGTGGTTGGCGCTCCCTCGGCCCACCACCGGTCCCGCACCGAGTTCGACGTCGCTGGCCTTGTCGCCCGGCGCGTCGGGGTAGTCCGTCGCGTGCGTGACGTCGATGGCGACGACGGCGTCGGGTGCGAGCTCCTCGCCGATCATCTTGGCGCCGCGCAGCCCGACCTCCTCCTGGACGGTCGAGACGGCGTAGACCGTCGCTTCGACGTCCGCGTCGGCAGCGCGCCGGAACGTCTCGGCGGCGACCCACGTCCCCACGCGGTTGTCGAGTCCCCGAGCCGCGATCCGGGTGTCCTGAAGCTGGGCGATCCGCGAGACGATGGTGATCGGATCCCCGACCTCCACGATCTCCCGGGCGGCCTCGCCGTCAGCGGCGCCGATGTCCACGCGCTGTTCGGCCACGTCGTCGTACTCTTCGTCGCCCTCCCGGAGGTGGATCGCGGTCTGGCCGACGACGCCCTCGACGGCGCCGTCGTCGGCGTGGATCCGGACGTGCTGGCCCTTGGAGACGGTGCGGTCGGAGCCGCCGATCCGTCCGAGGTGGACGAACCCCTCGTCGTCGATGCGGCGCACGACGAAGCCGATCTCGTCGCCGTGGCCTGCGACGGCGATCGACGGGGCGTCGTCGGCGCCCTCGTGGACGGCGACGGCGTTGCCGTAGTCGTCGGTGCGAACCTCGTCGGCGTGGTCCTCGACGTGCTCGATCCAGCGGCGCTGCCCGGGCACTTCGTAGCCCGAGGGGGTCGGCGTGGCGAGCAGTTCCTCGAGGAAGTCGCGGCTCTCCTCGTTCATACTCGCCGTCGGTCTGCGCGGGGCAAGAACCCCGCGGTAGAGGAGCCCGGGCCGTGGCCCCCGGCGAACTCCGTAGCCACCGTCGTATCCCCAGCAAACGCATTAAGACCCACGCGAGCGTACCCATCGACATGGCTGACAAGCGCATCACGTTCTTCGAGTGCCACACCCACGGTGACGTGCAGTTCGGACCCAAAACGATCGCTGGCGGAGACATCTCGGACGACCCGGAGTCGTCGTCGCCGGCCCCCGAGGACGAGGACGACGGCGGTTCACGATCGACCATTCTCGGCGTCCTCGTCGTGGTCGCCGTCCTCGCGGCGATCGCGGTGGCCGTCAAGAAAGTGCGGAGCGGCGACGATCAGGACACGCCCGTCGACGCCACGGAATCGGACCACCTGTAGACGCCCTCCTCGGAGTACCGGGCGGTCGGTCCTGGCGAGGAACGCTGTCTGTCGGCGACCGACCGCTCCGACCCCGACCCGAGAGCGGGATCCACCCACAACCCGCTTCGGGAACCGGATCGAGTCACCACCGGCCACTCCGGCCCCATCGACGCGCCAGCCGTCGCCCGGCGCTCCATCGACGCGCCGTCGGGCGGAAGTCCTTTTGCGCCCCCGCCGAGTAAGGGGTCCATGACGATCTATCGGGGCGTCCGCCGCGTTGCGACCGCGTCCGGCGAGGGATTCGTCGACTGGGACGCCGTGGCCGAGGCGGCGATGGCCGCGACGCCGCCGGGGCACCTCGACCTCGACGAGGCCGCCCGCGAGGGCTACGCCAGCGACGTTCGGGACGCCCGCGAGCGGGTCCGCGAGGTGACGACACACGAGTTCGTCGTCCCCGACACGATCGAGATCCAGGATCGCCACCACTGGATCGAGGCCAACGTGGACACGTTTCAGCGGGTCCTCTCGCCGCTGGAGGACCTCGCCGACGAGTCGCTCGTCCCCGGGCTGGCCCGCAAGACCAACACCGGGTCGATGACCGTCATGCTGAGCTTCCTGGGCCGGAACGTCCTGGGACAGTACGACCCGCTCCTGCTGGCGGACACGCCCCAGGAGAGCCACGGCCTCTACTTCGTCCACCCCAACATCGTCGCCGTCGCGGACAGCCTCGACGTCGAGCGCCCGCGCTTTCGTCGCTGGATCGCGTTCCACGAGGTCACCCACGCCGCGGAGTTCGGCGCCGCGCCGTGGCTCGCCGATCACCTCGCCGAGCGCATGGAGCGGGGCATCGACGCCGTCGCCGAGGGCGGTATCGACCGCTCGGCGTTCGCGGAGGTCCAGACCGCGATGACGGCCGTCGAGGGGTACGCCGAGTTGCTGATGGACGAGGCCTTCGAGGAGCCGGCGACGGACCTCCGGGAGAAGCTGGAGGCCCGCCGACAGGAGACCGGTCCCGTCGGCCGGCTGCTCCGGCGGCTGCTCGGGATCGGCCTGAAGCGCGAGCAGTACGAGCGGGGCCGGCAGTTCTTCGAGACGGTGGCCGAGGAGCGAGGGCTCGCCGCGGCGGGGGCAGTCTGGCGGTCCCCGGACCACCTCCCCAGCGACGCGGAACTCTCGGACCCGGCGCTCTGGCTCCGCCGAGTCGATCCCTGATGGCGGACCGTTCGGGCGACGCCCGAGCGGCGGACCGTGCCGGCGGCGCAGCCGCCACGTCGTCTCCGCGAACTCGCCTCTCAGCGACGCCGTCTCCCGGGCCGGTTGGTCGCGCCACCCTCCGGGACGATGTACGTCAGGTAGGCGCTCATGAGGACGCCGAGCACGACGCCGATCGCACTCGCTGCCAGCACCGCTGGCGCGGACGCGCCGACGGACAGGGCGACCAGCCCGCAGCTTCCGGCCACGAGCGCGACGAGCGCCACCTGGAGCCGGTTCGGGTTCCGGATCGTCTCCGCCAGGGCGCCGATCACTCGAACCCCCTGTCGACCGCCGCATCGTCGACGATGTCCTCGAGCTCGGCGTCGAGGATCGACTCGGCCTCCTCGAAGGTGTCCGCCAGCTCGTCGAGGGCGTCAGGGCGGCCGTACTGGTCGTACTCCATCGGACCGAACGCCGGGGAGTCCATCGCCTCCATCACGTCCTCGAAGAGGGCGTCGCCGGTCGTGGGTGCGGCGGCGTGCGTGCGAACGACCTCCTCGACGCGGTTCGCCAGTTCTTCGGCCTCGGCTTCGTCCTCGGGGCCGTCGTTCACGGCGAAGCGCCCGCCGACGTCCTCGCTAGGCAGCAGCGGGGCGAGGTCCCCGTCGACCTTCCGAGCGACGTGGGAACCGACGCCCCGTACCTCGAAGGGGTTCTTCGCGAACGTCTTGAGCTGGTAGAGCCCCGCGTCGGGGTGACCCAGGAACATGTCCTCGCCGACGCCGCCCCGCCGGTCGCCGGCGACCGCACGCCAGCCCTGGGGATCGACGTCCTCCTCGACGACGTCGGCGAGGAGGTCCTGCCAGTCGCGTACCCGCATTGCTGGGCATCGCTATCCCTCCGTGGGGAATGAACGTGTCGGTGGCGGGCGCCCGCGACGGGCCACGCGGAGATGAGGGACCCGGTGAGAGCCGCGCAGTGCGGTCGTCGGCGTGCGTGGACCCTCGCCGAACGGCTGTCGGCAGTGTCCCGTCAATCGAGGCCACCGCGGGCCCCATCCCACCGGCTATCCGTCAGATTCACCCCCGCGATCCGTCCGCGGACCGGCCGGACCACCACGAACGTTCCTCCCGAACCGTTTTGCCCCCCGGGCGTCAGGTGCTACCACGGAGCCATGTACGACCGGATCCTCGTGCCGACGGACGGATCGGCCGGCGTCGAGCGGGCCGTCGATCACGCGATCGGGTTGGCCGAGGCCCACGGCGCGACGATCCACACGGTCTACGTCGTCAACACCGCCAGCTACGGCGGGATCCCGATGGAGACGTCCTGGGACGGCATCCGGGACGTGCTCACCGAGGAGGGCCAGGCCGCACTCGATCGGGTCGTGTCCCTCGGCGAGGACGCTGGCGTCGACGTCGAGACCGCGGTCCTCGACGGCTCGCCCAGCCGGCAGATCGTCGACTACGCCGAGCAGGTCGACTGCGACCTGATCGTCATGGGGACCCACGGCCGCGGGGGCCTCAACCGACTGCTGCTGGGCAGCGTCGCCGAGCGCGTCGTGCGCTGCTCGGAGATCCCCGTGTTGACGCTCCGCGTCGGCGAGCCGCCCGCCGAGGACGGGACCCCTGCGGACGAGTCTTCGAACGAAGACGAGCCGGAGGTCGCTCCCGACGACGATGCTGCGGAGGCCGCCGAGGCAGCCGAGGAGGAGTCCTGAGGCGTCCCGCCCTCGACGCACCGACCATTGGCGCTCCCCCGGAGCGACGGCGTTCAGACCGGCCGCAAGTGCTCGCAGTCCCCAGCGTGGACCCGCCGCCGGTCGTCGGGCGTCTCAACGACGAGCGCGCCCGGGTGCTCGACGTCGACCGCCGTCCCCACTACTTCGCCGTCGGCCGTCTCCACCCGGACCTCCCGACCGAGGGTCAACGCGTACTCCCGCCAGGCCTCGAGGACCGCGTCCGGCTCCGAGCGCACCTCGTCGAACACCTCGAGCACCCGCTGGGTGAACACCCGCCGGTCGACGTCCCCGGCGACCGCACGGATGCTCGTCGCACCCTCCGGAAGGTCGTCCGCGTCGACGTTCGCATTGATCCCCATCCCGACGACGAGCCAGGAGACGCGATCCGCCTCCCCCTCCATCTCCGTCAGGACGCCGGCGAGCTTCGCCTCCGTGTGGCGGACTAACACGTCGTTCGGCCACTTGATCCCGGCGTCGACCCCGGCCTCCCGGGCCGCGGTCGTGATCGCGACCGCCGCCGCGAGCGTGTAGATCGGAACGGTCGCCGGCGGGCTGTCCGGCCGGAGGACGACGCTCAGCCAGATGCCGCCGGAGGGGGAGTCCCACGCCCGATCGAGGCGCCCGCGCCCGCCCGTCTGGACGTCCGCGAGGACTACCACGTTCTTCGCGCCGTCGGCGGCGAGCGCTCTCGCGACGTCGTTCGTGCTCGGCGTCCGCTCGTGGAACTGGATCTCGAAGGGCGCCTCGAGGCCGAACTGCACCGCGTCGCCGCCGTACTCCGGGACGTCGGTCAGCGCGTAGCCGTCGTCGCCGCTCTCGACGCCGAATCCCTGGTCGCGGAGGGCCTCGACGTGCTTCCAGACGGCGGCTCTGGAGACGTCGAGTTCCCCGGCGAGGTCCGTCCCGGTCCGCGGGCCGTCCGCGAGGGCCTCGAGGATCGCTAGGCGCGTGTCGGTCACGGTCGAACGTCGGCCACGGGGCCCTTGAGGGTTCCTGCGCGACTGCCACCCGCGGCGTTCGCGGACCGCCACCGGCGGCGTTCGTGGACGGGTTCCCGTGCGAGATCGCGACTGTCGACGGATCGGGGAGTCTGTGATATCCACAGTACAATCCCGATCGATTGATACTTCGTATGGAGAACGCTCCGTCTGGGGACAATAATTAAGGGATATGCACCGATGCACTCGCTTGCATGTCAGACGCGAACGATCGTGATGCGGAGCCGATCGGATCGAACGGATCGTCCGGCGACCGCGCCGCCCGCTCGGGCTCGAGTGGGTTCCTCGCGCCGGGGGAGCAGGAGACGATCCAGGAGTGGCTGGTGTACGTCGTCGGCCTGTTCGCGGCCATCGCCGTGGCCCACGGCGCCGACGCCATCGCCCAGGACCAGTGGGACCACAACCTCTTCGACGCATCCGGTGGCGCGGGGTTCTCCGGATTCGGTGCCGGGCTCGGCTATATTATGATCATCACTGCCGGCATCACCGCGCTGGTCCTCTTCGCGGTCGTCGTCGCGTGGGCCGTCGACAACGCCGACGGCACCGCGTACAAGACAGTGGTGGTCAGCTCCATCGTGGCGATGCCGGTGCTGTACGTGCTCTCGGGCCTGTTGATCCTGATCCCCGAGGACAACGTCTCCCTCGAGGTCGTCAACGCGATCGTCAGCGGCCTGGGGAGCGGTGTCGCCGTCGCGATCGGCTCGGCGATCGCCGTGGCGGTGACCGAGAACCTGGCGCCCTCGGCGCTGCAGCAGTAGCCCCGCGGTCCGATCCTCGAGCACGGTGGTCCGCACTCGGGTGCCATACGGGCCGACGCCGTCGCCGTCGTCAGCATTCACAGGGTGACTGGTGGCGGCAGTTCGGTACCTGACGTTCTTGGAATCCCGCAGGTCACGGCCGGTCGATCCATCGTTCAGGGCCCGACTTTGCACAATAATTAAGGTCTGTCCCGGAGAGCCCCCGCATATGTCCTCAGAGGACAGTACCGACGAATCCGAATCGGACGACGCCGAGAGCGTCGAGGAAGAGGAGACACCGGAGGCCGAGGAGGCGGCCGAGGCCGAGGAGGCCGGCGGGGCAGAGCCGCGGGCGGGACGCGACCAGTCGCCGGGCTTCCTTGGAACGCCAGCCGAGTCCGACCTCATCAAGGAGTGGGTCAAGTTCGTGGCTGCACTCCTCGCCGTCGCCGGGGCCGGGATCGGCCTCGCGTTCTTCCTCTATGGCACCATCGAGGAAGCGATCTACTCCTACGAGATCAGTAACCAGTTCGGATCCACCTCGGCCTCGGCCGTGGGAATGGATCTGATCGCGATGAACATCGGTGGGCTGGGGATCCTCGCAGGAGCGGTCCTCGGCGCGTACTTCGGGTGGAAACTGGACCTCGCGGACGACCTCACGTTCAAGGCGGCGGCGGTGTGCGCGGCGGCGGGCACCTTCGCCATGATGTTCCTCGCGGGATTCCTCCTGAGTATGGGGATCGACAATCTCGACATCGAGTTCGCCGGCCTGATCATCAACTCCATCGTCGTCGCCATCCTCGCAGGGCTGGTCGGCGCGGGTGGCGTCTGGGTCGCGCGGAACCAGTCGCCCACCGGCTTCGGCGAGGACCTCGACTCGCCCGGCCCGGGGAAGGTCAGCCCCTCGGACTGACGACGCGTCGCGGTTTTCTTCGTTTCGAGGCTGTCGGTGTGCTCTTCTGGAGTCCTCGATGACGAGCCGCCGCTCGACACGAAAACCCCTTTATCCGCCCTCCGCCTCCCGCCGGGCATGGACGCCTACGAGCTGCTCTCGCGGAACGCCGTCGAGGTCGTCACCGACGAGGAGGCCCGCGCCGTCGCGGCCGATCCCGAGGGGAAGCGGGCCTACGTCGGCTACGAGCCCTCGGGAGCGCTCCACCTCGGGCACCTGCTGACCGCGACCAAGCTCATGGACCTCCAGGAGCTGGGCATGGAGGTCGTCGTGTTGCTGGCGGACGTTCACGCCTACCTCAACGGCAAAGGCAGCTTCGAGGAACTGCAGGCGACCGCGGAGGCCATGCAGGCCCAGTTCCTCGCCTACGGGCTCGACCCCGAGAAGACGGAGTTCGTCTACGGCTCCGAATTCCAGCTCGACGAGGAGTACGTCCTCGACGCCCACGAGCTGGCGGTCTCCACGTCGCTCAACCGCGCCCAGCGGGCGATGGCCGAGATCCAAAGCGGCGAGACGGCCTCCGTCGCCCACGTCCTCTACCCGATCATGCAGGCGCTGGACATCGAGTACCTCGACGTCGACCTCGCCGTCGGCGGCTTAGACCAGCGGAAGGTCCACATGCTCCACCGCGAGGAGATCGGTGACCTCGGCTACGACGTCCGGCCCTGCCTTCACACGCCGATCATCGCGGACCTCCAGACCGGCGTCGGGAAGATGTCCGCCAGCGAGGGCGTCGACGTCACGATGGAGGACGACCGCGCGACGCTCGAGGAGAAGATCAACGGCGCCTACTGCCCGCCGACGCGTGATCCGGAGCCGACCGATGACGGCGAGGAGCGCGAGAACCCCGTCCTGGAGCTCTTCCAGTACCACGTGTTCCCCCGCTTTGCGGCCGTCACCGTCGAGCGGCCCGACGAGTACGGCGGCGACGTCACCTACGAGTCCTACGAGGCCCTCGCCGAGGCGCTGGAAAGCGGTGACCTTCACCCCGCCGACGCCAAGTCGACGCTCGTCGAGTACCTCGACGAACTGATCGCGCCGGGCCGGGAGCGGCTGGCCGAACTCGAGGCCTGACGGGGTCGTCGGCATTCGCCGAGCCCGGTCGCTGCCCTCGTCTGGACCCGACGGCCTGGCCGAATTCGGCCGACCGGTCTGATTCTCGCCGGAGTCACTCTCGGCCCGCGGAGCCCGCGCAGGCGCCCGAACCACAATCTGCATGAGCCCCGGCCCACCACCGGGCACGCATGGAGACCACCCGCCACTTCACCGCAACGACGTACGTCGTCGCCGACGGAGCGACGGCCCTCCACTTCCACGACCGCATCGGCAAGTGGCTGCCGCCCGGCGGGCACGTCGAGCGCGACGAGCTTCCCCACCGGGCGGCGCTCCGGGAGGTCCGCGAGGAGACCGGCCTGGATCCGACGCTCGTCGCCGAGACCGACGACCTGGACTCCCCGACCGTGCTGTCGCTGCCCAAACCCCAGCACGTCCAGCTCGCCGACGTCAACGTCTACGAGGAAGGGGTCGGTCACCAGCACGTCGATCTCGTCTACTACGCGGCTGCCGGTCGGCGGCAGATCGACCCCGCAGCCGGCGAGCAGCCCGCCGAGGACTGGCAGTGGTTCGAGCCCGGCGACCTCGCCGACGACGGGGAGCTCGAGTCCAACGTCCGACAGGTCGGGCAGCGTGCGATCGAGACCGTCGGCGAGTGGCGCAGCGGGTCCGGGGAGTAGCTGCGCCGCGGGCGCGTCGATCGCCGCTGGTCAGCCTCGCCGAATCGCCGCTCGCGCGCGGCGCGGCGTCGCCCCACCTGCACACTCCAGCAACACGTCTATGTGAAGCGCCGTCGAACGTCGATCGAGATGAAGAACGTCGACGACCTCATCGACAGCGCCTCGGAGCTCGCCGACCAGGGCTTTGCCAAGGGCGAGATCGCGGACGAACTGAACGTCTCCCGGGAGACGGCCTCCTGGCTCGTCGAGCGCGGCGGCGGGGCGCCCTCGCCCGAGGTCTCCTCCAGCGCGACGGACATCCACGTCGACTGGAGCGCCTTCGGCCGCGACAGCACCCGCCTCGGCCACCTGGGCGCGGCGATGGCCGACAAGCTCCGCGGCGAGGCCCAGGACGTCGACCTCACGATCGGCATCGAGAAAGCCGGCGTGCCGATCGCGACGACGGTCGCCCGGGAGCTCGAGACCGACCTCGGCTCGTACGCCCCCCGAAAACACCACTGGGAGGAGGGCGAGCTCGAGGACCGCTCGGGCACGTTCTCCCGGAACTTCGCGACGATCCGGGGTCGCGAGTGCTACGTCGTCGACGACACGATCACGACGGGCACGACCATGACGGAGACGATCGAGACGATCCGCAGCGAGGACGGCGAACCCGTCGCATGCATCGTGCTCGTCGACAAGCAGGGCGTCGACGAGATCGCTGGCGTCCCCGTCTACTCGCTGTTGCAGGTCATCTCCGTCAGCGGGGAGTGAAGGGCGGCTCGCTCGCGGCGTGTCGGCGCCTCGTAGTCTTTTTACGTCGGCGAACCGTAGTGTCGACCGACTGCTTACCCTTCGCAGCTCTCACCCAACCATGTCATCGGAATCCACAGCGAGCGTCTTCCGGCTCCACTCGACACTGGAATTGCCCCTCGAGGACGTCCACGATCTGGTGGACGAGGCCGGCTTCCCCGAGGGAGTGGCCGACGTCGACGTGACCCGCCGGAACAACACGCTCATTCTCAGTGCGGAGGCCGAGGACTCCTCGATCAGCAAGTACACCCCGACGGCACAGCTCAAGGCGAGCGTCGTCGAGAACCGGGTCTACGAGGAGGACCCCGAGGAGGTCCGACGCCGCCAGGGCGGCCCGACCTGGGGTGACGACGAGGAAGAGGAGATCGAGTCCGAACTCGTCGAGTACGCCGCCTTCAAGGGCGATCGGGAGACCGTCCTCCAGAACACGACGCTGCAGTACGAGATGTTCCAGGTGCTCCGGGAGATCGCACTCATCTCGGAGAAGGGGACGCTCACCGCCATCACGGAGGCCGACGGCGACCTCGAGTCCTGGCGGATCGTCGAGGGCGACGAGCGCCCCTCGAGCATCGAGGTCGTGGAGGGGCCCGCCGACGAGGACGCCGCACAGAGCGGCGTCAACTGGCGGGACAACAAGTTCATCAGCGACTGATCGACTGTTCTTGCGGTCTCGCCGCGTCCGGGCAAGGCTTGTACTATCCGGCCGGTAGTCGGTGTTCGACGGTCGGGCCATATCGGGAGGTACCTATCGCCTCGTTTATATGCTCGCACGAACTACTAATGATCATGAGGAAACTCACAACCGGTATGGCTGCGGTCGCTGCGGTCGTCGTCGGTGCGGTCACCCTCCGAAAGGTCCGGGGCGGGGCCGTCACCGCCGACGAAGTCGCCGAGGAGTCCGTCGACCCCGTCCACGAGGAGGCAGAGACGCCGGCCGAGCACGCCGTCGCCGCGCTGGAACACGGCCGCCTCGCCGTCGAGCAGACCATCGAGGCGCGACGCGAGTAACGCTCGACGGACCGTTCGCCCTCCCGACGAACTCCTTCGATCCAGGCCGCTCGTTCGGAGCGGACGCTATCGCGTTTCGCCTTCGGCCCGCCGGGGGACGACGTCGGGCGCCCCGGTCGGGGAGGGCGGCGTCGTCCGACGCGAGCCCTCTGCCGTGGAGACTGACCCCGAGGCGGTCATTTTTCAGTGCCGCGAGCGAGGGACCACCACATGGCCGTCATGGGGCTCTCTACGCCTGCCCTCGTCGTCTTTGCCCTCATCGGCGCTGCGCTCGTGCTGTTCGTCTCGGAGGTGATCCCCAACGACGTCACCGCTATCGGCGTCATCGTCGCCCTGGCGTCCGTGCAGCCTGTGTTCGGCGTCGACATCGGCGTCGAGCCCCGCGACGCGATCTCGGGGTTCGCGAACCCGGCGACCATCACCATCGTGGGGATGTACATGCTGAGCGCCGGCATCCAGCAGACCGGGCTGGTCCAGCGGCTGGGCGTCTACCTCGCCGACCTGACGAAGGGCGACGAGATGCGGGTCCTGGCTGCGACCGTCGGGACCACCGGTCCGATCGCCGGGTTCATCAACAACACGCCGGTGGTCGCCGTGTTCATCCCGATGATCTCCGACCTCGCGGAGTCCAGTGGCATCTCGCCCTCGAAGCTCCTGTTGCCCCTGTCCTACGCCGCGATACTCGGGGGCACGCTGACGCTGATCGGCACCTCGACGAACCTCCTGGCGAGTGACTTTGCTCGCGTCCTGATCGACGGCAGAGACGGCATCGGGATGTTCGAGTTCAGCGCTCTGGGCGTGGTGATCCTCGCGGTCGGCCTGACGTACCTCCTGACGATCGGCTGGACGCTCACGCCCGCTCGCATCCCGGCGGGCGCCGACCTCGTCGAGGAGTTCGACCTCGAGGACCACCTCGCCCGCGTCGCCGTGCCCGCGGACTCTCCGCTCGTGGGCAGTACGGTCGACGAGATCGACCACACCGGGACTACGGCGGTGACGGTCCTCCAGGTTCGCCGCGGCCAGGAGGTCTACGCAGCGCCCCACACGGACGTGCCGATCGAGGCGGACGACGAACTGATCGTCAACGGGTCGCTGCAGGCGGTCAACCGGTTCCGGGAGGCCGCCGGCGTCCGGCAGCTCACCCGCGAGGAGGTCACGGAGGCCACGTTCGAGGAGGCGCCCACGGCGTTCACGCTGGTGAAGGCGGTCGTCCGGGAGGACTCGAAGTACGTCGGCGAGACGGTCGCCGAAACGAGGATCGAGGAGTTCCAGCGGGCGTCCGTGCTCGCGGTTCGGAGCGGTGGCGATCTCTTCCGAACGGACCTCCAGGAGCTGACCCTCCAGCCCGGCGACCTCCTCCTGGCGCGGATGCCGACCGAGGCCGTCGAGTACTTCAACGAGTCCGGGGAGCTCTACGTCGCCGACGAGCGGGCCTACGATCGACTCCTCGAGGCCGACGTCCAGGAGCTCACCCCGCTGTCCCCGAAGACGCCGATCGCGATCGCCATCATGGCAGCGGTGGTCGGCCTCGCCGCCCTGGACGTCCTGCCGATCGTGATCGCCGCGTTCGCTGGCGTCTTCGCGATGGTGGTGACCGGGTGTCTCAGCTCCGCCGACGCCTACGACGCAGTCTCCTGGAACGTCGTCTTCCTCCTCGCCGGCCTGATTCCACTCGGGCGGGCGATGGAGGCCACCGGCGGGGACGCCGTCATCGCGGACGCCATCGTCGGTGCCGAGGCGTTCCTCCCGCTGCTGGGCGTCCTCTTGCTCACATCGATCGTGACGGGGCTGATCGCGAGCGTCATCACGCCGGTCGCCACGGTGGTACTGATGATCCCCGTCGCGGTCGACGCGGCCCACCAGCTCGGGGCCGATCCCTTCTCCTTCCTGCTGATCGTTATGTTCGCTTCGGCGACGTCGTTCATGACGCCGATCGGCTACCAGACCAACCTGATGGTCTACGGCCCCGGCGGCTACCGGTTCAGCGACTTCCTCCGCGTGGGTACGCCGTTACAGCTCCTGCTGGCGGTCGTCTCGACCGTCGGCGTCGCCCTCATCTGGGGGTTGTAGGTCGCAGCCGATGCCATCGGGCAACCGGGAACGACTGCGGCGATCCTCGGACGTTCCGCAGTCGACCGTTTGAACTGCCCGCGGAGCCATGCTCGAGTGTGACGGACCTCCCCACTGCCGTCTGCTGTTCGGGACCGGAGGCCGAGGAGCCCGGGCTCCTCGCGCTCGACGCGGACGGCCCGACGCTCACCGAGCGGTTCGCGACCGACGTTCCTGCGCCGACCTACGCCGCGATCGCTCCGGACGGAGACCGCTGTGTCACTGTCCACGATCACGACGGCGGGCGGCTCCGCTCGTACGCCCTCGAGGCCGAGGGGTTCCGGGAACTCGACCGGGTGTCCACCGGCGACGAGGGCCCGGCGTACGTCGCGCTCGCGAACGGCGCGGGGGCGGCCCTCGTCGCGAACTACGCCGGCGGGTCGGTCGCCATCGCGTCGATCGCCCCCGACGGCAGCTTCGACGGGGAGCCGAAAGTACTCGACCACGAGGGCTCGGGACCGGACGCCGACCGACAGGCCACGCCCCATCCCCACTCGTTCGTGCCACGTCCCGCGGCCTCCGGCGACCGCGACGCCCTCGCCCACGCCCCGGATCTCGGCACCGACGAGGTGTGGAGCTACGAGGTCGATCCGGCCACGGGGCGGATCGAGCCGGCGACGCCCGCGCGCCGGCACGTCCACGACGGCGCAGGGCCCCGCCACCTGGCGTTTCACCCCGGAGGCCACGTCGGCTACGTCGCGAACGAACTGGACTCGACGATGACCGTCCTGGCGATCGACCCGGCGAGCGGCGGGCTCGACGTCGTCGAGACGGTCGACACCCTGCCGGAGGCCGTCCGGGAGTCCGAGCGTGCCGAGAACTACCCCGCCGACGTGGCCGTGCACCCCTCGGGCGAGTGGGTCTACTGCTCGAACCGCGGCCACGACTCCATCGCCGTATTCTCGATCGAGGAGGACGGGCAGGTGTCGCCCGTGGAGGTCGTTCCCACGAACGGCGAGTGGCCCCGTTCGATCGCGCTGGCGCCGGACGGCCAGCACCTCTTCGTCGCGAACCGACACAGCGAGCGGGTCGTCACGTTCTCGATCGATCCGACGGACGGCACGCTCGCGCCGACGGACGAGGTCCAGTCGGTACCGGACCCGATCTGTCTCGCCGTCCGACCGGCGCGGGTCTGACTCGACAAGACTCGCGTCGCTGACGACGCTGGTTGCTGGACTCGATGGACGGCCGTACCACCGACCGGAAGTCGTCGGCCGCTTACTCGATTCCGAGCACCGTCGCGTCCGCCGACGTCCGCCCGCGGTTGAACGAGTCCACGCGCGCCCGGACGACGTCGCCGACCGTCGCGCCTTCCGGGACGTCTCCCGCGAAGAGGACGAACCCCTCGACCTTCCCGACTGCGACGCGCTCCCCGGAGTGGTGGTCGGTGAACTCCGTGATCGCGAACTCGCAAGTCTCGCCGAGTTCGACCGGCGGCTCGCGGTCCTGGGCGGCCTCGTGGGCCGCTCTGGAGGCGCTCGCGCCACCGCCACCTCGCCAGCGTCGGAGCACCACGACGAACAGGAGAAGGACGAGGAGACCTGCGCCGGCGGCCGCCGCGATCCAGATCCGTTCCATGCCCGACGATGGCAGGTGGCCCCAGTAGACTGTGGCGGTTGCGGCTCGTTCTCGGAGGCTCCGCGGCCCCGGCCCTCAGTCGGCCGGTTCCGCGGGATCGTCCCACGGCAACGGCCCGTCGTAGCCCCCGGGGACGTGGGGACACAGCGGGTCGGCGGCGAGGGGATCCCCGGTGGTGGCGTAGGCCCGCGAGCGGCTCCCGCCACAGACGTGGCGAAACTCGCAGGCTCCACACTTGCCCGAGAGCGCCGAACGGTCCCGGAGGTCGGTGAAGAGGTCGGCGTTCCGGTAGACGTCGACGATGGACTCCTCGGGAACGGTGCCGGCGGACTGGGGAAGGAAGCCCGAGGGGAACACCTCGCCGGTGTGGGAGACGAACGCGAACCCGTCGCCGGCGACGATGCCGCCGCGGTGGCGTGGACCGTTGTCCTCGCCGTCGTCTCCCGACGGGCGCCCGCCCGACGCGCCTTCCGCGCGTCGCCGCTGGAGGGCGACCCGGCGGTAGTGTGGGGCCTCGGTCGTCTTGACGCCGAAGGGCTCGGCGGCCGACACCTCGCGGAGCCACTCCATCACGGACTCGGCGCGCTCCGGAGACACCTGTTCCAGGAGGGCCCCGCGGCCGACGGGGACGAGGAAGAACACGCTCCAGAGCGCCGCACCGAGGTCAGCCACGCGCTCGCGGACTGCCGGCAATTCGTCGACGGTGTCGGCACAGACGGTCGTGTTCACCTGTAGCGGGATTCCGGCGTCCCGGGCGTGCTCGGCGGCCGCGATCGTGGCCTCGTAGCTTCCGCTCTCGCCGCGAAACGCGTCGTGGGTTTCGGCGGAGCCACCGTCGAGGCTCAGCGCCATCCGGCGGATTCCGGCGTCGGCGAGGCCATCTATCACGTCCCCGGTGAGCGACGCCGTTCCGCTCGGCGTGATCGTCATCGACAGCCCGAGGTCCGCACCGTACTCGACCAGCTCGAGGAGGTCCGGTCGAGTGGCGGGGTCGCCACCCGAGAGCACGACGATCTGCCCCTCGGCGAACTCCCGGGCCTGCTCGAGGAGCCGCTTGCCCTCTGCCGTCGTCAGTTCGTCGGGGTGTCGGTTCGGGTCGGCCTCGGCACGGCAGTGATCGCAGGCCAGGTCGCAGGCCTGGGTCAGCTCCCAGATGAGCACGAAGGGACGTCGGTCGGTGTCGACGGCGGATGGGCGCATTGGTGGCAGGGGGTTGCGGTGCCGAGGGTTCGCCGAGGACCGGAAAGGGAACCCCGGCCGTTCTCAGCCCCTGGGAACGCGGACGCCGGTTTTGGTGGCCAGGCCGCAACCGGGTCCATGGTCGAGAAGGCCGACAGGTCGGCGGTCGGCGACGAGCCACGGGGTGATCCGGGGCGCCAGTGGGAGGTGTTCGTCCGGGAGGACCCGGAGGACCCTCTCCGGCACGTCGGGAGCGTCGCCGCTCCGGAGGCGTCGGTGGCCAGGGAGCAGGCGAGCAAGCTCTTCGCGTGGTACGCCGAGGACCTCTGGCTGTGTCCGGCCGAGGAGGTCCGGCGGTTCTCGACGCACTCACTGGAGCCCTCGACGGAGGAGGGGCAGGCAGCCCCGAGGGAACCGGACGCCCCCGAGGACGGCGCCGTCGTCGACGAAGACGCCACGAGCGACCACGACGGCGACGACGAGCCCCGGGTCACGGAACTCTGAGCATGATCTCCATCAGCAAGCTCCTCTGTGGCGGCGACGCCGAGGGCGACGGGCTCCGGTACGACGCCGCCGACGAGGCCGACGTCGAGCAGATACGGGAACGCAAGCAGCGCCGGCCGGTGGTGGTCTGGAACGTCACCCGCCAGTGCAACCTCTACTGCTCGCATTGCTACGCCGGCGCCGACGTCGAGCAGGCACCGGGCGAGCTGACCACTGCCGAGGGGAAGGCGCTCCTCGAGGACCTCGCGGACTTCGGTGTGCCGGTCGTGCTCTTCTCCGGGGGCGAGCCCCTCGTTCGGGACGACCTCGTGGAGCTGGTGGGCTACGCGAGCGACCTCGGGATCCGGCCCGTGCTCTCGACGAACGGCACCCTGTTGACGACCGAGCGGGTCGAGGCACTCCAGGAGGCCGGCCTCCAGTACGCCGGCGTCTCCGTCGACGGCATGCCCGAACACAACGACGAGATGCGCGGCCGGGAGGGCGCCTTCGAGTCCGCGGTCGAGGGGATCCGGACGAGCCTCGACGCCGGCCTCAAGACCGGCCTGCGCTACACGATCACCGGGCACAACGCCGAGGACCTCGAGGACGTCGTCGGCCTGCTCCACGAGGAGGGCGTCGATCGCTTTTGTTTCTACCACCTGGACTATGGCGGTCGTGGCGCGGACATCGCCGACGTCGACCTCTCGCCGCCGGCAAAGCGCGAGGCCGTCCGGACACTGTGTGACCTCACCCGGGAGTACCACGACCGTGGCGAGGAAATCGAGACGCTGCTCGTCGGGAACTACGCCGACGCGGGGTTCCTCGTGGAGTACGCTCGGGAGGAACTCGGCCCGGCGGCCGCGGAGGGCATCTACGCCTACCTCGAGCGCAACGGCGGCGACCCGACGGGCGAGCGCGTCGCCGACGTCGACTACCAGGGCAACGTCCACCTCACGCAGTTCTGGCAGTCCTACAGTCTCGGCAACGTACGCGATCGATCGTTCGGAGACATCTGGACCGACGAGACGAACCCGCTCCTGACCGCCCTCCGCGAGCGCGAGGAGCACCTGACCGGCCGCTGTGCCGACTGCCGCTACCAGTCGATCTGCCGGGGCGCCTCGCGGCTCCGGGCACTGGCGGCGACCGACGACCCGTTCGCCCCGGATCCCCAGTGTTACCTCCACGCCGAGGAGCGCCGTCCGGAGGTAGCTGGCGGCGAGCAGCCGGCCGACTGAATCGGCCAGTTCGAAGTGGCGACCCGTTGCGACATCGCCATCCGATAACCGGCAGTGGTTTCATAATCCCCGCCCGGTATCGATTCCTCATGAGCAACGTTCTCGGGGGGCGGGTGAGCGAGCAGGTCTCCCGCTCGATCGCGAAGACGCTTGGCTACCGGGCGCTGATGGTGGCGATCACGGTCGCAGTCGCGTTCGCGGTCACCGACGATCCCGCGGCGGCACTGAACATCGGGGTCATCGCGAACGTCATCAAGACGGGAACGTACTACGGCTACGAGCGGCTGTGGGCGAGGATCTCGTGGGGCCGCTCGGCCTCTCGATGAGACCGCCCGGCGGGGCCCGCCGTGCGGGACCGGGGGCCGCCGCGAGGGACAGCGGGGACCGAAACGAGCTACTACCTGGCGACACAACCGCTTCGCGTGACACTCACGCTCTACCAGCTCGACGGCTGCCCCTTCTGTGAGAAGGTCGCGGACGCCCTCGACGACCACGGTATCGACTACGAGACGATCTGGGTCGAGGCCGCCCACTCCGAGCGCGACGAGGTCAAGCGGGTCTCGGGCCAGCGTGGCGTCCCCGTCCTCGTCGACGAGGATCGGGGCGTGACGATGGCGGAGTCCGAGAACATCCTCGAGTACGTCGAGCAGACCCTGGCGCCGGCCGCCGCTGCCTGATCCCGAGGACCGTCTCTCCTCGGCTACGGACCGTCCTCACTCCTCGTGTGTGTCCGCGGGCGGCTCTCCCTGCAGCCGCTTCGCACCGACGGTGAACAGTCCCAGCAGGATCGCGTAGAGCTGCCACCCGTCGACGGCGATCGGCACCCGCCGCTCGGTGTCCTGGTCGATTCCGCCACCGGCCTCGGGGTCGGCCGGCGTCGCGACGTGGACGTCCTCCGTCGAGCCCTGCTGCCCGAGGTCGATCGTCGTGCCGCCGACCTCCTGTCCCTCCTCGCCCCCGAGGTCGACGAACGTCTGGACGAAGCCGTCGGCCGTCGAGTAGACCAGCTCTCCCTCCAGCCGGAAGAACTGGTCCCCGATCGGGTAGACGAGGTTGATCCCCGAGAGGTGGGCGTAGTCCAGCAGGACGTGGGCGAAGACGTGGACGACGAGTCCGGTCCAGGCGACCCGGACCGCCCAGTCGCCGCCCCGCTCTCGGAGCCAGGAGGTCTCGCGATGGCGTGTGTCCCAGACGATGGCTGCGGCGGCGAGCCCGGCCAGGACCAGCGTGTGAAACATCGCCCGGTGGGCGCCGGGGAGCCACCAGCCCGGGATGGCGTCCAGCTCCGGGAACACGAGCACGACCGCCAGCAGCGCGAGCGCCCGCCGATCGTAGGCGGCACCGAGGAGCGCGGCGGCGACCACGAGGGCGATGCCCGCGTGGACGGTGCTCGCGGGCATCAGGCCGTCACCTCCGTTGTGCCGTCCTCAGGCTGCCGGCGGAACCGGATCGCCAGCACCGCAGCGGCGGTCACGACCAGGATGACGTGCCAGCCGGCGCCCACGATCGTCGCCCGTCGCTCGACGCCGCTCTCGATCCCGGTGCCGGGCGTGGGGTTGACCCACGTCGCGACGTGGTGGGTCGCGGTCGTTCCGGTCGAGCCGACCGACAGGAGGTTCTCGCCGCCGAGGGTCGCGTACGTCTGGATCCAGCCGTCCCGCGTGGAGTAGATCAGTTCTCCCGAGACGGCGTAGAAGCGGTCGTGCAACGGATAGAGGACGTTTGCGCCCGCCGGCCCGAAAAGGTCCATCCCGATCCCGGCGACGGCGTAGGCGGCGATGGCGACCCAGGCGGTGCGAATGCCCCACCAGCCATAGCGCTGGTGGAGCCAGGAGTGCTCGCGGCGCGTCGTGTCCCAGTAGACCGCGAGCGCGGCAGTGCCGGGGATCAGTAGCGTGTGGAAGGCGGCGTTCGTGGCGCCGTGGATCGCGAGGCTCACGACGGCGTCGAGGTCGGGGAGCACTCCCGCGAGCACGACGACCGCCACCGAGCGGCGATCGAAGGCGGGCCCGAGCAGCGCCGCGGCGAGCAGGGCGGCGACCGCGGCGACGACGAGGGTCGGCGCCATACCGGTGCCAGTGGACTGGCGCCAATAAGCGCGCCGGAGAGTGAAGCGTCCACTGTCGTTCCGGCGCCGACGATTCGGGGTTCGGCCCGGGAGTGCGATCGACGGCCAGAGAGTCCGACCGACACCGAACCCACGTCGCGTCCGCTCGGGAGACCGCAGCCTCATCCTCCCCCGCCGCCTGCGCGGCGCCCCGTCGCGTCGCTCGGGGCGCTGCCTGAGACGCTACGCGTCTCAGACTTGCTGGACCTCCGGTCCACCATCGCTCGCCCCTCGCGCGTCCGGCGGCGCTCGCGGAGCCCCGCCTCGCTTCGCTCGCCGGACGCCGCTCGCGCCGCCTCCCCGCGTGCCAGCATGCGTACCCGATTCACGACGCGAACGGTCGACGCCACGCTCGCAGAAACTGCGCGGATGCAAAGGAACATCCCCGGTCTCCTCGAAGGAGTCCACATGAGCCAGCAGCAGGCGGGGACAGCGGCCGTCGAGGACCCGGCGGCGGAGATCGCCGTCGTCGACTACGGCCTCGGGAACCTCCGGAGTGCCACCCGCGGCCTCGAGCGCGCCGGCGCCGCCGTCGAGATCACCGCCGACCGCGAGGCGATCCTGAACGCCGACGGCGTCGTGCTGCCCGGGGTCGGTGCGTTCCGCGAGGGCGTCGAGAACGCGGGGCCGTTCCGCGACGCGCTCCTCGAGGTCGCCGAGTCCGAGACGCCGCTGTTTGGTATCTGTCTCGGGATGCAGATGCTGTTGACCGACAGCGAGGAGGCCCACCACGCCGGCGAGGGCGACGTCGAGGGCCTGGACCTCGTGCCGGGAACGAACCGTCGCTTCGGCGCGGACCAGACAGTCCCGCACATGGGCTGGAACGAGTTGAACGTCGAGCGCGAGCACCCGCTCGTCGAGGGCGTCGACGGCGAGTACGCCTACTTCGTCCACTCCTACTACGCCGTCCCGGAGGACGACGCCGCCGTCGTCGCCCGCACGGACTACGGCACGGACTTCGCGAGCGTCGTCGCGAGCGAGGACGGGACCGTCTTCGGCACGCAGTTCCACCCCGAGAAGAGCGGCGAGACCGGCCTCCGGATCCTGCGGAACTTCGTGGACCTCGCGGCGGGCGAGTAGTCGCTGACTCGGCAGCCCGCATCCACCGCCCGCCGATCACTCGAAGCGATCCAGCCCCGCCTGCCGTCGCTTGCATCCCTCCGGCGACCGGACCCACGGACTCCGAGCCGATCGTTCGGCGTCCGCGTCACGATCGGCAGCAGGGGGCACCCCGGGGTCGAACCCCGGACACGCCGGGCCGCAGTCGCGGGCCGGCTCGACCACCTCGTCCTTCCATTCGCAGTGGGGCAGGGCCGGCGTCCTCGATCGCTCGACGTGGCGAAATTGCTTGCACGCCGGCACCTCGTCCGGTCGCCACCCCTTGCCGTAAGCCCGCTCGGCGATGCGGCGGCGGGCGGCGGCGATCGCCTCGGCGGTGACGATCTCGACGTCGGCGACGCCAGCCCGCCGCTCGAGGAGCTCGACGCCGGGCTCGGTCGTCGGGAGTGGCTTGGGCTCTCGCACCACCTCGAGCGTCCCCATCTCGTCGGCCGGTCGTTCGCTGCCGTCCGCCGCCGGTCGATACTGCCAGACGCCGACGGCCTCCGGAATCCGGTTCAGGTGCGCGCCGGTGACGTGGCTCGCCGTCGCGAGGATCACGCGGTCGACGACGCCGAGGCTCACGTCGGTCCGGAGCTGGTCAGCGAGGTCGCCGGGCGAGCCGAGGTCGGGCTTGTTCTCGATGCCGAGGAGGCCCCCGAACCAACTCTCGGGGTAGCGGGTGACCTGACGGGCGTAGAGATCGCCGCCCGTTCGCCGCTCGAGTTCGAGGAAGCCGACGTCGGCGGCTCGTTCGGCGACCTCGCGGGCGTGTTCCGGCGAGGCGTCGATGGCGCGGGTGACCCGCCGCGCCCGGCCCGGTCCGAGGTCGGATTCCAGGACCAGCCGGGGGATCGTCGCGTCGGTGATCCGGGTACGCTCCGCGAACGTCGGCCCCGGTTCGACGAGCACGGCGTCGATCACGCGGCCACCGGGGTCGGCGACGCCCGCGCCGAGTTGCCGGGAGACGATCGCCTCGCGCTCGGCCTCGAGGCGGGCACACAGCGACAGCTCGAACCCGTACTCGCGCACGACGACCCGTCGGCGCCGGCCGTGGGTAAGTCCTCGCCGCGCGGCGAAACTGATCGCGCGGCGGCTCGTCGACATCGACACTGTGCCTCCGCTCGACTCCCCCGGACCTCGGCGCGCCGCCGGACTGCCTCCTTCAGGCCTCCTCGTCCTCGGGATCCCCGAACAGTCCCCGGGCGAAGCCGGTGAGCGAGCCGGGGCAGGCGTCGCAGCTCCCACAGTCCAGCGCCGAACACGCGAGCACAGCGCCACACCGGGGGCAGGTCTCGTGCTCGAGTGGATCCACCTCGTACTCGCAGGTCGGGCAGTTCATAGGAGTCCCACCACCGCGGCGAGCAGGCCGCCGACGCCGAAGGCGATGACCCAGGACCCGACCCACATCAGCAGGCCGCTCCGGAGGTCCCGCTCGGTGACGATCATGCCCATCGAGAGTACGCAGGGCACGAACAGCGTGATCACGACCAGCCCGACGAGGGTCTCCGCCGGCGAGAGGGCGAGGTCGGTCAGCCCGGCGGCGGCGAAGTCACGGCGAACGAGTCCGAGCACGACGACGCGCCCGAAGTCCGCGGGGAGGCCGAGCAGCGCCGTCAGGGGTCGGAGGCCGCCGACGATGCGCGCGAGGCCGCCGACGTAGTCGAGTCCGGAGACGAGGACTGCGGTGGCGGCGAAGAGGGGAACGGCCTCCGCGAGGAAGCCACGCGTACGGGTCCTCGTCTTCCGGAGGACGCTCGCGGGATCCGGCTGCCGGAGCCGCGGCAACTCCGTGACCAGCCCCTGGCTCTCCCCGGGGAGCGTGCGGTCGAGGACGACGCCCACGACGCCGAAGACGAGCAGGATCACCGAGAGGTAGGCGAGCCACCAGACCGGCCCGAGCGCGGCCAGCAGCCCGAGGATGATCCCCAGTTGCGCGGAGCAGGGGACCGCGAGCCCGAGGAGAGCGGTCGCGATGAGGCGCTCGCGTTTCGAGCCCGCGATCCGCGTGGAGATCACGGCCATCGTCACGCAGCCCAGGCCGACGATCATCGGGATCACGGCGCGGCCGTTGAGGCCGACGCGGGACATCCCTCGGTCGGTGAGCACCGCCAGCCGCGGGAGGAGTCCGGAGTCCTCGAGCACCCCGATGACGAGGTAGAAGGCGATCACGAGCGGGAGCAACACGCCCACGAGGTAGCGGACGGTGACCGTCAGCAGTCCCAGGGTGTCGTTGACGAGGACGAAGTGGACCGGCTCGAGGACGCCCTGGGCGGGGACCATCGCGTCGACGACCGAGACGATCCAGGGCGTGTAGTGTGCCGCGATCACCGCCTCGAGGAAGTCGACCAGCCGCTGGGCCACCAGGTCGCCGATCAGGAGGTAGACGAGGCCGATGCCGAGCAGCGCCAGGGGCGTCCCCGTCCGGGGCGACAGGAGCAGGTCGTCGAGTCGATCCGCGGTCGTTCGGCTCCGCTCCCCGACGACGCGTGCCTGCTCGACGGTCTCGTCGACGCGGCGACGGCGGTCCCGATAGATCGTGTCACGGAGCGAGGGCAGGTCGACGTCGGCCCCGCCGCCGTCGGCCCGAACCCCCGGGGAGCGAACGCGATCCAGGGTCGGCTCGTCGCCCTCCAGGAGGAGGACGCACTCCGCACGCGAGGCCGAGAGCTCGGGGAGGTCCTCGAACCACTGCTCGATCGGCGTGTGGGCCGGTGCAGTCGCGTCGTCGATCCTCGCCCGGAGCTCCTCGACGCCCTCGCCGTCGATCGCGACCGTCGGCACGACGGGGACGCCGAGTTCGGCGGCCAGCGCGTCGACGTCGATCTCGCGGTCGTCGCCGCGGAGCTCGTCCATCCGGTTCAGGGCCACGACCGTTGGGATCCCCATGTCAAGGAGCTGGTGGGTCAGGAAGAGGTCCCGCTCGAGCCGGGTCGCGTCGACGACGTTCACGACGGCGTCGGCGTCGAGCACGACCTCCCGGGCCACCCGCTCCTCCTCCGAGAACGAGGAGATGCCGTAGGTCCCGGGGGCGTCGATCAGCCGGCCGCCCTCGAATGGCGCCGCGTCGGCCTGGACTGTCGTCCCCGGGTAGTTCGAGACCTCGGCCGTCCCGTCGACGAGCCGGTTGAACAGCGCGCTCTTGCCGACGTTGGGCGGCCCGAGGAGCGCCACGGTGACGCCACTCTCTCCAGCGAGGTCGGCAGGATCGCTCCGGTCGGGGTGACAGCCTCCCATGTCACTGGCCGTCCGCCGCGACGATCACGTCGTCGGCGACGGAGGCACCCAGCGCCAGCGTGGTGCCGTTGCGCTCGACGACGACCGGCCCGTTCGCTACGTGGGCCCGGCACCGGACCGGGCCGTCGAGCATCCCGATCCGGAGCAACTTTCCGCGGAGGTCGTCGTCAGGCACGTCCCGTATCCGGACGCGCTCCCCGCCGCTGACCCCGGAGAGTCGGTGCTCCGACGCGGTGGGACACATCTCTAGGTGGAGGTACTTCCTCAGTCCGTGTAACCGCGTGGGCCCGTTCCAGCACCCCTGGGATCGGCGCAACGCATATACGCTTTCGGTGGACCTAAACCCGGACAGTCGTTCGTGATCGACGCCACGGTGCCGGGACCGTTTCTGGGGCCAGAGTGGACTACTGCGATGGAACGCCGTCGCTGGACGGGCCACGCCGGACAGTTCGCAGCCGTCGATCCTGGCGAGACACCCGATCCCCGAGTGGCCCCGAGCGCCGTCGGTGGGCCCGTCCCACGGGAACAGTGGACGGTCGACCGCTCGGGGTGGCTCGGAATCGCTACCGGGCGGCGGCCCCCGCGGATCGCCCGCACGCACGTCAAACAGCACCCTTATTAAGCGGACGCGGCGAACGATGCACACGATTACTCGTTCACATGGCAGGTAGCACGCGACATCCGGAGGTGAACATCGGGCTGGTGGGGCACGTGGACCACGGGAAGACGACCCTGGTCCAGGCGCTCTCCGGGGAGTGGACCGACCAGCACTCCGAGGAGATGAAACGCGGGATCTCGATCCGCCTCGGGTACGCCGACACGACCTTCCGGCAGTGTCCCGAGTGCGAGGGCACGGCGGCGTTCACGGTCGCCGAGGAGTGTCCGGAGCACGACGTCGAGACGGAGCTGCTCCGGACGGTGTCGTTCGTCGACGCCCCCGGCCACGAGACCCTGATGGCGACGATGCTCTCGGGCGCGGCGATCATGGACGGCGCGGTGCTGGTCGTCTCCGCGACCGAGGACGTTCCCCAGCCCCAGACGGAGGAACACCTGATGGCGCTGGACATCATCGGGATCGACAACGTCGTCGTCGCCCAGAACAAGATCGACCTCGTCGACCGCGAGCAGGCCGTCGCCAACCACGAGGCGATCGAGGAATTCGTCGAGGGCACCGTCGCCGAGGGCGCCCCGATCGTCCCGGTCTCCGCCCAGCAGGGCGTCAACACGGACCTCCTCATCGAGGCCATCGAGTCGGAGATTCCGACGCCCGATCGGGACGCCGAGGCCGATCCCCGGCTCCAGGTCGCCCGCAGCTTCGACATCAACCGCCCGGGAACGACCTGGGAGGACCTCCTGGGTGGCGTCCTGGGGGGCAGCCTGGTCCAGGGAACGCTCGAGGTCGACGACGACATCGAGGTCCGTCCCGGCCGTGAGGTCGAGGAGGGTGGCCAGAGCCACTACGAGCCGATCACGACCTCGGTCCGCTCGATCCAGGCGGGCGGCGAGGCCGTCGAGGAGGCGACGCCGGGCGGTCTTCTCGGTGTCGGCACCGGCCTGGATCCCAGCCTCACGAAGGGCGACGCGCTCGCCGGCCAGGTCGCCGGCACCGAGGGCTCGCTCCCGCCGACCTGGGAGCAGTTCACGATGGAGGTCGAGTTGCTCGACCGGGTCGTCGGCGACATGGGCGACTCGGAGGTCGAGGAGATCACTACGGGCGAACCGCTGATGATGACCGTCGGGACCGCGACGACCGTCGGCTCGGTCACCAGCGCCCGCGGCGACGAGGCCGAGGTCGCGCTCCAGCGTCCCGTCTGTGCCGAGCCCGGTGCAACGATCGCCATCAACCGCCGCGTCGGCTCCCGCTGGCGCCTGATCGGGATCGGGACGCTCGCGGAGTGACGCCCACGCCCCTCCCACGATGGCACGAACCGTCGCGCTGGACACGAACGCACTCATGATGCCAGTCGAACTCGACGTCAGGCTGTTCGAGGAGCTCGATCGCGTCCTCGGTGGCGCGAGTGCCGACGGCGAGCAGGTCGGCTTCGAGCCCATCGTCCCCCAGGCCGTCCTCGAGGAGCTGCGTCGGCTCTCCTCGGCCGGCGGCGAGGCGTCGATCGCGGCGAGCGTCGGGCACGACCTCGCGACCGAGCGCTGTGTCCCCGTCGACACCGAGGCCTCGGACGCCGATCCCGCGGTGCTCGAACTCGCGAGCGAGGGGACCGCCGACCTCGTCGTCACGAACGACCAGCCCCTCAGGGACGAGGTGCTCGACGCCGGCGTTCCGGTAGTTAGTTTACGGGGCACCGACAAACTCGCCGTAACAGAGCCGTAGCCGCCATCCAGCCACCAATGTACAAACGGGTTACAGTCACGGACACGGTCGAGGTACCGCCGGAAGAGTTGGCCAACGTCACGCCGGAGCTCGTCAAGCGACTGCTCCAGGACAAGCTCGAGGGGCTCGTCGACGAGGACCTGGGATCGGTCGTCTCCGTGACCGAGGTCCACGACATCGGGGACGGCCGCGTCCTCCCGAACCGCCCGGGCGTCTACTACACGGCGGAGTTCGACGCGGTCACGTTCGACCCCCAGATGCAGGAGGTCGTGGACGGGAACGTCGTCGAGGTCGTCGAGTTCGGCGCCTTCGTCGGCATCGGGCCAGTCGACGGCCTGTTGCACGTCTCCCAGATCTCCGACGAGTACCTCGCCTACGACGCCGAGAACCGCCAGCTCGCCTCGAACGAGTCCAACCAGGTCCTCGCGGAGGGCGACGCCGTCCGCGCGCGGATCGTCACAAAGTCCATCGACGAGCGCAACCCCCGGGACTCGAAGATCGGGCTCACCGCGAAACAACCAGGCCTGGGCAAGCACGGCTGGCTCGAGGAGGCCCGACAGACCGAGGACCCCGACGCGCCGGCGGGTGAGCAGTAGATGGCCGACGACCGCCTCGTCTGCCGGGAGTGCCACCGCGTCGTCGATCCGGACGCAGACGCGTGTCCGGCGTGTGGCTCCTCCTCCCTGACCGAGGACTGGGCCGGCTACGTCATCATCGCCCACCCCGAGGACAGCGAGATCGCCGAGGCGATGGGCGTCACCGAGCCCGGCTCCTATGCGCTGAAGGTTCGCTGAGGCGATGGCGGGGGACACGGGGCGGGACGCCGACGACACAGATTCCTCGGAAGCGCCAGGTGTCGTCCTCGAGCTCCCGGAGTCCGCCAGAGGCGAGTTCAAAGATCCCTTCGGCGAGGTCTACACCGAGGTGGCGGCACTGCGGGCCGATCACGCAGCGCCGTACGTCACCGTCGGCGACATCGTCACCTACCACTTCGAGGAGGCCGGCCACCATCCCGCAGTCGCGTTCGTCGACGGCCGCACCAAGCGCGAGACGGCACCCGACTCCATCCGGCGGCGCCTCGAGGATCGACCGAACCAGGTCGCGACGGTCAATCCCGCCGGCGTCCTCACCGCGGACCTGCTCGGGGCGATCGGCGACGCACTGCGCGATGGCGGTCCGACCACGATCGTCGTCGACGGCGAGGAGGACCTGGCGACGATCCCGGCGGTCCTCGCCGCCCCCGACGGCGCGACGGTCGTCTACGGCCAGCCCGGCGAGGGCATGGTCGCCATCGACGTCACGTCGGCGACCCGCGAGCGGTTCCGGGAACTGCTCGAGGTCTTCGATGGCGACGTCGATCGGGCGCTCGCGTTGCTCGAGGCCTGACGGTCCCGTCCATCGGTCCCCGCGCGAGCCCCGCTCCCGATCCCTACTCGAGAACTGCAGTCGCCTCGATCTCCACGACCAACTCGGGATCGATCAGCGCCTCGACCTCCACCATCGTCGCCGCCGGCCGCGACGCCCCGAACGCCTCCGCGTGCGCTCGCCCGATCTCCTGCCAGTCCTCGGCGTCGGTGACGAACAGCCGCGTCCGCACCACGTCGGCGGGCTCACCGCCGGCCTCGCGGATCGCGTCCTCGACGAGTCCGAACGCGTGGCTGGCCTGCTCGTAGGGCTGGCCCGGTGCCACGGGCTCGCCGTCCTCGTCGGTCGCCGTCGTCCCGGCGACGTGGACCTGCTCTCCCACCCGGACGGCCCGGGAGTAGCCCACTGCGTCCTCCCACTCGGTGCCACTGGAGACCTCGATGCGGTCCATACGGTCGCTGACGATCGAAGCCGCTTAGCTGTGCGGGGAGCGGGGCGGGCGGAGAGGACCGGGTGCTGTGCGGTGCGGAGAGTTGCGGTGGCGGAAGCAGATCCCTGAACCGAGGCGGCTCGCGAGCCGCGGCAGCGCGAGCGAGCCGCCTCGGCGTTTTTTGGTGGAGATTTTTTACGCGAGCGGTTGGCGGGCGAGGGCCTCCGTGCCCGAGCCCGCCTACCCGAGCGTAAAAAAGGTCCTTCGAAATCCTTTTACGCGTTTCACGGCCACTAACGGACAACTGAGCCATGGACGTCGACATCATCGAGGAGGACGAGAACCCCATGTTGCACCGGACCGACGTGCGCTTTCGCGTGACTCACGACGAGGCCACCCCCGAGCGCCTCTCCGTTCGCGACAGCCTCGCGGCCATGCTGAACAAGGACGCCGAGGAGGTCGTCGTGCGCTCGCTGGACACCAAGTTCGGCATGCGCGAGACGATCGGCACCGCGAAGGTCTACGACGACGCCGAGTTCGCCACCGACATCGAGCACGAGCACATGCTCGAGCGGAACAAGATCGGGGTCGAGGCCGACGCCGACGAGGAGGCCGAGGAGGCATGAGCCGCCACGAACTCTACGAGGAGGACGGCACCACGGACCGCGAGCAGTGCCCGCGCTGTGAGGACACATTCCTCGCCGAGCACGACGACCGCTTCCACTGCGGCGCCTGCGGGTACACCGAGTGGAAGTAGGGGATGCGCGTCCTGGGGATCGAGGGCACAGCGTGGGCCGCAAGCGCCGCGCTCTATGACTCCGAGGCCGACTCCTTCCTGCTAGAGACCGACGCCTACGTCCCCGAGAGCGGCGGTATCGATCCACGCGAATCGGCGGATCACATGGCCGACGCGATCCCGGCGGTGGTCGGAACGGTCCTCGAGCACGCTCGCGAGACGGCGGCTTCGGCCGATCGGCGTGCCGACGAGCCGGCGATCGACGCCGTCGCCTTCTCGCAGGGTCCCGGGCTCGGCCCGTGTCTCCGCATCGTCGCCACCGCCGCCCGGGCGCTGGCCGACACGCTGGACGTGCCGCTGGTCGGGGTCAACCACATGATCGCCCACCTCGAGATCGGGCGCCATCGCTCGGGCTTCGCGGACCCCATCTGCCTGAACGCCAGCGGCGCGAACGCGCATCTCCTGGCCTACCGCAACGACCCGGGGAGCGATGCGAGCCCGGGCTCCTCGGCCGAGCGTAGCGTGCCCGACGGTGGCCGCTACCGGGTCGTCGGCGAGACGATGGACACCGGCGTGGGGAACGCGCTGGACAAGGTCGCTCGCCACGCTGGGCTCTCCCACCCCGGCGGGCCGAAGCTCGAGCGAGCGGCCCGTGAGGGCGACCCGATCGAGCTGCCCTACGTCGTCAAGGGGATGGACTTCTCCTTCGCGGGCATCGTCACCGCCGCGCAGGACGCGCTCGACGACGGCGTCCCGATCGAGGACGTCGCCGCCGGGCTCCAGGAGACGATCTTCGCGATGCTCGCGGAGGTCTCCGAGCGGGCGCTCGCGCTGACGGGGAGCGACGAACTGGTCCTCGGCGGCGGCGTCGGGAACAACGACCGCCTGCGGGGGATGCTGGAGTCGATGTGCGACGACCGCGGGGCCGCCTTCTTCGCGCCGGACCCCCGGTTCCTCGGGGACAACGCGGCGATGATCGCTCTGACGGGCGCCAAGATGGCCGCGGCGGGCGACACGATGTCGATCGCGGACTCCGCCGTCCGGCCCGACTACCGGCCCGAGGAGGTGCACGTGTCGTGGCGAGAGCCGCCCCGGGAGGAGCCGGGCGCCGCCGAACCACGCGGGATCGCTGCGCCGGGTGACGCACTGGAACGCCGCGGCGCCGAGGCGGTCGTCGAGGTGGGCGAGGATCGGGTGTGGAAGCGTCGCCTGCCCAAGTCCTACCGACACCCGGCGTTGGACGAACGGCTTCGCGGCCAGCGCACGCGCCAGGAGGCGACGCTCACCGCGCGGGCCCGCCGAGCCGGCGTCCCCGCGCCGGTCGTCCTCGACGTCGACCTCGAGTCCGCGACCCTGACGACGACCGTCATGGGCGATCGGGACCTCCAGGCCGGGCTCTCGGCGGCTGCACTCGAACGCGTCGGCGAGCACCTCGCTCGGCTTCACGCCGCTGGGGTGATCCACGGCGATCCGACCACCCGGAACGTCCGCGTCCGTGAGGGGAGCGGGGACGCCTCGGCGGAGGAACCCCGGGTGGCGCTGATCGACTTCGGCCTCGGCTACGACAGCCGCCACGTCGAGGACCGCGCGATGGACCTTCACGTCCTCGAACAGACCGTTCACGGGACTGCAGCCGACCCAGCACCGCTCGTGGCGGCCTTCGAGCGTGGCTACCGGGCGCAGGGCGATCCGGCGGTCTTCGAGCGGCTCCGGGAGATCGAGGGCCGCGGGCGCTACCAGTGATTGGCCCGCGGCTGGGTGTACGGATCGGCCCGCGGTTCTACCCACGGATCGGTCCGCGACCCGGGGCCTGGCCAGGGATCGGCCCGCGGCCTGGCCAGGGATCGGCCCGCGGCCTGGCCAGGGATCGGCCCGCAGCCTGGCCAAGGATCGGCCTGCGGCCCTGCCAGGGATCGGCCCGCGACCGTCTCGATCGGGCACCGATCGCCGCCGGTGAGGGGTCCACTCGTGCGGGCCTCGCAGTGTTTATCCGGAGTGCCGCCGTACCGGGGAGCATGGTCGAGAAGCCCACCTCCGGCGAGCTCTTCGGCGTGCCGTACAACTTCGAGCGACCGAGCATCAAGCGGCTGCTGGCCGCCCACTGGCAGCCAGAGGAGGGGATGCTCGTCGAGAAGCCATTCGGCGTCGGCTACAGCCTGAACCTCGCGAACTGGCGCTCCTGGATCGTCCTCGCGGTCGTCGGCGTCCTCTTCTACACGGAGAGCCAGAGCGACGAGTCCGAGCCGGCGGGTGCCGAGGACGACGGTCCGGTCGAGGTCGTCGTCGACTGAATGCTGCGGTTCGTCACCGGGAACGAGGGCAAGGTCCGCGAGGCGCGGGAGTACCTCCCGATCGACGTCGAGCAGGTCGCCTACGACTACGACGAGCTCCAGGCCGACGACCTCGCGACGATCGCCGCCAGCGGCGCCCGGGAGTCCTTCCGGGCGTTGGGCGGCGAGGATCCGGTCGCCGTCGAGGACTCCGGGCTGTTCGTCGACGCCCTCGGTGGCTTCCCGGGGCCCTATTCCGCGTACGTCGAGGACACCGTCGGGATCGACCGCGTTCACCGACTGGTGGAGCCCGAGGACGACCACCGCGCTGCGTTCCGGAGCGTCGTGGCCTACGCGGTCGATGCGGACGCCCTGGACGTCGCCGGCGACAATGTGGGCGATGCCGGTGTGGGTGCCGGGGAGGCGCCGCGGGAGGCCACCGACTGGCACGGCGGCGCGACCGTGACGGACGGCGTCGCGGTCGCCACGTTCGAGGGCTCGGTCCGTGGCGAGATCGTCGCCCCCCGCGGCGACGGCGGCTTCGGCTACGACCCGATCTTCGAGCACGACGGTCGGACCATGGCCGAGCGCTCGACGGCGGAGAAGAACGCGATCTCCCACCGCGGCCGGGCCCTCGCGAAGCTCGCGGACTGGCTCGCAGCGATCGAGTGACCGGGGACCGTCGGGACCCGATTGCTGCGCTTAGGCCCGCGGGTCCCGGTCTGGACCGGGGTAGGTCCCCCCACCGGTACTGGCGTAGAGCGCTTCGGGATCGACGACCTGCAGGAACGCCGCCGGCGTCCGCACGCTCACCTGTACGCGTCCACCGAGTTTGACGCCGACATCCGCGGTCACGAGCGTTTCGTCCAGCGTCAGCAACTGTGCGCCGTCGCCGCGGTGAGCGGTGGCGAGTCCCGGATGGTCGCCCTCGGGGTGCTCGATCCGGACCCGCTCGGCCTCCAGTTTCTCTCGCCAGGCGTCGGCGAGTTCGGCGTCGGCGAGGGACTCGACGATCGCGGTGGCGTCCGCGAGGAGCGGGTCGCTCGCGAGGAGGTCGATCCAGGAGTGAGAGCGGACGACGTCGAGTGCGTCCCGCGCGTCGCCGCCCACGAGGAGATCCGCGGCCAGGACGTCGGCGTCCGCGACGACGCGGGTCGGGTCCGGGGCGTCCGGTGCGGGCGGTGTCGAATCAGCCATCGTGCCTCCGGCGCCGCTGGAGTGCCGTCCCGATCGCCTCGGCGTCGACGTCGTGTTCGGCGGCCGCCGCGAACAGCTCCTCCCAGGTCACGGCCGCTCCCCCGGCGGCCGGCCCTCTCGCTCCTCGCGCATCGCCGATCCCGGCGGCCACTGCCCGACCGTCGCGTCCCGGACGACCACCGCGAAGGCGACCGAGACGACGAAGATCACCAGCAGCGACACGAAGTACGGAATCCCCGTCAGATCGATCTCCCGGACCAGCCACACGCCGCCGGCCAGGGGCGGCACGACGGCGACGAGGAAGACCAGATCCTCGGCGTCCCAGGGCCCGATGTGCGTGGATTCGACGTCCAGGACGAACACGAGGAGGAAGGCGAGCGGCGCGCCGAGGACGATCGCGAGCCCGGTTGCGGCCACCAGGACAGACTGGAGGTCACCGACGCCGCCGTTCGCGGCCCCGAGGGCGGCGATCATCCACACGATGAGGATCGTCGAGACGAACTGGACGATGTCTTCTGTCTCCATGGCGAGCGCTACCACGCCGGCCATCAAGGAACTGGCGGTCGGCCCGCCGCTCACTCCGACAGCAGCGCCGGCAGTTCGGTCACGTCGGCGACGACCGCTTCCGCGCCCTCGTCGCCGAAGGCCGCTCGTCCCGCCTCACCGGAGAGCCCGCCGGTGAGCACGCCGACGCCGTAGTAGGTCCGCTCGGCATCCGCCTCGTCGGCATTGACGGCGGTCCGGACGTCGTCGAGGGTGTCACCGGCGAAGGCCACTCGCTGGGCGTCGAACCGCTCCGCGAGCGTGAGGAGCGCGGCGGGATCGGGCTTGCCCGCCGTCCAGTCGTCCATCGTGAAGCGGTGGTCGGCAGGGACGTCGAGGCCCGCCCGATCGAGCGCGATCTCCGCCTCCGCGGCGGGCCGGCCGGTCAGGATGCCGAGGGCGGCCCGCTCGCGGAGGGCGGCGATCGTCTCCTCGTCGATCAGCACCGGCTCGTCGTGGATGTATCCGGAGAACTCGCTGTCGGGATCGCCTCCCTCCAGGTCGCGGTACAGCGCGGCGCCGAGATAGCGCTGCTGGAAGACGTCCCGGAGCCGATCGGGGTCCCACCGGTCCTCGATCTCTGCGGCCGTGTCCTCGCCGAGGTCCCGCCGGAGTACCTCGCGGGCTCCGGAGAGCCCGCCGCCAGCATCGGCGATCGCGTCCGCGAACGACTCGACGTCCGCGTCGTAGCCGACCTCGCGAGCGAGGGCGTACAGCGCCAGCGCGTCGGTCAGCACCCAGTCGTTGTTGAACCCGCCGGCGTCCTTGAACGGCTGGATGACCGACCGATCGAACGCGACGCCGTGGCAGTCCGCGACCGTCTCGACGACGGTGCGGCGGTAAGAGTCGGCGACGTCGACCACGACGCCGTCTACGTCCAGCACGACCGCGTCCACGTCCATGGACGGTCTCTGGCGACCGCCCCATTTGTCCGTGTCCCTTCCGGACGGCGGGCCGACGATCCCGCCTCCGGATCGCTGTGCGGGTGCCGCGGTGTCCACGCCACAGCCCGCGTTCGACCTCCCGATCTCACGCACCGACCGTGCCCTTCTCCCGGGCCCGAATCGGGGCTCGGCGGCACTCCCCCGGCCGGTCGGCGTCAGACGCGCCGGGATGTTTATGAGCCGGAAGGAACAACGGATGCGCATGCTCGTGGACATCGTGCCGGTCGGGGAGGTACCGGCGCCGGTCAAGCGCCGGGCCTCCGAGGCGCTCCAGTCGGTCTACGACTGCGACGTCTCCGTGCACGAGCCCCAGCCGGTCCCCGCGGGCGCCTACGACGAGGGGCGCTCCCAGTATCGCGCCGAGGAGTTCATCGAGCTCGCCAGCCGGATCGGCCGCGGCGAGAAGAACATCGCGCTGACCCCGAAGGACCTCTTCTACCGCCGCCGGAACTACGTCTTCGGCCTGGCCTACCTGGATGGCAACGGCTCGGTGGTCTCGACCTACCGCCTCCAGACCTCCTCGGACGGCGGCTTCTCCGAGCGGGGCTCCGAGGAGATCTTCGGCGACCGGGTCCGCAAGGAGATCGTCCACGAGATCGGCCACACGCTCGGCCTCGAGCACTGCGACAACAAGCGCTGCGTCATGAACTTCTCGCCGACCGTCCGGGAGGTCGACGTGAAGGAGCCCCACCTCTGTGGCTCCTGCTCGCGGCGGGTCCGGTAGGATGGCCGCGGACGATCCGGCGCAGACGGCGCCGGAACGGCCGGCGCAGCTGGATCCCGACGACTCCCGCCCAGAGAGCGAGGAGCCCGTCGAGATCGACGCTGGCGGCCACCTCGTCGTCGTCGGCTACGACGCCTGGACGGAACCGGTCCTCGAGGAACTGGCGGAGCGAGACGTCTCCGTCGCCCTGGTTGCGACCGACCCGGCGCTCCGGGAGCGCCTCGCCGATCGGACCCTCGACCTCGTCGTGACCGACGACATCGACGAGGCGTGCTTCGAGGCGGCAGGCATCGGCCGCGCGGACGCGGTCCTCGTCGCGACGCTCGACGACCAGCGGAACGTCCTGGCGGTCCTGACCGTGCGCAACGTCGATCCGGGGGTTCGGATCGCCACCTTCGCCGGCGAACGGCGCGACGTCCCGAAGCTGCGGGCTGCCGGCGCCGACCGCGTGATCAGTCTCGGCGAGGCAATCGGGGAGCTGCTCGTCGAGGTCTCGCTCTCCGAGCGGCCGGTCGCGGCGGTCGTCGAGGAGATCGCCGCCGGCAACTGACCCCCGGGGTCGAGCCGTGTCGGAGCCCGATCGACGCCGGGAGCTTCTTACCCCACGGCGTCCCAGCACGTTCCATGGTCGGGGACTGGTCTGGCAAACGCGTCAGCGTCCTCCTCACGACCGTCGTGGGCGTGCTCTCGATCCTCACGGGGATCGCGAACATCGCCTACGGCGAGGTGGCCGTCATCGGTCCACTCCAGCCCTACGTCCCACCCGCCGTCCGGACTGCCGCAGGGTTCACCGGTGCCATCACGGGGTTCCTCGTGTTGCTGGGGGCGGTGGGCCTTCGCCGCGGATTCCGCGTGGCGTGGGCGTTGACGATGCTCCTGTTGCCGGTGACCGCCGCACAGGGCCTGATCCAGTCCAGTCCCCTCTCGCTCCCCCTGGTGGTGTTTTCGGCGCTCTCGATCCCCTCGCTGGTACTCAGCCGCCACCACTTCCGGGACGAAGTCACGCTGACCTCCGCACAGGTCGCGGCGGGACTCGCGCTCGGTGCGGTCCTCGCATACGGAACTGCGGGGACCTACGCGCTCCGGGAGGAGTTCGCGGGCGTCTCGACGCTGCTGGACGCGTTCTACTTCACACTCGTCACCGCCTCGACGGTGGGGTATGGCGACGTGACGGCAACGACCCAGGTCGCACGACTGTTTACGATCTCGGTGCTGGCGTTCGGAACGGCGACCTTCGCGATCGCGCTGGGGACGCTCCTGGCGCCGATCCTCGAGGCCCGGTTCGCGGCCGCGCTGGGGCGGGTGCGCGATCGCGAGTTCGACCTCCTGGAGGACCACGTCCTGTTGCTGGGCTACGGGGACGTCACGGAGCCCGTCGTCGCGGAGCTGCACGATCGCGACAGCCAGTTCGTCGTCGTGACACGGGAGGCCGACCGGGCGATGGATCTCTCCGAGCGGGACGTCCTCGCGATGCAGGGCGAGCCCAGTGACGAAGCGACGCTCGAGCGGGCGCGAATCGAGGAGGCGTCGGTTGCCATCGCTGCCACCGAGACGGACTCTCAGGACGCCTTCTCCGTGCTGACCGCCCGTCAGCTGGCCCCAGAGTTGCGGATCGTCGCCGCAGCGACGAACACCGAGAACGCCTCGAAGCTCGAGCGCGCCGGTGCCGACGTCGTGGTCAGCCCGGCGACGATCGGCGGGAAGTTGCTCGCCGGCGCGGTGTCGGTCGACCAGAAGTGAGCGAGGAGCCTGCCGGTCGGTCGGGACGCGGCCAACCCTACTCCGCGTCCTCGGGCGCGTAGTAGTACTCGCCCTCGCGCTTTTGCTGGCGGTCGAGCTGGGAGCCGGGCTTGTTGATGCGAGGCCGGCCGATGCGCTCGTCCCGGCGGAAGGTGATCTCGAGGTTGGCGAGGAACTCGTTCATCCCCGATCGCATGCCCTGGGGCTGCCCGGCGTGGCCCTCGACGGCTGGCTCGCCGTCGAAGACCATCAGCCGGTCGGCCAGCAGGTCGATCATGTAGATGTCGTGGTCGATGACGAGGACGGTCGCGTCCTGTTGCTCGGCGTACCGTCGGATCGCGCTGGTCGCCTGGACGCGCTGTTCGACGTCGAGGTGGGCGGAGGGCTCGTCGAGCAGGTAGAGGTCGGCGGGCTCGGAGAGGCAGGCGGCGATCGCGACGCGCTGGCGCTCGCCCCCGGAGAGGTCCGTCAGCTGCTGTTCCATGATGCGCTCGAGCTGGAGGGGCTGGGCGATCTCCGTCGTCCAGTAGGAGCTGCCGAACTGGTCCGTGATCCCCCGGAGGAAGGTGTCGACGCGCTGCTTTCGGTCGATCTCGATGTACTGTGGCTTGTAGGAGATGTCCAGCTCCAGGTCGATCTCGGCGTCCTCGGCGGCGAGCTGGCCGGCGAGCAACTGGGCGAAGGTCGACTTCCCGATCCCGTTGGGACCGACGATGCCGAGCACCTCGTTCTCCCGGATCACGCCGCCCTCGACGGATAGCGAGAATGCGTCCTCGCCGTAGCTCACCGTGCAGTCGGGGTACTCGACGAGCGGGTCCGCCCGGGAGACGGTGCGGGGTGCGTGCTCTTCGAACTCGATGGCCTCCGGGCGGATCCGCATGTTCTCGTTGTCGAGGTAGCCCGCGAGGTACTCGTTGATACCGTTGCGGACGGACTTCGGATCGGTGACGACGCCGTAGGCGCCGGGCTGGCCGTAGGCGACGTGCAGGGTGTCGGCCAGCAGGTCGAGGATCGCGAGGTCGTGCTCGACGACGAGCATCGAGCGGTCTGCGTCGTCGTCCTCGAGCGTGTCCCGCAGCAGCCGCGCCGCGGCCATGCGCTGGCCGATGTCGAGGTAGGGCGTGATCTCGTCGAGGAAGTAGAAGTCGGCGTCCCGCGCCAGACAGGCTGCGATCGCGACGCGCTGGAGCTCGCCGCCCGAGAGGTCGTCGATCGCCTGGTCCATCACCGGGCCGATCGACAGGGCCTCGACGATGCCATCGAGTACGCCCCGCTCGTTCGTCCCCTCCAGGAGCTCGCGGGTGTTGCCGTCGAAGCGGTCGGGGATCCGGTCGACGTACTGTGGCTTGCGCGAGACGCTGACCGAGCCCTCGCTGACCCCCGAGAGGAAGTCCTGGAGCTCCGTGCCGCGGTAGGCGTCGAGGACCGACTCCCAGTCTGGCTCGGCGTCGTAGACGCCGAGGTTGGGAATCATCTCCCCGGCGAGCATCCGGATCGCGGTCGTCTTCCCGATCCCGTTGGGACCGAGGATTCCGACGACCTGCCCGGACTCCGGCGCCGGCAGACCGTAGAGACGGAAGGCGTTCTCGCCGTAGCGGTGGGCGGGGTCCTCTGTCAGCTCGCTGGGGAGGTTGACGATCTCGATGGCGTCGAAGGGACACTTCTCGACGCAGATCCCACAGCTCTCGCCGAGACAGATCTCCTCGCTGATCCGGACCTGCTCGGGCTGTCCTTCGGTGACCTCCTCGGCGCCCTCCTCCCCGAGTTTCGTGATGCACTCCTTGCCCGTCCGGTTGGGCGGGCAGTAGTTCATGCACTCGTAGTTACAGCGGTCGGGCTGGCAGCGATCCAGGTCCACGACCGCGATCGAATCGTCGCTCATGGGCCGATCACGCGATCTCCGCGCCGGAGGTCAGCATGATCCCGAACGTGATGAACCAGAGGATGAAGGTCATGAAGGCGACGTAGAGGACGTCCTTCGCCCCGCCCCACTCCTCGAAGACGACGTGGTAGATGGGGAGCTGAATCGCGACGACGCCCAGCAGGATCAGCTGGGCGTCCTGTGCGCCGGCGGCCTCGCTCGCCTCCATTCCGGAGGTGACCGCCCGGGAGGCGACCGCCGCGACGACACCGAAGAGCGCGGCCGTAGACGTGACCGCGATCGCCCGCACGTGGGCCCACTGCTCCTCCATCTCGGCGCTCATGCTCTCCCGTCCGGGGAGGGGCGGCAAAAGGGGTTCGCTTCCCGTGTGGGCAGGCCCGCGGGCGGTCGGTGTGGATTCGCCTCCAGGTTCGCGTCCAGGACCGCCGTCCCACGCCACCTCGCTCCACCGCTCAGGTGGCGGTGGTCGCCCCCGCGACCCCATTACCGACGCCACCGATCCCCCACAGATACGGGTGTCTCGGGCCCACTGTGCGGGCCGGACGGTACCCGGTAGCACGCCCCGCAGCACCCGCGGCGCAAACGTTTATGGGTCCGGGCGCGTTTCGATTCGTAATGATGGCAGGCTCAGACGAGGAAGCCCTCGAAGACCTCCCGCCGAGCGCCAAACTGGTGTTCAAAGTCCTCGAGTACGACGGTCCGTTGACACAGAAACAGATCGTACAGGAGTCGATGCTGTCGGCGCGCACCGTCCGCTACGCGCTCGAGCGTCTCGAGAACATCGGGATCGTCGACGAAGACATCTACTTCGCCGACGCCCGACAGAACCTCTACTCGATCTCGACGGAGTCGCCCTCGGAGGGCGAGAGCGGGTCCGACGCGAGCGCCTACGCCGAGTAGTCGGCCGTTCTTCCGGCCGGTCAGTAGCGGAGTGACCGTTTCGCTCCGTTCACACCGCGGATCGACGACCAGCTGGTCTGCGGTGTCCCGCAACGGCACGTGCGTCGTGTCCGGGGCAGGGACCGGCGACGATCGACGCCTGTCGCGGCGTCCCGACCGGCACGTTTTCCTTGGTTCCCTGCCGTGCCTGAGACATGGCACGCCACAGCACGGTCGCCGGGGCCATCGCCCTGGCAGCGCTGCTGGCGGGATGGCTCTTCCTCCAGGCGATGAGTCTCCGGGCCGACCCGGCGAGCCAGCCCTACGTCGAGACGCTGAGCTTCGCGCTCTCGACGCCCGCCGGGCTGGTCTTTCTGGCCTACCTCGCGACGGCCTTCTCCGTCGAGGAGTACTTCGGGGGCCGGGGTCCGGCGGGGCTGTTCGGTGACTTCTTCCTCTCGGTGCTGGCGGCGGCCGCGGTCGGCCTGCCCGTCACCGCCGGGATCGTGGCGCTGTCGCCCTCGCGGACGCTGCTGTTCGTCGTGGCGTCATTCGGGACGTTCCTCGGGGGGTTCGTGACCTTCTACCTCCGGACGCGGTCGTACTTCGAGTGGGAGGACGCGGCCGAGGAGTGACGATCCCGGCGTCGGCGGCCGGCTCAGGACGGGACGACGGTGATCGGCTGCTGGCGGTCGATGGCGTCCTCGAGGTCCTCCGCGATCGCGCTACCGCGCGAGACCTGGACTTCGCCGCCGCGGCTGACCGTCGCCGTGAAGAGGTACTCGCCGCCGGCCTGGACCTCCACCGTCTCCCCGGCGTGGCCCTCCGCGGGAACCACGACGTGCCGGGAGGTGATCTCCGGCTCGACGATCTCGCCGGCACTCGCTGCGCCGCCGCCCCCGGTCCCGCCGCGCCCGCCGCCGGTTGCACCCGGTGGACCGCCACCGCCGCCGGGGCCGGCCGGACCGGTGGCGCTGCGGCCGCTATCGGGGCGCTCGTCGTGCGTCCGGACGTCGATGTGGATCCCGAGGCGATCCTCGACCTCGTTGATGCGGCCGCCACCCTTCCCGATCACCGTCGAGATGTCGTCGTCGGTGACGTAGACGATCGCCTCGTCCGGGCCGGTGACCTCGACGTCGACGTGCCCGCGGGCGATCGAGCGGATCTCCCGCTCGATCTCCTGTCGCGCGATCCGCTCGACGCCCTGCTCGGCCCGGGCACCCGCGCCGGGTCCGCCCACGCCGTCCTCGCCGAGCGGGACGGTGACGACCTGGCGGTTGAACGTGTAGATCTCGTAGGCCGGCTCGCCGGTCTCGAAGTCCGAGACGACGATGACCGGTCGGGCGAGGTCCTCCTCCGTGAGCCCGTGGGGTACCTTCACCTCCGTGTGGACGTCGTATACGGTCTCGACCTCGCCGGCCTCGATGTAGACGACTGTGTCGACGATCTGGGGGATCATCCCCAGTTCGACGCGGCCGACCAGACGCTGGAGGGCGTCGATGGGCCGCGTCGCGTGGACGACGCCGATCATCCCGACGCCCGCAAGGCGCATGTCCGCGAAGACCTCGAAGTCCTCGGTCTTGCGCACCTCGTCGTAGACGGTGTAGTCCGGGCGGACCATCAACAGCGAGTCGGCCGTCTTGGCCATCTCGCCGCCCAGCTCGGTGTACTGGGTGATCTCGGGACCGACCTGGAGGTCCCGGGGCTTCTCCATGGTCTTGACGACGACGTCGTGCTCGGCGAGGAAGCCCGCGGCGGCCTGCGCGAACGTCGACTTCCCGGCCCCGGGTGCCCCGGAGATCAACACGCCGCGCTGGCGTTCGACCAGCCGCTCCCGTAGCTCGTCGGCGTGCTCGTAGTCCTCGATGGTCGTCCGTGCGATCGGCCGGACCGCCGTGATCTCGACGCCGTCGGCGAACGGCGGTTCGGCGAGCGCGATGCGGTAGTCCTCGTACTGGACGATCGTCATCCCGGGCTCGGTCAGCTCGATGAAGCCCTGCTCGGCCTGCCGGGCGGCGTTCTCGATCTCCTGGGAGAGGTCCCGGACCCGTTCGGCCGAAAGCACCTCGTCGTCGATGGCCTCGTAGCTGAGTTCGCCGACGGTGCCGCGTTTGGCCTTCGGCGGCGTGCCCGCCCGGAGGTGGACGGACATCGTGTCGTCGTCGAAGTACTCCTCGATCGCGAGCGTCTCGAGGGATTCCGTGCGCGGTGCGACGTACTCCACGTCGACGCCCTTGGCCTCGGCGACCTCGGACTGGACCACGTCGCTCGTGAAGAACGTCGCCCCGAGGTCGGCGGCGAGCCCCCGGATGAGCGCGTCGATCTCGCCCTCGCTGGCGTGGCCGCGCTCGACCGCGTCGGGGCGCTCGCCGACGTACTCGAGGTCGATGGTGCCGTCGTCGGCGAAGTCTGCGAGGCGCTGGAGTTCGGAGAGCCCGTCCCAGCCGCTCTCGTGCCCGTCGTTGGCCTGGGCTTCGAGCTCGGCCACGACGGCCTCGGGGACGGAGATGGTGGCGTCGGCGAACGCGCCCTCCTCGACCCGCTCGGAGACGCGCCCGTCGATCACCACGCTGGTGTCCGGAACGATATGCATGTCAAGCGATGGGGTCGCGGCGTTCAAAAGGGTGTCCAACCCGTCGGGCGGGTCGTCGAGCCGTCTGAAGGGCACGCACTCGGCACGGCCCCAGCCCCTTCGGCCGTCCCGAGCGCCCGACCCGAGGACAACGCTCTTGTGCCCGCTTGCCCCATCGACGGGCATGGACTGGCCCCACGACCCGGACGGCGAGGAGGGCAGTGAGGGACGCCGGAAGTACGGCCTGGCCGTGCTCGCGAAGAAGCTCGACGAGGACGAGGACTTCCCCCTGGAGATGGAGGCGTTCGTCGAGGAGCACGGCGACGAGCCGGTGCGATTGAACCACCGGCGCGTCGTCTCCGTGGCCGACATCTTCGAGCACGTCGAGGTCGATCGCGTCGAGGACATCGTTGCCTTTCACCGGGCCGTCGGCGAGGCCATGCGGGCCGGTGGCTTCTGGGAGTACCACCCGGCGGGCGAGGACCCCGAACGCAAGCGGGCCTGAGCGCGACGGAGCCGGCATACACAGCGACGTGCTCTCGCCTTCGTCCGTCGGTCGGAGCGCACGTTCGAGCAGCGATGCTGGTTCGTAGGCGGCTGACTCACCGCCGTCGACACTCGGCGAATTCACCAGCCTCGATGGGCGGCCGGCGGGCTCGTCGGTCGACGGCAGAAGAACCGCGACGCGGGTCGGAGAGGGCGCAATTCCGTACTATGTCAACGTTCACCATAAGCCTGCCGGGGGTACGTTTTTGCCGGACCGGACGGTACCGCAGTACATGGAAGGAGTGACCGCTCGGGACGTGATGTCGCGGGAGTTCGCCGGCGTCTCCGAAGGCGACGACGTCGACGACGTCCTCGAACTGATGGCCGACGAGGAGACGGACGACGTGCTCGTGCTGCGGGGGAGCGAGCCGGTCGGCCACGTCGCCGCCCACGACGTCCTCCGGGTCGTGGCCGACGGGGACGTCCAGGAAGGACGCCCCGTCGAGTCGGTGATGCGTCCCCCGGCCGAACCGGTGGACGCCGACAGCGACCTCTCGACCGTGCTCGCCCGGCTGAGCACCGTCGACGGCGACCGGCTCCCAGTGTCCAACGGCGAGCAGGGGCTCGTCGGCGTCATCTCCGAATCGGACGTGATCGCCGCCGCGAGTACGCTCGTCTCCGAGCCCGGCTCGACCGAGGCGGTTGGCGGTCCGGCGACCGTCGGGCGAGCGGAGGAGGTAGCCTCCGCCGAGGCCGAGCGCTCGCCGGGCTCGGGGCCGGCGACGGCGGCGACCTCGGCCGGGACGGAGGAGTACACGACCCAGGGCGTCTGCGAGTCCTGCGGGACGCTGAGCGGGGATCTCAGGGTGGTCAACGGGCAGTCGATCTGTCCGGAGTGTCGGGACGTGTGACCGCGGGCGATTCCCGGATTCGCCACGCCACGACCGCCGACCTCGAGGCACTCCTGGCGTGTTGGCTCTCGCTCGTCGCACACGGTCGCGAGCACGGACTTCACCTCCGGACGGACGCCAACCGCACGATCGCCCGCGAGACCCTCGCCGCCGCCATCGCCGACGACCGCGCGTTCGTCGCCGACGAAGACGATGCCGTCGTCGGCTTCTGCTCGCTGTCCCTCGAACGCGGCGGGTTCGATCGGGACGCACCCCGGGGCGTCGTCGAGAATCTCTACGTCGACCCCGGCGCTCGCGGGGATGGGCTGGGATCTGCGCTCCTCGCTGCTGGGGAGGATCGCCTCCGGGAACTCGGCGCCGAGATCGTCGCCGTCGAGACGATGGCCGCCGACGAGGCCGCCGGAGAGTTCTACGCCGAACGCGGCTACGCGCCCCACCGGCTCACGCTCGAGAAACGAGTCGAAACCAATAGGTGAGCCCGGTGCGGAGGCCGAATCGCGCCAGGGGAGCGTGGGCGGTTCACGCACTCGACTTGTAATCGAGACTCCATGGGTTCAAATCCCATCCCTGGCTTGCTGGGACGAGCGGACGTGAGGAGCGCACGCCAGGCGTGGGATTTGAATCAGGGAACGCGCAGCGCGAGCGCAAGCGAGCGATCGTGTGACCGTGGTTCAAATCCCATCCCTGGCTCTCGCCCGCCACGTGGGAGCTCCAGAGGACCACCCCAAGCAGTACCTTCCGAAGGGCGGCGGGAGACTCACGTAGCTTGCCAGTTGGCTCGCACTCGGCGAGGCTTCTCTCCACGGGCGCACACGGGATCCATCGCGACCTTCCCAGCGTGGTTGCCCACGAGATGATACGGGAATCGATCATATCGAGTCTGTCAGAGGACGATTCCTCAGTTGAATCCTGCTGCATACATAGCGCGTATCTCGCAAAGCGCAACGGCAACGTCACTCCTCGATACCCTCGAACCCGTCCCAGATGATGAGCACCCGGCCCCGGCCCTCACACTACGCATTCTCTGGGCGGAGGTGCCACACCCGAAGTGGGGTCAGCATGCGTCGGTCATTTGTACTCCGAGATCGATCGGTACGGGACGTAGTACCCGATCTCGTCGATCCACGTCGACAGCCACCCATCGGCGGTCGATTCGTCGATCTTTCCAGCATCGATAGCAGCCAAGAGTACACCAACCGAACCGACGACGGTCACGCCTCGATCTTTCGCAAACGACCGAGCATCCCCATCGTCGGTCAACAGTCGGCCATCGTGCGCGTCGGCGAGCGCGAACGCCTGTGCTTCGCCGGGATCAAGATGACCTCTGACAGCTGCTTCTCGGTCTGCGACAGTCTCCGAAATCTTCGCGACTGGAATATCGTCGTCGAGTGCATCGAGTGCAGACTGGAGATACGGATGGGCGTTAACGCCGTTTTCGAGTTCCTCGCGAACGACTGGCGCCGTACAGATCCCGGAGAGTCCTATAACCACCCATAGCTGGTCGATATACGCAAAATTCGAGAGAACTGTCGAGTTCAGGACGCTCGGATTCGCGGGAATTCCAGCACCCGTCATTTCGCAGATGACTCCACGTCGTTCGAATCCTCATCAGCAAATTCGAGTTCCCGTGCTGCCGCTACCTCGTCGGCAGCGTCGGCTTCGTCAACGAGTCCAAGGCGGAGTTCAACACCGTGTTCGCGGAGGATATCCCGCATCGTCCACCGATCGACAGCAGCGAGTCTCGCGGCATCACCCAGCGTGATCCGTTCGCGTTCGTAGAGGGCGACCGCAGCTGCGATCCGCTCGTTCTCGTGGTCCTCGAAGTATTCACGCACGAACTCTCGTAACGCGTCGCTCTTGCCGCCGAACACGCCGGCCTCCACAGCACCCTCGATGAGGAGGTCGAGGTCATCTGGATACGACCCGGTGATGCGTGCCATCGTTCTATCCAAAAGTACACGTTCATACTATTTATGAACTTCGCTAGGCAACCATATGCAGTGAGAAGCCCGGTCTCATCGAACCCGCTCCATGGACTCCCGCCAGGCCAACCGTTGGCAGAAGATTTGCGACATTTGCGGCGGGGTGCGTACTGGAGCCATTCATTGGGACCCCGATGAATGCGTGTTCCCGGAGCGCCATCGTCGACTTTTGCCAATCATGGATTCGTAGGTGCGATCTCTGCTGATCTCAGGGCGCAACATCCTTGCGGTTCGATGTCCGCCAGGAGCTCAGCTCACCCAGTACTATGAAGGCGGATTTCAAGCGAAATGTTATCCAACCGGGACGAGTGTACTACGTATGAATCGACGGTCGAGCGGCAATTATTCCACGCTCCAGCGACTGGTCATTGGGTTCGTTGTTATCTCCATCTCAATTCTTCTTGTGAGTTCAGCGCATCAAGTCAGTGGTGAGCCTGTTGAATCAGTCCTGGGTTACTCGCTCACGACACTCTCTGAAGCTGTGGTGGGTATGCTGATCGCGTTTCTCGCCTTCACCGTCTATTTTTACTATACGGCGTAGATTCCCGCTTCGATACAGGTATTCTGGCTAAAACCGCGTAGTTCGAACTGAACTTGCTGAACTCATGCTCTGTATTCCTCACGCCGGCAATGGCAAATCCGGGATGGTTCGCTAGTATATTGCCACTGCGATCATTCGACACATCGCGTCTTCCCCGAAAGTGAGGGAGTTCGATCGCCCTCCACGGGCTCTCATCGCCGCCCAGTTCGGACGACGCCGCCGACCGGGCACACCACGCTGCACGCCGAGTGGGGCATTTCGCCGCGACTCCCGGGTTTATTCACGCGGCTGCCGGAGCCAAACACAGTGCCGGGCAACACCAGGTCCCAGTGGTCCGATGGCTGACCTGATCACCTTCGGCGAGACGATGCTCCGCCTCTCGCCCACAGGGGGCGAGCGGCTCTCCACCACTGACGAACTCGCGCTCCGCACCGCCGGCGCCGAGAGCAACGTCGCGATCGCCGCTGCGCGGCTGGGCACCGACGCCGCGTGGTGCTCGAAGCTCCCGGACTCGCCGCTGGGGCGACGGGTCCGCCGCGACGTCGAGACCCACGGCGTCGAGCCACTGATCGCCTGGAGCGACACCCACCGGCAGGGCGTCTACTACCTCGACGACGGCGAGGAACCCCGCGGAACCGACGTGATCTACGACCGCGCGAACGCCGCGATCACGACGACGACACCCGACGATCTCCCGCTCGGGCCCCTCGCGGACGCCGAGCTCTTCTTCACAACGGGGATCACACCGGCGCTCTCGAGGACTCTCGCCGAGACCACGGTGACGCTGCTGGAGGGTGCCGACCGGACGGCGTTCGACCTGAACTACCGAAGCAAGCTCTGGTCACACGACGAAGCGCGGGCGGCTTACGACTCGTTGCTCCCCGCCGTCGACGTCCTGTTCGCCCCGGAACGGGACGCCCTCGAGATCCTGGGTTGCTCCGGGCAGCCTCGGGAGATCGCTGCGGACCTCCGGGACCGCTATGGCTGTGACACCGTCGTCCTGACCCGCGGCGAACACGGCGCCCTCGCCAGGACGCCGTCGGGTACCGTCGAGCAACCGGTCATCCCCGCCGACACGGTCGACCCGATCGGCACCGGCGACGCCTTCGTCGGCGGCTACCTCTCCCAGTCCCTGGCGGGCGCCGGTCCCCGGCGGTGCCTGGCCTACGCAGCCGCGACGGCGTCGCTCAAGCGGACGGTCGAGGGGGATCTGGCGGTGGTGACGCCCGACGAGGTGGCGGCGGTCCTGCGGGAGCATCGCGGGGAGGCCGGTCGAGCGTGATCGCGAGGACGTGGATCGGCGGTGCTCTCCACGAAACGACAGCCGAGGATTCCAGCGGCTCCGACGGAGTCCTACCGGCTGCTACACGTCGAGCGAGTGGTCTGACTCGTCGAGGAGGCGGTTGTGGATCGCCTCGCCGCTGTCGGGGTCGAAGAGGTGGATGGCGTCCGACGGGACGCTGGCCGTGACGGTCTGTCCGCTCTCGTACTGGTCCATACCACCGACGGTCGCGGTCATCTGGTCGGACTCACCCTCCGGTTCGAGTTCCTCGTCCGCGAACTCCTCGGCGTCGACGTCTTCCTCCTCGCCGCCGCGGGCAAGTCTCGCCAGGAACCCCACTGTCCAGTTCGCAATGCCGGTTGCGACGCCGGTCACCAGGCCGCGGAGCCACACGGCGGCCCGAGTGGCGATGCCCGGCCCCTCCGCCGCGGCCTCCTGCGTGATGCCGGCCTGTCCGGAGCGGCCGGAGACTTCCCGACGGGCCTCCTCGGAGAGCGCGAGGTAGACGACGTTCTCCCCGCCGGTCGGTTCGACGACGTCTACGGTCGCCTCGATGTCGTGATCGCCCACCGTTCCGTCCGGACGGAGTTCGATGTCCTCCGGTCGAATGCCAAGGAGGAGGTCGTCGTGGTCCTCGACCGCCTCGGCGATCTCCGCGGGGAGCGGGTAGTCGAACTCGTCTGCGTGCAGGACGCCCTCGCGGTGGGTGACTGCCAGGAAGTTCATCGGCGGGTCGCCGATGAAACCGGCGACGAAGAGGTTGCTGGGTCGGTGGTAGCACTCAAGCGGCGTGCCGACCTGCTGGAGGAGCCCGTCGTCGAGGATCGCGATCCGGTCGCCCATCGTCATCGCCTCCGTCTGGTCGTGGGTGACGTAGATGGTGGTGGTGCCCAGTTCCTCCTGCAAGCGCTGGAGCTCGGTGCGCATCTGGGCCCGTAGCTTGGCGTCCAGGTTCGACAGCGGCTCGTCCATGAGGAATACCTGTGGATCCCTGACGATCGCACGGCCGAGTGCGACGCGCTGGCGCTGTCCACCGGAGAGGTCCGCCGGCTTGCGGTCGAGGAGTCCGCCGATGCCCATCATGTCCGCGGACTGCTGGACCCGGTCGTCGATGGCCTCCCGATCGAGGGTCGTCGACTCCTCGAGGCCGAACGCCATGTTCCCGCGGACGGTCATGTGCGGGTACAGCGCGTAGGACTGGAACACCATCGCGATGTCCCGACGCTGGGCGGGAATGTCGTTGACGACCTCCCCGTCGATCGAGACCGTCCCAGACGTGACCGTCTCGAGGCCGGCGATCATCCGGAGCGTGGTCGACTTCCCACAGCCCGACGGCCCGACAAGGACGAGGAACTCCCCGTCGTCGATCGCCACCGAGACGTCGTCGACGGCGACGACCTCCTCGTCGCCGTCCTGGAACACCTTCGTGACCGATTCGAGCGTGACCTCAGCCATCGTGGCTCACCACCGATCGGGCGCCGTGCGAGGCGAGGCCGTGGGTTCGTGTCGTACCTGTCATGCGGATTCACCAGTGATCCCCTCGGCGAACTGCTCGCCGAAGAGGACGTAGAGGATGATCGTCGGCGCGGCGACGGCGAAGGCTGCCGCCATCACCAGCGAGAAGTCCGTCGCGAAAGAGCCCAGCGTCTCGTTGAGTTTCTGGGTCGCGACGTGCTGGGCGGAGTCCTCGACGAGGATCAGTGCGAACAGCAGGTCGTTCCAGATATTCGTGAACTGATAGATCATCGTGACCGCGAACATCGGCTTCGAGAGCGGGAAGATGATCCGCCGGTAGACGGTGAACATCGACGCGCCGTCCACCTGGGCTGCCTCGAGGATCTCGTCGTCGATCGTGAAGTAGTAGCCCCGGAAGAGGACGGTACAGATCGGGATTCCATACGCCGTGTGGGTCACGCTGAGCTCGATGAGGTCGGCGTGGTTCCCCAGCGAGAACAGGACCCCCGAGACGATCGGCAGGAACGCGAGGTTCGACGCCAGCAGCTTCAGGGATCCCTCCAGCGCCATCGTGCTCCAGAACTGTCGGAGCGGGACCAGCACCGACTGGTACGGGATGAACACGCCCGCGACGAAGAGGACGAGCACCCCGAGCTGGCCGCGCCAGGAGAGCTTCGTCAGCCCGAAGGCCGCGACGCTCCCCAGGAACGCCGACAGCACCGTCGCGGGGATCACGAACAGGAAGCTGTTGGTCATGCCCGACCGGACGATGTCGAAGCCGTTTTGCCAGTTCGACAGCGTCGCGTCCGAGGGTGCTGGCGGCGCGTAGGGCAGGCCGCTGGCCTGGTCGGCGAACGCTGTCATGATCCCGGAGTGCAGGGGAAGCAGGTAGAACACGAGGAGTCCCACCAGGGCCGTGTACAGGGCGAAGCGTCGGCCCGGGACGGGCAGTCCTCGCCCCTCCGCCGACGGCTCCTCCTGGGGCCGTTCCCGCTCGGGGTCGACGGCCTCGGCGGGTTCGCCGGGACCGCTTGCGGGTGTTTCGGTGCCGCTCATCTACAGATCACCCCGCTTGTACTGCGTGTAGAGGTACGGCGCGATGATCCCCAGCGCCATCAGGAAGAGGATCGTCGCCACGGCCGAGCCGTAGGCCCAGTTCGTCCGGCCGAACGCCTCGCGATACATCAGAATGGGCATGATGTCTGCCGATGGGCCGGGCGTCGCGCCACCGAAGATCACGAAGATGAAGTCGAACGCCTTGAGTCCGAACACCATCAGGACGACCGCGGCACTGGTCGTCGAGGCCCGGAGCTGTGGCAGGATGACCCGCCAGTACATCCGGAGCGTCGAGGCGCCGTCGACCCGCGCGGCCTCGTAGTGATCGTCAGGGATCGCGCGGAGCCCGGCGAGGTAGACGATCATGCAGTACCCGCTGAACTGCCAGGTCAGCGCGAAGATCACCGCGTAGAGCTTGAACTGTGGGTCGCCCAGCCAGTTCTGGGTGAACGCACCGAGGCCGACCGCCGTAAGCAGTTCGTTGATCACCCCGCCGTCGAAGCGGTACATCCACCGCCAGAGGATCGCCGTCACGACGAACGACAGCGCCATCGGCAGGAGGTAGATCGTCCGGAACGTGTTCTCGAGACGGATCCCGCGGTCGATGAGGACTGCGAGGCCGAGCCCGACGCCCAGCGAGACCACGGTAAACACGATCAGCAGCTTGAACGTGTTGACGAACGCGTTGTACTCTGCGATCTGCGTGTCACCCCCGTTCAGGCGCTCGACGGCACCATCGTAGACCTGCTCGAAGAACTGGACGTACATGTCGAAGTCCAGCTGACTGTACGACGGCTCGCCCAGTCCCTCCCAGCCGGTCAGTGAGATGACGAAGTTCCAGCTGATGGCGCCGTAGACGAACAGCAAGACGAGCAGGAACGGTGGCAACCAGAACGGCAGCGCTCGCACCCAGTCACGGTGGCGGAGCGGTCGCTTCGACCCGGACGCCGCGGCGGGCGTTCCGCCGTCGGTGACCGGGTCCGAGGGCTCCTCCTCGGTGCCGGGGGCTTCCTCGCCCCCGTGAAATCGCGATCCCAGGTCGGCGAAGGCCGACGCGATTCGCCGGAGCATTCGGGCAGCTTAGAGCTCGTCGACGATCCGGCTCGCGGTCTCCGAGGCGTTCCAGCTCTCGATGAACCCCGAGAAGATCTCCTCGAACTGGCTCTTGCCATCGGGATCGATCCCGCTCCCGTGGGCGATCGAGGGGACCTGCTCGTCGGAATCGCTGAAGTCCGACGCCTGGTCCTGGAGGAATTCGGGGTAATCGTCGGTCGGAACGTCGGTCCGCGGCGGGATCGATCCCTTCGTGCGGTTGAACGTCTCCTGGCCGTCGATGGAGCCACACTGGCGCAGCCACTGCTTGGTCATCGTCGGCGAGGGGTTGTTCGTCGGCATGACGAACGAGTCCATGACGATGGCGTAGACGCCACCCGTGCCCGGGAACGGCACCATGTCCCAGTCCTCGCCGTAGTCGAAGCCACTCGCAGTCTGGTACTCGCCGACAGCCCAGTCGCCCTGGTGGAGGAAGGCCGCATCGCCGTCGATGACTGCCTGGTTCGCCTCGTCCCAGGTGACCGAGGCCGAGTTGGGGGAGATGTAGTCGCTGTAGTCGACGACGAGCTGGAGGGACTCCTCGAGAGCGGACTCGTGGTCGCTCACGTTCTTGTCGAGGACGTCCCGGTAGGCGTCGACCCCGTTCTGGGCCATGAAGACCATCTCCCACATCTGGAGCGTCGACCACGTCGAGCTGGTCTGGTGGGCCATGCCGATGTACCCCTCCGAGTCGGCTGTCTCCATTGCCGTGAGGAGATCCTCGCCGTCGGAGAGGCCGTCGACGTCGATGCCGGCGTCCTCGACCACGTTGACGTTGTAGAAGAGGTTGTTGAGTCGATGGATGTTCAGCGGCACCGCGACGAAGTCGCCGTCGTGGCGCGCCGTCTCTTTGACGCCGTCGAGATAGGCCGAGTCCATCTCGTCGGTCCAGACGTCGTTGATCGGATTCAGGAGGTCCTCGCTGGTGTAGGGATCGAGCGAGCCGCCGGGCCAGATCTGGAACGTGCTGGGTGGATCGCCGCTGGACACGCGGGACTGGATCGCCGTGTCGATCGCAGAGCCCGCGCCGCCCGGCGCGGGGTTGTTGTTGATGTCTCCGCCGGAGTACCCGTACTCGTTCCGGAAGGACTCGAGGAGGTCGTTCAGAGCGGCCTCCTCACCGCCCGCGGTCCACCAGTGGACGAGTTCGAGCTCCTCGTCCTCGGCGGGTTCGTCCGGGACGCCCTCGACGTCGTCGCCGCCGTCGTCGCCCGTCAGGCAACCCGCCAGCATCGTCGTACTCGCGGCACCCAGTACACCTGCCCGGCGCATGACCTCCCGACGAGGGAGTCCATGCGCTGTGGACTTGTCTGTCATAATTGATGACTCATTTTAGAACGACTCGCGCGACCGTGATAAGTATTTTCTCACATGGATGCCATAAATACACAAACGGAGTGCACCGGAGCAATTTTACCCGGGCTCGCGGAACCGCCATCGTCCGTCTCCCGACCAGCGGCGGCCGCGGATGCCCTGCGTCTCCGGCCTCGTTCGGGCTGCGCCCGAGACCCGGGATCTTCCCGGTGGACCTATGGTGGTGAGTGGCGACGGTTCCACCAACGTCGGACGGCCGGGTCCGCATCCGGGCGCGCCCGTTCCGTGTCCACGTTCCCATCGATGACACCCACCATCACCGACTACGAACTCTACGAGGTCCCGCCGCGGTGGCTCTTCCTCCGCCTCGAGACCAGCGACGGCACTGTCGGCTGGGGCGAGCCGATCGTCGAGGGACGTGCCAGCACCGTGCGGGCGGCCGTCGAGGAGCTACTGGAGGGCTACCTGCTCGGCGAGGACCCGAGTCGCATCGAGCACCACTGGCAGCGCCTGTATCGCGGCGGCTTCTACCGCGGCGGGCCGGTGCTGATGAGCGCCATCGCGGGCATCGACCAGGCGCAGTGGGACATCAAGGGCAAGCGCTTCGACGCTCCGATCTACGAACTCCTTGGCGGCCCGGTCCGCGACCGCGTCCGGGTCTACCAGTGGATCGGCGGCGATCGTCCGGCTGACGTCGGCGACGCGGCCGCCGAGCAGGTGGATGCTGGCTTCACCGCGCTGAAGATGAACGCGACCCCCGAGCTCAGGCGCGTCGACAATCCCGCCGCGGTCGAGGCGGCGGCGGAGCGGCTCGCGGTCGTCCGCGACCGCGTCGGCCCCGAGGTCGACGTCGGCGTCGACTTCCACGGCCGCGTCTCCAAGCCCATGGCCAAGCGCCTCGTCGAGGCGCTCGAGCCCCACGAGCCATTCTTCGTCGAGGAGCCGGTCCTCCCCGAGCACCTCGACGACCTCCGGGAAGTTGCCCAGCACACCACGATCCCGATCGCCACGGGAGAGCGCCTCTTCTCCCGCTTCGACTTCAAGCCGCTCTTCGAGGACGGCTGCGTCGACGTGATCCAGCCCGACCTCTCCCACGCCGGCGGGATCACCGAGGTGAAAAAGATCGCCGCCATGGCCGAGGCCTACGACGTGGCGATGGCGCCCCACTGCCCGCTCGGCCCGATCGCGCTCGCTTCGTGCGTGCAGGTCGACGCCGTCGCGCCCAACGCGCTCATCCAGGAGCAGAGTCTGGACATCCACTACAACGAGACCAGCGACGTGCTGGATTACCTCGCGGATCCGGACGTCTTCGACTACGATGAGGGGTACGTGGACCTTCCCGACGGGGCGGGGCTCGGGATCGAGATCGACGAGGACCACGTCGAGGCGATGGCCCAGCAGGACGTCGACTGGCACAACCCCGTCTGGACACACGACGACGGTAGTGTGGCGGAGTGGTGACGACCGAATCCCAGCATCGCAGTTCTGTTTACACCCTCAACATCTGATGGATAGTGCGTGCTGAATACAGAGAATGTAGTCAGCAAATCTAGTTCGTTGATTGCGATTGGTAGACGGTGAATCAGTGCCCCAAGCACCAGTCCTACGGTGTCCGGCTGCGCAATGACGGCCTGAAGGAGGCAACGCGCTGGGGGATCCAGTGGATCGTCCAGCCCTGATCCAGCGAGATCGACCGACCCGGCAGGCCCAGCTACGCGCTGCAACCACCCGTCCAGAGATAATACGTGTCATTACGGTAGGAAACCGTATAGAACTGCGTCTCGTCGCCGTACTCGAACTCTGGCGGGTCGTCACTCCCATCGAAGAATTGGTAGTCACCGTCCTCTCGCGCACGATCGAAGATTGACTGGGCGTCGGAACTCATGTTCTCGTAGTCGTAGTGAGTGACGTGGTCGCTTGAGAATGAGATACCTTCGATCTCGTCCGGGTCGTCGTAGACATGTGTTGTGCGCCGGCAGTCCGCGTCGTCTTCGAACAGCGGCGCGAAAAATATCAGGAACAGTCCCAGACAGAGGAGAACAGCGAGAAGCCCGCCGAATAGTGCCTTCACATTCATCGGTTGGCGGTACTCTTACTGCTGCCCCGCATCATGGGTTCCAGAGGTTTCCACCGCCTCGACTGTGCATGACGAGCACTCAGTGTTTTCTCGGTGGCTTCCATCCCCTTCAGCAGCTATCAAATTGCCGAGTGTCAAATAGCCACGTGCCGACACTGGTGGATTGATGACGCACTGTTCCCGACATTCCGAGATCGTGCTACTGCGCGTGTTGGTGTTGTGCATGAGCATCCTCTCGTCTATCGGAGCCAATAAGCGCGTACGGGGTCTCAGTTCGGCAGTCACCGAATCCGATGGGTACTAGCTAGAAACAATTTGACCGACTCAGCGCCTGCATACATCATGCTCTCCAATCCCATCACCAGCCAGATGTACACCACTCCCCCAATGAGCATCACTAAATTTCGCGCACGTCGTCGAGTAGTTCACGAACGAAGGTTCTACCCTCTACAACATCAATTTCGTCCGGAGGATCCATCGAGCGAAGTACATCGTCGATCGCTTGCTCGGCCAGGATATCGCTGACAAGGACGGCCACGTGACGCGGCCCCTTGGTTGCGTATTGATACGCCAGGCCCGCGAGAACAGCATCGGTCGTCTCAATGTCGTCCTCCGTGACGTCGTCCGCAGAGAGACTGTAGATCCGTTCACGCGTCCTGTCGATGGCACTGGAGACGCCAGAGTCGGTGAAATCAACCTCCGCCCGCTCCAGCCAGCCCGCGTCCTGTGCCGACCGGAGTCGGTCACGCTGATACCGATACGCCTCCGGGCTCTCGCCGAGTTCCTCGGCCACGTGGTCCGGGATTCGGACGGCGATGTCCCGTCGTGTGACGTACTCCTCGAACGCCTGGTACTTGTCGTTGGACGGACCGCCCATTGCAAAGAGGACGCTCGTGTCGATGATCGTGATGCATCCGCGCTGAAGCTCCGCTCCCGGCATCTCTCAGGGCTTCAGGTACGGGTCGTACGCGGTTGCCTCCTCGACGACGTCTTGGAGTGCCGAGATGACGGTCGTTCCCTCGACAGGGTGGACATCGAGCTTGGTTGCGGCGGTCCGTTGGGTCATCTCACCGTTCATCACGCGCAGCGTGTAGTGCAGCGCGGCAGCGAGCTTTGGGATCCCCTGTCGCTCGACGAACACCCGGATATCCTCGTTCTCGATTTGCCGACCGATCGCGTCAACGAGTACGGGCGTCGCGACCACCTCGCCGTGCTCGGTGTCGAGGGTGAGGTGAATCGGTTTGACGGAGATCCGCGTCGGTGTCTGGTCCTCGTGACGCGTGAGAACGCCCATCTCTTCGAGCTCGCCCACGTACTTGTACGCCGTCGAGTGAGGGATGCCGAGGTCCTGCTTGACCGACTCGATGGTGACCGTCCCGTTCTGGAGGACGTGGATGTAGAGTCGTGCCAGCTGGGGTGTGTTCAGCAGTTCGGCGTACGTGAGGAGATTCCCGAGTGTCTCCTCGGGATCCGCTGAGTCTATGAGCCGGAAGTCCGTCGACATCATTATCCATGTTCCCTGTATTGAGTATTAACACTTCCGCCGGTCATTTGACCTGGACGTAGCGCTATGAGAGATACGCGCCCTGAATCAGCAGCGTGACGGATACCTGACAACGGCCTGGATTCTACTCGGGCAAAACGAACGGAGCGTGGAGAGTGACGGTTTCGAGGAGAGCGGCGCGGGTGCTCACCGGTGAAATCAGATAGCGTACGAACTCCACAACCCCGCTGTCCGCTGTTCAGACCCCGCGACCCTGGAGCTTCTCCTCTTCGGGCAGATCGGCGTTCGCGTCGCCCTTCATCCCGGAGCCGATGTCCGCGGAGATCTCCGCGAGCGCCTCGGGGTCGTCCCAGTTGTTCACGGCGTCGACGATCGCCGTGCCCATCGCCTCGGGATCCTCCGCGCCGAAGATACCGGAGCCCACGAAGATGCCGTCGCACTCGTGGTGCATCATCAGCGCGGCGTCGGCGGGCGTCGCGATGCCGCCGGCGGCGAAGTTGACGACGGGCAATCGGCCCATCTCCGCGGTCTCGTGAACGAGGTCGGCGGGCGCCTCGTTCTCGCGGGCCCAGCGCTCGCGCTCCTCGTGGGTCATCCCCTCCAGTTCGCGGATGGCGCCCAGAATCGACCGCTGGTGGTGGACGGCCTGGTTCACGTCGCCGGTCCCGGCCTCGCCCTTCGTCCGGATCATCGCCGCGCCCTCCTCGATCCGGCGCAGTGCCTCGCCGAGGTTCCGCGCGCCGCAGACGAAGGGCGCGTCGAAGTCGCGCTTGTCGATGTGGTAGGCGTCGTCGGCGGGCGTCAGCACCTCGGACTCGTCGACCATGTCGACGCCGATCGCCTCGAGGATCTGGGCTTCCTTCGTGTGCCCGATCCGGGACTTGCCCATCACCGGGATCGAGACCTCGTCGATGATCGCCTCGACGTCTGCCGGGTCGGCCATCCGTGCGACGCCGCCGCGCTTCCGGATGTCGGCGGGAACGGCCTCGAGGGCCATCACGGCGACGGCACCCACGTCCTCGGCGATCCGCGCCTGCTCGCGGTTCACGACGTCCATGATGACGCCGCCCTTTTGCATCCGGGCGAACCCGCGCTTGACGAGCTCGGTGCCGCGGGTGAGGTCCTCGAGGTCGGTCTCGTCTGTCATACCGACCGGTTGGGCGTGGACGCACTTACTGGTGTCCATTGGCCGGCGACGCCGGACGATCGCCGTCGGGTGGTCCGCTCCCGTGCCCCGGGGACCACGGTCCACGTGGGTCGCCTGAGGGCGACTGGCCCGCCGGTGACGGTGGTCCGCGACCGCTACCGTTTAGGCGACCCCCTCGCTGTGTGCGGACGATGGGAACGGACGGCGACGTGGGACGGACGTGGCTCCGCCGACTCACGAGCGACGAGGGGCTGCCCGACCGCGCGGGGCTCCCCAGGCACCTCGCCCCCGTCCCCGAGCGCCTCGAGAACCTCGGCCTCCGCTTCGCCTGGGCGGTCGTCGCCGTCAACCTCCTCGGCACCGCCTTCGGCTTCTGGTACTACCGCTTCCAGTTCGCCGAGACCCCGACGGCCCTGCTGCCGCTGGTCCCGGACAGCCCGGCGGCAACCCTGCTCTTCGCCGCCGCGGTCGCGACCTGGAAGCTTGGACGGCCCCAGGAGTGGCTGATCGCGCTCGCCTTCGTCGGGAACGTAGTGCTCGGGGCGTGGACGCCGTTCGTCCTCCTGCTCTTTGGCTCGGAGTTCCCCGTCTCGATCGCGATGTGGAACTTCCTGTTCTGGAGCCACCTCGCGATGGTCGCGCAGGCGTTCGTCCTCCACCGGATCGGGGACTTTCCGACCCGCGCCGTCGCCGTCGCCGCCGTCTGGTACGGCCTGAACCTCGTCGTCGACTACTTCGTGCCGGTACTGGGCGATCATCCCCACCACACGGCGATCCCGGTCGATCCGGACCACCCCGTCGCCCTCGGCGCCGAGGCCCACGATGTCGTCGCCGCCGGGGCGGTGACGCTCGTGATCGCTGCGCTCGTCACTGCGATGGCGATCGGGCGAGCACTCGACGGACTCCAGCGAGATCGATCCACAGCCGGGCCCGAGGATCCTCCCTGACCTGTCGGTCTGGCAGGCCTCGATACGTTCGGGGGAAGCGGCGTCGCTCCCGACGGCTCAGGCGGAGCCGTCGACTTCGGCACGGAGCGTGGCGACGTCGACGACGCGCTCGGCGTGGGCGTTGTGCTGGTGGATCGACTCGTCGTTGGACTGGCGCATCGTGACGACGGCGTCGTCCGGGAGGTCGGGGAACGTCTCGACGACCCCCTCGGCCATCGACCGGACGCAGTCCTCGACGAACTTGGCGTCGCTGTGGGCGTCGAAGGTCATGTGGTCCTCGTCGGGCCGCTTGGCGAGGTTGTAGATCCGCGCGCTCATCGCGTCCCGGGCCACGTCGATGAGGTCGACGAGGTCGACCTCCGGCACCCCGTCGCTCTCGACGCAGAGGGTGGCGTGGCCCCGCTGGGAGTGCCCCGGCTGGGGAACTTCGTCGAGGAACGCCTCGATGGTGTCGTCGTCGACATCGAGCTCCGCCAGGGTGTCCCGGGCCCGGGCCTCGGACATTCCCTGCGAGCACGGACAGACCGTCATGCCGGTGACCTCGGCGCCGATCTCGGTCCGGACGCCGTCCTCGCTCGCGGTCGCTCTGGCGAGCACGTCGCTGGCGAACTGGGTCTCGCGGCCGCTGGCGGGCGTCTCCTCGCGCTGGACGAACTCCGCCTCCATGGAGACCTCCGCCCGCGTCGTGTAGTCGTGTTTCTCCAGCAGCCGGCGGGCGGCATCCGAGCAGACGGACTCGACGCCGTAGACCTCCTCCCGGGTCGCCGCCTCCAGGGTCTCGTCGACGACCTCCATGTTCCGGCTCATGTCGGCGCCCTTGCGCCAGGACGGCAGGTCGACGAACACCTCGAACTCCGCCATGAGGACGATCGGCCGGTCCTCGGCCCGGGCGATCTTCACGAGCTTCTCGACGCCCGTCACGCCCACGCGGTTCAGACCGACCTGGACGTCGGGACGGTCGGCCTGCACGTCCGGCAGTTGCTGGCTCATCACCACGAACGGGGGTCCAGCGCCGATTAGGCCTTACGAAAGCGGGAACGCCTGGATCACTCCAGTTTCCCAAGTGCCTCGAAGAACTCCAGTTCCGGCCCCGCCAGCCGGAGCGGCCGATCGGACGCCGCCACCGAGAACGTCGCCGGCGCCTCGACGGTCCGCTCGGCCCGCCCGTCCGTGACCACGTGGCCGGTCTCGACGCCGGAGAGGGTGAGTTCGACCGTCGCCTCGGGGTCGACGACCACCGGCCGGGTCTCCGTACGGGGGAACATCGGCGTCACGACCATCGCTTCAACCGTCGGATGGAGCAGCGGGCCGCCCTCGCTCAGGTTGTACGCCGTACTCCCCGTCGGCGTCGCCACGAGGACGCCGTCGGCGACGCCTTCGAGGTAGGTCGAGCCGTCGACGGCGATGGAGAGTTCCGTCGTCGCGCCGGCTCCCCGTCGGGGGCCCTGCAACAGGACCTCGTTGACCGCGGGCGCCAGGGGCTCGACGGGGCCCTCGACGCGGAGCCGTGGGACCTCGCGGATGCGGAGTTCGCCCGCCGCCAGGTCGTCGACGGCGCCCAGGACCTCCTCGACTGCCGAGGAGGGGGACACGGCGTTGAGGAAGCCGACTTCTCCGAGGTTCACGCCCACGATCGGCGTGGTGTCCACCGCCCGGGCGGCGTAGAGAAAGGTCCCGTCGCCGCCGACGCTCACTGCGAGGTCCGCCTCGGGAAGCCGGTCAGTCGGCGTTCCCGGGACGTCCAGCGCGGTGGCTGTCGATTCGTCGACGAGCACCTCGACGCCCCGCGCCAGCAGTCGCTCCCGGAGTGTCGCCGTGATCTCCACGGCCCGTTCGCGGCCGCGCTGCCCGACGAGGCCGACCTGCATCGCCGACGGCTACGCTTCGGGGGGTCAAAAGCGCCGCGTCCGGCGACCGCAACTCCGATCCCTCGGGACGGGACCGGTGGTCGGCTGGCGACCGGCCGCCGCCGAAGGTGACGCGGTAATCTATCGCGACAATGCTGGTCAGTGCGCTCCCGCACGCTCGACCTACGGGAACTGTCCTACGTCCGTCTACCGAGTCCACTGGTTTCCCCTGGACAGGCTGCCACGCCCCAGGTCGGGCCTCGCTAGGGCTGGACGATCAGTGTCGCGTCCCCCGCCTCCAGGAGCTCCCCCTCGCCGTCGTAGGTCTGCTCCCGCACCAGCTCGTAGAACTCGTCGTCGATCGTCTCGCCCGCGATCGCGAGCCCCTGATCGGTCTCCTCGTACTCGCCGGCATCGATGGCGGCGTCGAAGTCCCCGATCAGCTCGCCGTACTCCGGCCCGAGCGTGGCGTAGTCGAGGTCGACGTCGACGATCTCGGTGGTGGTCGGCGCCTCGCCGTCCTCCGCGGTGACCGTTCCCACGTGCATGACGTCGGCGATGGCGTCCTCGAACCCGCCGACGTCCCCGTAGACCGTGACCGCCGAGAGGTCGGCGTTCAGCGGCAGGCCCGCCTCGGTCTTGTAGCCCCGGAGTGCCGAGATGACCTCGAGGGCGTTCTCGCCGGCGGTCAGGTCGGCCTCCTGGCCCGTCGGCTCGGGCCACTCCGTTCTATGGACGCTCGCGGCCTCGGCGCCCTCGGCGTAGCTCGCCTGCCAGATCTCCTCCGTGACGTGGGGCAGGATCGGCGCGAACAGCGCGAGGAACCGCCGATGGGCGGTCCGGAGGACGAACGCCGTCGAGAGCGCGGCCTCGTCGGCGCTTCCCTCGGCGATGGCGGCGCGCTCGACGTCGTCGAGGCGCTGTTTTGCGATCTCGAGGTAGTCGTCGCAGAACGTCTCCCAGAAGAACGTCCGGAGCTCGGTCCGGGCCTTGGCGTAGGCGTGGTCCTCGTACTTCGCGGTGACGGAGTCGAGGACGGCGTCGAGTCGGGCGAGGAGCCACTCGTCGATGGGCTCGAGGGCTGGCTCCGAGTCGTCGGGGCCATCGGCACCGCTGGCCCCGGCGGGCGCCGCGGGATCGACCGGTGCGAGCTGGTCGACGAGCTTCGAGGCGTTCCAGAGCTTCCGGAGCAGGCGCTCGCCTGCCTCGAGGTCGCCCTCCTTGAACGGGAAGTCGTCGCCGACCGCGGTGCCCGCCGCCCAGAAGCGTGCGGCGTCGACCGGGAAGGCGTCCATGACCTCCTCGGGCGTGACCACGTTCCCCTTGGACTTGGACATCTTCTCGCGGTTCTCGTCGAGGACGTGCCCGTGGATGAGGACCGAGTCGAAGGGGACCTCGCCGGTGTGTTCGTAGCACTTGACGACGGTGTGGAACAGCCAGAAGCTGATGATGTCGTGGCCCTGGGGCCGCAGGTCGAAGGGGTAGAGTTCGGGGAGTTCGAGGTCCCCGGCGTCCAGCGCACCGGTTCCCAGCTCCGCGGGGTCCCAGCCGGCGTTGATCAGCGGCGTCAGCGAGGAGGTCGCCCAGGTGTCGAAGACGTCCTCCTCGGGCTCGAACGCCTCGTGTCCGCACTCCGGGCAGGCGTCGACCGGGGGCTCGTCCTCGATGGGCTCGACCGGCAGGTCCTCGCGGTCGGCGAGGATCGCCTCGCCGCAGTCCTCGCAGTACCAGACCGGGAACGGGATGCCCGAATCCCGCTGGCGTGAGATACACCAGTCCCACTCCAGGCCCTCGATCCAGTGGCGGTAGCGGGTGTACATCTTCTCGGGGTACCACTCCATCTGCCGACCGGCCTCGAGGTACTCCTCCTTGCGGTCGAGCAACTCGACGTACCACTGCTCGGTGACGCGGTACTCGACGTCGGTCTCGCAGCGCTCGTGGACCTGGACGGTGTGCGTGATCGGCTCGTGATCCCGGAGTGCACCCGCGTCCTCGAGGTCCTCGACGATGACCTCCCGCGCCGCCTCCGTCGAGAGCCCCTCGTACTCGCCGGCTGTCTCGGTCATCGTCCCCGAGGCGTCGATGGCGACCCGGAGGTCGAGGTCGTGGGCCTGGTACCACTCGATGTCGGTCTGATCCCCGAAGGTACAGCACATGACCAGTCCCGTCCCGGTCTCGAGGTCGACGCGCTCGTCCTCGTAGATGGGGACCTCGTGTCCGAAGATCGGGACCCGCGCCGTCCCGCCGACGAGGTGGGCGTTGGCGTCGTCCTCGGGGTGGACGAACATCGCGACACACGCCGGCAGCAGCTCCGGCCGGGTCGTGGAGATGACGAGGTCGTCGCCGGGATCGGTCGGCGGTGCGTAGGGCCGTTCCTCGGCCGCCTCGGCGACGGCCGACTCGTCGGGCTCGCCGCCGGCCTCGACGAGCTCGAAGGCGACGTCGTTGAACGCCGACTCCCGGTCGGCGTCCTCCATCTCGACCTGGGAGATCGCGGTCTCGCAGTCGGGACACCAGATCGCGGGCGCGCGCTGGCGGTACTCCCGGCCCTGCTCGTAGAGGTCGAGGAAGGAGAGCTGCGAGATCCGCTGGACGCGGGGCTCGATCGTCTTGTAGGTGCGATTCCAGTCGATCGACATCCCCAGCGACTGCATCTTCTCGGTGAAGTCGGCCTCGTACCCCCGGCAGACCTCGCGGCACTTCTCCTGGAACTCCCGCCGGGAGAAGTCCTGGTGGCGGATGCCCAGTTCCCGCTCGGTCAGGCGCTCGGAGGCGATCCCGTTGTCGTCGTAGCCGAAGGGGAAGAACGTGTCCTCGCGGGCCATCCGGCGAAACCGCGCGGCGAAGTCCTGGAGCGTGTTGCCATAGAGGTGGCCCATGTGGAGGTCCCCAGAGACGGTCGGTGGCGGGGTGTCGATCGCGTAGGCGGTGTCGGGATCCTCGACCGGGTCGTAGGCGAAGATCTCCTGGTCGACCCAGTATTCCTGCCACCGGCGCTCGGCCTCGCGGGGCTGGTACTCGCCCTCGAGCGTGGCCTCGGGCCGGTCGTTGCTCGGTGCGTCGGTCTCGTCCTCGGGATCGGTCTGGGTGGCGTCGGGCATGGCTGGGGTGGTTGCGTCGTCGGCGACGTCGGGTCGACGTCGGGCGGGGGTCGCGGTCGGTGGCGAGCGGTGCGAGAACTGGAGGTGGGGTATGCGGGGCTAAAGGGCCCCTACTACGACGCTACGTACCGCGAACCCGGTGTGCATCACCAGTTAGTGCTTGTGTCCTGCACGTAACTCTTTCGTCGTGGAGTGGTGGGCTGAGTCGCGCGGCCGCACGCGTGATTGAGACCCATGCTAAGGACAGAATCCCATGCTGGGGACCACCCGGAGATGTGGACCGTGTCGGTGGTCCGGTGACTCGGCGTTCGGCGGTCTCGGCGACGCCTGGATGCCCGGCGGTGGGACCCGACGCTTCCGTCAGTCGATCTCGACCGCCCGCTCCGGGGAGCCGGAGTGCGCCCGCACCCACAGCTCGCCGATCCGGGAGAGTCGCGTCCGGTGGGACTTGCCCTGGTGGTCCTGCTCGATGTAGCCCTTGCCGCCGGGGCCGAGCCGATCGACGTTGTAGATGACCTTGGAGCGGAAGCTGTCGGTGTACTCCTCGTCCAGCTCGTCGGCGAGGGACTTCGCCAGCTCCGAGACGGAGTCGAACTCGCCCGCCTCGCCGAGCCGGTAGAGGATCACCTCCTCGAAGGGCTTGACGTTGGAGAAGGAGGCCACGGGCAACTCGACGACGTGGCTCCCGTCGATCTCCTTGGCGCCGATGGTGGTCCCTCGCTCGTCGAACTCCGCGAGGAGGTCCCTGGTCTCCTCGAGGCGCTCGTGGATACGCTCGGGATCGACGGACCCGGTTGCGATCGAGCCCTCGGCGTCCTCGAGGTCCGAGAGGAGTTGCTGTTGCTCCCGGAGCTCCTCGGCGAGTTCGGTCTCGAGGTACTTCTCGGGGGCGGTGTAGTAGGTGTGAATCTTCTCGCGGTCGGCCTCCCGCTCGACCATGATCGAGTGGGCGGCCGTCGCGAATGCGAAGGAGACGGGTCGGGGCATCGCGGAGACGTTGACCCAGACCTCGTTGCCGCGATCGAGCTCGTCGTTGATCAGCTCGTAGGCCTGCTCGAACGCGCCGTCGTAATCGTAGACGTCCTCGAGCACCACGCGCTCGGTCGTCGCGCCCAGGAGGTTCCTGAAGTCCTGCTCGAGCTTGGTCGAGAGGCGGCGCGAGTACTCGACGTTTGCCTCGCTACCCACCGCGCCCTCCAGGAGGATCGCCCGGTCCACGTCGAGCTGATCGCGCACCAGCGGCGCGATGAGCCGGTCGTAGTCGAAGCCGACCGGGACGACGTGGGTCTGCATACTCCTACCAGCGCGCCGGCGGCCATAAAACCCGGCAGACTGGCAACGGCACCGCCGGTGCTCTGGGTGGACCGGCGGCGTGGACCAGTAGCCCAGACCACCAGCCCAGGTCGCAGCCGACGCCGACGGACGGCCACTCCTCGCCGTCGCCGATCGGGTCTGCACAGCCATGCAGGAGAGTTATTATTAATTATTACTATATAATCTGGCAATATATATTTGGGGGGTATGTCGGCAAGACTTGTCGGAGTACGAGCGTGGAGTTGCTCCCGGTGGTCAAACCGAAATCATCTCATCGACCGTTCCTTCCGGTTCATTTCAGCGGATACAGTATTTGACATTTTGGGGATACAATCGGCGGACGGTTCATTCCGACGATGGATTTATAACCGATTACCCATACGACCCTAACATGTCGCTCAACGACCGCGACGTAACCGACATTTCACGACGACGGATGCTCTCACTCGTGGGAGGGAGCGCTGCGGCCGGCCTCGCCGGGTGCTCCGCCCTCACTGGTGACGATGACGACGGCGACGACGGCGACGAAGACGGCGACGACGGTACCGACGACGGCGGAACGGACGACGGAAGCGACGACGGAGGCGACAACGGCGGCGATCGCGATCCCCGCGCGATCGACACGTTCAACGCCCAGAAGGCTCAGGACGCCTGGGAGCGCGTCATCAACAACCCCGGCCCGGACGCCGAGGACCTCCGGACGGAGGCCTACGTCGAGATCGAGGAGGCAGTCCGCGACGACATGGTCCTCCTCCCGCTGTTCCACGCCCTCACCGAACGGTTCTGGTGGGACTACGTGGACGTCCCGCTGACGGGGCCGCTGGGATCCCACCACCTCAAGCACAACCAGACGGAGGTCGAGGGCGACAGCGAGCTCAACCTCATCGCGGGGTCCTTCGACGAGTTCGACCCGATCATGTCGACGGACATGGAGTCCAGCCGGACGATCCGGCAGATGTACGAGGGCCTGGTCGCGTATCCCGCGGGCGTCCCCGAGCTGGAGAACGACCTCCTCGACGACTTCGAGGTGTCCGACGACAACCTGACCTGGACCTTCGAGATCAAGGAGGGCATCGAGTACCACGACGGCCGCGAGGTCACCGCCCAGGACTTCAAGTACTCCTGGCGCCGGGCCGTCGAGTCGGAGTTCGCCGAGCGGGCGAACTTCGTCCTCGACGCACCGAACGGTCTCGGCCTGGACCACCAGATGCACGAGGGCACCGACGGCGCCGGCGAGGACGGCACCGGTATCACCGTCGTCGACGACTACACCCTCGAGATCACCGTCCGCAACCCCAACCCCGACGTCCTCGACATCCTCACCTACTCCGCGTTCTACGTCATTCCGGAAGGGCTCGTTGGCGACATCGAGGGCTACGACGGCGAGATCAGCCACGACGAGTTCCGTACCGAGACCGTCGTGGGGACGGGTCCGTTCACGCTGGACGAGTTCAACGTCGGGGAGGACGTCCGACTCGAGGCCGCCGACAGCTACTGGGGCGAGGAAGCCAACCTCGACGCGGTCCACTGGGAGATCATCGAGGAGTCCGAGGCCATCTGGACGTACGGTGCCGTCGAGGGTAACGCCGACATCTTCGCCGTCCCCACGGCCCAGTACGAACCCGACGCCATCGACGCCGAGGAGGACGACCGTGGCCGCGAGGTCGGGACCTACGATCCGAGCAACATCGACGAGGAGGTCAACTACCTCGCCGTCTCCGAACTGAGCATCTTCTACTTCGGGCTCAACGCCGAGAACGTTCCCAAGGCCGGCCGACAGGCCTTCGCGTACGTGACGAACCACGAGGAGCTGGTCAACGAGGTGTTCGCCGAGCGGGGGCTGGAGGCCTTCAGCTTCCTGCCGCCGGGGATCTGGCCTCGTGACACCGACCACTACAACGAGTGGGTCGACACCTGGCCCTACGGCACGAACGAGACCGACACCGACTCCGCCCGCGAGGTCCTGGAGGAGGCCGGTTACTCCGACAACGACCCGCTGGAGGTCCAGCTCACGACCTACCAGAGCGCGGTGTTCCAGCAGGCCGCCGAGCTGACCAGGGACAAGCTCGCGGGGACCCCCATGGAGATCAGCCTCGACCAGTCGCAGTTCTCCACCCTCCAGTCCCGCGGCGAGGACGGGGACCTCGAGGTCTACTCGCTCGGGTGGATCTGGAGCTGGGTATCGCCTGCCTACGGCCACTTCTCGCTGGAGCCCGAGAACACCGACACCAGCGTGATGCCCGAGGAGACCAACGGCTTCTACCTTGACTGGGACACCCACCTCGAAGAGTAACGAGTCGACCGCGTTCCGACTCCCCGTTCGTGCGGGGGACCAGCGAGCCTAAGGGACACACGATCCCACACCTTTCATAGATGCAATCAGGCGGAACGACGACACGGCGAGTATGACGCGCTGGGACTACTTCCTCAAGCGGCTGCTCCTGATGATCCCGGTGTTGTTCCTGGTGATGACGGGCCTGTTCGTGCTCCTGCGCATGGGTCCGATCGATCCGGTGGCAGCACGGCTCGGACCACAGGCCAGCGGCGCTGAGGCAGAACGCATGCGGCAGCGGCTCGGACTGACCAGGCCGCTCTGGGAGCAGTACACGGAATTCGTCTGGGAGTTCATGACCCTCGACCTCGGACAGTCGTGGGTCGTCCAGAGTGACCGTCCGGTCTGGGAGATCGTCCGCAACTCGGGCCCGGTGACGCTCTGGCTCGGATTCTGGGCGATCTTGCTGCCGCTGTTTATCGGCATTCCACTCGGGATGTACGCCGGACTCAACCCCAACTCGTGGGGCGACTACACGGCGTCGTTCGGCGCTATCCTCTGGCTCGCGATGCCGAACTTCTGGCTCTGCGTCATGGTGCTGTCACTGCTGCGCTCGACGCACGGTGGCGCGGACTGGCCGTTCATGGGCTGGTTCGACTGGTACACGTTCGGACCAAACATCGAGAGCATCGTCGGCACACCCGACCTGAACTTCTACTCGCCGCCGTTCTCGATCGACTTCGCCCAACTGGGTCGGGACATCAAGTACATCCTGCCGCCGGCGCTCATCCTGGGATCGGCGTCGATGGCCGCCGAAGCGCGGATCGGTCGGACCGCAATGTTGGAGACGGCGAACTCGAACTACATCGAGACCGCGAAAGCGAAGGGCCTCAGGGACCGCGTGATCGTCTGGAAGCACATGTTCCGGAACGCGCTCATCCCGCTGATCCCGGTCATCACGAACGAGGCGTTCCTCCTGATCGGCGGTTCGGTCATCGTCGAGACCGTCTTCAACATCAACGGGATCGGGCGGATCTTCTTCCGCGCGCTGGTCAGCGGTGACATGCCGCTCGCCGGGGCGCTGCTCTTCTTGTTTACGATCGTCGTCCTCGGGCTGAACGTCCTGCAGGACCTCCTGTACACGATCGTCGATCCACGCGTGGGGTACGAACGATGACGGAGGATAGCATGGCATCACGGCTGAACGGTACCGACGAGGACGACGAGCTGGCGGACCTGCGCTCGCTTCGAAAACGGATCGCCGACAATCCACGCCCCGCCATCGTCTGGCTGGTTGCCGGTGGGATCCTGTTCGCCCTCGAGATGGGGCGGATCCTGGGCTGGATCAAGGCCCTCATCGGGGCGGTGACGTTCGTCGGGAACAGATTCCTCGGGCTGCCGCTCTGGGTCGGTCGCAACGTCACCGACACGCTCGGTCTCGCGGCGGGGACGGTGGCCATGATCGTCGCTGGCGTCCTGCTCGCGTACCTTGCCGTGACGCTCCTGACGACGCTCGGCGTCAGGTGGGGGTTCGCTGCCCGACTCGACCTCGACGATGGCATGCGACGGGAGCAACGCATCGACAAGCTAGTGGCGACGGGCGTCCTGTCGCTGTTCGGGGCGTTGGTGATGTTCACCCCGCTCGGGGGGATCCTCGGGACGGAGTTCGACGCGTTCGTGACGTTACTGGACGGCGCGAGTTCGACGCTACCGTCGATCACGAGCCGCGAGGCGATTCCGAACCAGGGCCACCGGACCCCGGACGGCGGCTGGGAGGGAACGTTCCTGGGACTTTCCCCAGCCTGGGCGTGGACGATCCGCGTCGGCCTCGTGCTCGCCTACGCGCTCGCACTCGCACTGTGGGTCCGAAGCGGCTACCGTCGCTACCGGACCCACTACCGCGAGGCCGAATGGACCCCCCGGGACGACACGATCCGCCGGTTCAAACAGAACTACTGGGGGATGTTCGGACTGATCGTGATCGGCCTCTTCGTCGTCATCTCCATCTGGGCGCCCGCCGTCAGTCCGGCACCGGTCGAGCACAACGTCTACGAGCCCTTCGAGCACGAGTTGGAGTACCTGAACGATGAGACCGGCGAGGTCGAGACTGTCCCACACGGCATCGCGAACCTCAACTCCCACTCGGACGGACAGACCACGGTGAAACCGTTGTCGTACGACGACTACGACCGATGGGCGCCGCTGGGAACGACCGACAGAGGCCAGGACATGATGACACACCTCGCCTACGGTGCGCGCACGTCGCTGACCATCGGAGTCACTGGGATCGGCCTGGCGGGCGGGATCGCCGTATTCCTCTCGCTGCTGACCGCATACTACAAGGGCCTCGCCGACATCGCGACGGTGATCACCACGGACTCGATCATCGCGATCCCGGCGTTGTTGTTGATCATGATGGTCATGCAGATCTTCCAGGACGCCAGTCACCCCCTTGCCGAGCCACTCGACGGCGGATTGTTGCTGGCGCTGGTGTTCGGGATGGTCTACTGGCCGGGGATCTGGCGGGCCATACGCGGGCCCTCCCTGCGCGTCGCCGAACAGGAGTGGGTCGACGCGGCCAGGAGCTACGGCCAGACGCCGCTGTCCATCATGCGCATGCACATGGCGCCGTACATCGCCGGCTACGTGATGATCTACGCCTCCCTGCTGCTGGGTGGGGTCATCATCTTCACCGCCGCACTCACGTTCCTCGGGCTGGGTATCAATCCCCCAACGCCCGAGTGGGGTCGGCTCATCGCAAACGGCGAGCAGTTCGTGTCGACGAGCTCCTTCCACGTCGCGACGATCCCGGGCCTGGCGATCGCGTTCGTGGTCGTCGGGTTCAACGCCCTCGGCGACGGCCTCCGCGACGCGATCGATCCCGAGGCCGACATCGGGGACGGCGACGCCGCTGCCGCCGGGGGTGGTGGCTGATGGCCGTCGAGATGGCGCCGGAGGCGACCGCCAGCGACGGGACGCCGATCGTCGAGATCCGGAATCTCCAGACGACGTTCTTCACGGACAAGGAGACGATCCGCGCGGTAGATGGCATCTCCTTCGACATCGTTCCGGGCGAGACCGTCGGCATCGTCGGCGAGAGCGGCTCGGGCAAGAGCGTCACCGCCCGCTCGCTGATGGGACTGATCGACTCGCCCGGCGCGGTGCTGGAGGGGAGTTGCATCAAGTTCACGCACCTCGACACCGTTCGAGACTACGCCCGCCAGTTCCCGAGCCGGACGACGGACCTCACTGATGTCGAGCGGGACCACGACGCCGAAGCGATCCTCGAGGAGGGGGATACCACGGCGGCGCAGTTCGGATACGAGGATCCCAGGGAAGTGCCCGTCGCCGACCTCGTCGCCGCTGGCCTCGCTGACCACCTCGACCTCGCCGACGAGGACGATTGCGTGTTCGTGACGGCCGGCGATCCGGACGATCCCGCTTCGATCACGGAAGGGTTCGTCGAGATCTCACGGCTCGACGGTGAGGCCCAGCGACTCATGCGCGGGGGCCGCATCGCGATGATCTTCCAGGACCCACTCACGAGCCTGAACCCCGTCTACACGGTCGGCAACCAGATCAAGGAGGCCCTGCGGCTCCACCAGGGGCTGAAGGGCGAGGCAGCGACCCGGGAAGCCGCGGAACTCCTGGAGGCCGTCGGGATCCCGGACGCCCGACGGCGGC